>Ga0265309_10000819_pt1 | contig 13091 bp, 17 predicted proteins | sample Helome_FD_192492 | JGI IMG/M metagenome (GOLD analysis project Ga0265309, IMG submission 192492) | Marine sediment microbial communities from subtidal zone of North Sea - Hel_20160524 (Illumina Assembly) | ecosystem: Environmental > Aquatic > Marine > Subtidal zone > Sediment ...
CAAGGCGCTGAACGAGATAGACCCGGCGCTTGGATTGATAGATCTGCTCGACCTGTCTGAGTAGGGCGCAATGATCTCCGTATTTTGTGCCTTGGGACAACAAACCGGCCGGTTTCAGCCAGACACTAAAGCGTTTTTGATCGCTGATCAGTTGTGGCCCTTGCGGGCTAAGGGAAAGCAGGGCACCATCATAGTAAATCCAAACCCGATCGCCCGGCTTGAGAGCTGTGCTGGCGCGCCGAACACGGTACTGGCCGCGGTTCGATTTTTTCAACCAGACGGCGCCCTTGGCCATGGCATCTTTGATGCGCCTTTTGGAAAGGGGGGTGAAGGTTGCCAGAAATTCACAGGCGGTTGCCGGGTCGCCGGCCGCGACGGTTTGGCTTAAAGCAAATCTTTGCACCAATCTGGTCCTATTTTACCTTCAAGTGCCTAAATCGACAATAGATCTTTCTATCTGATTCATGGTTCAGAACAATTGCCTTTTATTCGCACGCAAAGCCGCAAAGAAAGATCACCGGTTAAATCTTAGGCCGCTCACCGAACCGGGGCTCTGTCTCCCGGGTGCGTTTGAGCTCGTAAAAACCGGGCGTTCTGCCGGCGACGATAATTGCCTCCCACAGGGCAACGGCTGCTTTGTCCGTCGGCGCCGGGCTGCAGACCGGACCGAAAAAACCCGGCCCTTCGCCGCCGTCAAGGACAATCAGCGGTACGCCCACATCTTTACCGACTTTGGCAAGCGCCTGATCCATATCAGCGCGAATCGTTTTATCCCAATCAGGGTCAGCAGCCGCTTTTGCCAGCCGGGTCGGATAGCCGCCGGCCGTCAGGATCTCTACAAAATCTTCGGGGGCATCAATATCCGCATCGTCATGGTGGTAGCGGGTACCCATCAGCGTATAGATCCTTGCCAGACCGTCATTGCCATGCGCTTTGCGCACCGCAGCAGCAACCCGCAGGGCCTTCAGGCCCATTTTGTGAAGCGTTTTATACGGTTCGGGTATATCGCGCTCGGCGTTGATTATCTTGAGACTAAACAGCTTCCAGTTGACTCGAATCTGTTTTTGACGACCCACATCAATCATCCAGCGCGAGGTAATCCAGCACCACGGGCAGATCGGGTCCCAGTAAAAGTCGACGATATTTTTTTTGGCAACCATCTTTTCCTCCGGCACAAATCCTATTCATTTTCCTCTTTAGGGGCGCCGGCATCCTAATTCCGGGGTTGAAACTGCGCCCTTTCATACATACTGTTCTTTGCATTGTTCATCGTCAATACTGAAAGTTGATCTTAATAAAATCACAACCCAGGAGGACAAACCGCATATGAAAGCGCAAAGCGTTCTGATACAAACAACTATATTTGTTTTCATCACAATGCTGCCGTCGTTTGCCGTTGATGCTATGGCAATTGAAAAAGCAAAATACCAGGTTCTGGAAAATGCCGAAAACTTTGAGCTCAGACAGTATGCACCCCGAACCGTTGCCGAGACATTTGTGGCAGGAGATTTCGAAGCGGTCGGCAATGTGGGCTTTCGCCGCCTTTATGATTACATCAACGGCAAGAACGTCAAAAAACAAAGCCTTGCCATGACAGCCCCGGTGACCCAGGAAGCGGAGTATGAAAAAATTGCCATGACCGCTCCGGTAACTCAGGAAAAGTCGCAAGACCAATGGCGGATTACCTTTTTAATGCCAACCCAATACACTATGGAAACGCTTCCCGAGCCGCTAGACCAGCGCGTTAATTTAATAGAAGAGCCCGGCTACCTGATGGCCGCCATCCGGTATTCGGGCACCTGGAGTCAGAAACGCTTTGAACAAAACAAGGCTCTGCTGGAGGCATCAATTGCAAAGCGCGGGCTTAAGCCGGTCGGCAAACCGGTTTGGGCCCGCTATGATCCGCCCTTTATGCCATGGTTTTTGCGCCGCAACGAAGTTTTAATCCGCGTGCAGTATTAGAGGACGTACCCGGCCAACGGCAAGGCATCTGACAGAATTACACTAAAGGGCATTAGCAGTAGATCCATGCATCAGGACCCTTTTATCCCGGCAATCAACTTTTCTTTAATATTCTGAAACCAGCCTTTTTCCGATTCACGGATAATACAGGCATCCTTGAGTAATTTTATAAACTCCGGTTGGGTTTCTTTATAGGAAAGGATGCGTTCCATCGAAAGGATATTGTCGAGGTTTGGCGGCGCCAATCCGAATTCGTCGTTTCTGTTGATGGATTCCATCGTAATCGAGAGGGCATAAATCACCATCTTCTCCGCCATCTCCTTGGGCGTCAGATCAGATTTGTCTGCATACTGATAACGCAAAATTTCATATACACAGGCGGCGAGAACCGGATCACCGATCTCCCGCGCATCGGTGCACGCGTGCAGGTTGAAATTGCTGTCCAAAAAATCATCGGCCATTTTCTGCAACCGCTGAAGCCATTTGCTGTTCAGATTCTGCGGCAGAACCGCAACCGGCCCAAACGTCAAAATCTCGTTATAGAATTCTGATAGCATCTTAACGCTCCTTTCCGGTTTTTTGCGTTCAGTGCTTTTCTTCTCTTCTATCCTTTATGTATCAAGCCGCATTTATTTTCAAGTCTCTTCTTGACATCTTTTGGGGTCGTCAGCATAGTAGAACAGCATCCTTTTCATCAACTAAAAAGGAGATGTCATGAGTGATCTGAAAGCCAAAATCCTTGAAAAGATGAAAGCACACACCCTGGCTTCGTTTGCCACAGTCACCGATGAGCGCAAACCGTGGACACGCTATGTGGTTATTACGGCAGATGACCAGATGAACATCTGGTTTGCGACCTTCAAAGGCTCCCGTAAAGTGAACCAGATTGCCGATAATCCGGAGGTCCACCTGACTTTGGGTGTCGGTGATATGCAAAACGCGGTGTCCTGGGTGCAGGTCCAAGGGCGGGCTGAGATCCTCGAAGACATTGAGACCAAAAGGACAATCTGGTACGATATGCTGGAGCCGATTTTTAAAGGGCCGGACGATCCAAATTATGTGGTCTGCAAAATCGCGCCTTACCGGATTGAATATTACACAATGAATAAGCAAAATCCAGACATTTGGGAAGCCTGACCGGTATTCTGAAAAATCGGATCCTTTTTCGTATTTTCTATGTTTTGCCATCTGCAAAGCCTTTTTCTTTGTTGCCGTGATTCTCTGACTGAGAATCTGACGCTGATCATATTCCCACGTTTTTCTTCCACATGACACCGCCCCCGGGGTCACTGAAAAAAATCGAAAAGTTCTCTTCGTTTGATATCGCCGCCTGTATTTGATAATAGAATTTGGGGTTATCAAAAGAGCTTTTTCTTATCTGCGATTGTCGATTGAAGGGGGGCGCAATGAAAGACGAAAAGCACATTCTGACGATGCTGGTTGAAAATGAACCCGGCGTCACGGCACGGGTGGCAGGACTTTTTGCCAGCCGGGGTTACAATATCGAAACCATCTGCGGCGCGCCGACGGCCAACCCGAAAATGTCCCGCATCACCATAGCGACCCAGACAAACCCGGAGATGCTCGAATAAATCATGAAGCAGGTCCGCAGGCTCGTCAACGTGATCAAACTCAGGGATATGACGGGCGAGGATGCTGTCAAGCGTGAAATGGCCTTGATCTGTGTGAAGGCCAGGACAAAAGACCGCAGCGAAATATTAAGAATCATTGAAACCTTCAGAGGCCGGATTGTTGATACCGGTGCAACCCACTTCATTATCGAAGTAACCGGCAGGCGGCAAAAGATAGATGCACTCATCCAGCTGCTGGAACCGATGGGGGTCAAAAAATTGGCGCGCTCCGGGGTCCTGGCACTTTACCGCGAACCGCAATAAGGCCCGCTGCCCTGTGGGTTCTTTTCTTTGAACAAATTTCAACGCCTTGGAGAAACCACCCATGGTGAAGGGACTTCAGACAAAAAAAAATGAAAATCAAACTGATGCATTGAGCGACGATGCTTGATTTAGCGCGACTTGGCATTATTATGATACATGGTACTGTTTTCCCCTGTGCGGGCTAAAACTAAGATATATTGCGACTAAATGTGGTGGCGAAAATGATTAAAAACAGCTTTCTCATTTGTGCCTTGTTGACGATTCTGACCGGTTTTACGCAGATTGCGAACGCACTTGACTACTGGTCGTTGGCCGATCAGTCATCTTACAGATGCCCCGGCGGGATAGTGGCCCTTGGAGACTCTGATCGATCTGTCCGGGATACATGTGGCGACCCGCTGGAGGTCACCAGCAGAGAGGACAAGGGAACCATCTGGGTCTATCATTTCGGTCAGGAGCGGTTCATGTATTACCTTGATGTTGTTTTTGGTAAGGTGGTGCGAATTCAAAGTGCCCCCTGCGATCGAAACAATTACGAGTGTTTTGACTTAAACTGACCCACTATCCTACCGGCAGCAATGCTTTCACCCCTCCCTCCATACCGTCTTTAGCATCCCTTTTCTCACCCTCGATTTACCGGATAACTACCATATATAGACAAAAAAAATTCGGTTTTATACCATATAATGTGTTTTGGTGTTGACAGACGGTAGCCAGCAGTGTAAGGGAATCCGGTAGTTCGCACCTTGACGTCAGATGGAGTCATCTATCGAAATTTAGCCAGGGGGGTTAGACACGTATTCAGGTGAAGACCAAACAAGTGTATCGAGAATTCGCATTCTTTTAATTCCAAGAGAGGAGGGAGATGATGATTATTAGTTTTGTTAACCAGAAGGGGGGGGTCGGCAAAACCACCTCTGCAATCAACTTTGCTGCCAGTTTGAAAAGAAAAAATTACAAGCTGCTGTTTATTGACGCGGACCCGCAGGGCAGTGCCACCCAATGGCACGCGGTTGAAAACAACACAGCATTTGAAGTCCTGCATCATCCGGAGCCGATTACGAGAAGCGAAATCGAAACGCTATCACAAGAATACGATTACCTGGTGATTGATGCGCCTCCGGCTATTGGCGACATCACCAAATCCATATTGGCGGTAGCAGAACTTTCCATTGTGCCATTAAGCCCCAGTTCGCTCGACATCTGGTCCTGCAAGGGGACGCTGGAAATGATCGATACTGCCCGGGAAGAAAATCCAGATTTGGACGTCAAGCTTCTGATCAATCGAAAAATACCGGGAACCCGGGTGGGGCGCGAAGCGCGGCAGTCACTGGGAATTTTTGATATGGACATCCTGGATACTGAACTGTGCCAGCGAGTTGCCTATATCGACGCCATGACCTCCGGTGTATCGGTTATGCAATATGCCCCCGGCAGTAAAGCGGCGAATGAAATTGAAAACCTCTGTGATGAAGTTACGCTTCTGGAAGCAAACCAACAGCCTCAAGTAGAACCGGAGCCACTTGCGGCACCGCATAATGCTTATGGTGACAAGTCTGTTTGGAGTGATGGCTATAACTGATAAAGTTACAGTTCTGTGAACAAACAGGCAAATCATTTATTTTGCTCCGGTCTGTCAACTAAAAATTGTGTGTTTGGCGTTTGTTTTCTTTAATTCACCGTCGAGCGCGTTATCAGAAAAATAGATTATCTTACTAACTGGCAAACCGGACGGGGCGATAGTCCCGTTTCACGAAGACCTTCGGCGAGCAGCGGGCTTAACTGAAGGGTGCGTGCACGCCTCTGGAGGGCCTGTCCGCAGGTTTGTTCGCCGGAGGTGAACTGAGATCGCTTTTCAACGATAAGGAGCGCCAGCATGGCCAAAATAAAAAAAAGAAGACTCAGGTGGACAGCATCTGATTCCGCTCAGGTTGTTGGATACAAACTTTACTGGTCTGAAAACGGTGAAGTCAATTACGATTCCAAGAGCGTGACCCTGGGAAATATTACTGAAATTGTTTTGCCCGATGATGTGGATTCTTTCATACCCGTTGGCGAACCGATTGTTTTTGCTATCACAGCCTTGGATGAAATAGGGAACGAGTCGGACATGACAACGCTGGTGGTGCCCTATCAGTTTAATGTGCCCAAAGCCCCGGAGGATCTGTATTTGCAAAAGTTAGATGATTTCGGCATCACCTCATGCCGGGATGATAACGTGGATTATTATCTGACGAGCCTTCAGGATGATGAATCGGATGAAGTTGAACCGATCAGGCTGGTCGAAGCGGTGGAATCCATCCGTCGCGGCAACTATGGGCGATCTGAGGTCGATTTTGAATCAGCTTATAAGAAGCAGCGGGCAGGCGGAAAGGCTTAAAATTTACTTTTCTTTCAGCGGTGCCTTGGGGATCTGATACGTGCCGTCTAAGCGCCGCAGCATCTCATCATAGCGGCGATCAAGCGCTGAGAGGGCATTTTTATATTTCTGTGCACCAATCTCCCCGGCCTTGAGGCGGGCATCAAGTATACTGCGCTCATCATCGTACCACCTGTCCGGATCAAAATTATACGTCATCTGCTAATCTTTGGATACTGTCACATCTCGTGTTTATATCCAGATTGACCATCCCGGACCGGCCTTCCAATGTGGCCCGGATTTCTGTGATCATACCGCAGATTCCGGACATGACGTTTACGATACCTCTCATAATAACGCCTTACTTTTCGACAAGTAATTTCAATCTGAATTCGTCTCAGGCAGACGCGTAATTGGTGAGCATCATTATCGTATTAATCTTATTTTTGGGCACTTCAATAGTTTGGCCATCAATCAATTTTATCCGGATAACGGTCTCCTGAAGGGACCCTTTAAATCGGTTTAAATCCAGGGTAATGATCTGGTCAGTTCGAAATTGAATCCCGCGCATGTGAATGTTGGCGACGTCCTTTTTTTTGACGACAATCTCACCATACGATGTTTTGATCGGAAAGGCTTTGTTTAAGATGCTGCCGTTTAACAGATCGCCTTCTTTTAAAACGATCACGTCAAGTATCGCGCGTTTTGCCATTTAATCCCTCCTTTTCATATACGGTGTCAGATGTCGTCCCGCATTCTCGCAACATAGGTTTTAATTTTTAAATTAGAAATGATAGGCCGCGCGCAGTGTAAACGTCATGTGGTTGAAATCCGAAACATCGCCGGTGCCCCACACGTACGTGCCGTCGAGGCCGACACTCACCTGGTGGGCAACAAAGGCATCGACACCGAGCCCGATATTATAAGCCCAATCACTTTCGTCGGAATTAACCGTTTTGGCATCGATCTCAACATCCATCCACCCCCCGCCGACTCTGACGTATGGAAATATTCTGTCTTGCCACAGGGAGGGGGAGAACACCCGCACATCCAACATTGCCGTCCAGATGCTGATATCGAAATTCCTGTTACTCGCCGCCTGACCGTTAAAATCGGCATACCAGTCGTAGTTGCCTTCGATGGCCAGATGCTTGTGAAACCAATAGCCGGCGAAAACATTAAAGCCCCATGAATTATCAATGCTGGAGTTACCGGGGAAGTCCTTCAAGTCGCCATCATCAAATTGCTCGGTCACATAGCTTAAACCGGCACCGGCAAAAAATCGGCCATACTTTTCTTCTGCTTCAGAAGTAAATGTGAAAGAGAAAATACTAATTACTGCAGTGAAAATGATGAGGGTTTTGCGCATCGCAACCTCCTGTTGGGCACTTAAAAATAAAACCTAACAGAGAATTGTGCGATCCGTCAAGAACATAGAAAGGCAATCGTTAGTGGACACAATCACTGTCCGCTTGTGCACCAACCGACAGCGCGAGCATTGTTTCTGCAACGGAGTCAATATCGAACTCATTACCTGAGTCCATCATTCTCCAATCTCGATATCTTCAATATCGGGCAATTCAATTTCTCTGGCTGCCGCCATTAAACAGGCGATGGCAGCACCTATACAAGATATCGCGGCAATAATGACAACGATGAGTAATATCTTAATAATGGTCAATCCCCCCTTCAGGCAAACTTGGTAAAAATGCAAGGCGATTGGCCAATGCATTTATACCGCTTTCCATTTCGGAATCAGAGCTGATGTCGGGCAGACATTAAAGCTTCGGCTTCTGCCCGTGCTTTCAGCAACCGATCCGCTGAGTTCACCCGCTTTAAGCCCTTCATCTGCAATATGGATAAGCCGACCTTATAATGACCTTTAAATGGTTCATGATTCTGTCTGGTAATATTCTTAATTTGTGCACGGACATATTTGACCATCCTAATTTTTTCAGCGGTCCAATATTTCATGTCCAGCACAGAGCCGACGTCCAGAATGTTTAAGACAGCAGAATTTTCACTGACAAAAAAACACCCGTGATGTTCATCGATCTCCTGCAATTTAAACTGGTATCCAAGGTCGTTTCGGCTTATTTTAATTTCGGCTCTCAGATGGCTGTCGGCTTTTCGCAGGTGCCGGTATTTGTTCTCGAACCGATTGTTTGCGATAACGTATTGAGCCATGTTGCCCCTTTCTGCTTTTACGCTATGCTAAAAAGTTTTTGTTAGGGCATGATTAGTTTCCATTCTACCCCCATGATTTTAAGACTCACGCCCGAGTTATGTTTTTTCGCTCTGTTGCCTTTTGATTCAAATTCCGCCTGCGGTCGAAACCGCTTCGCCGATCAACCCCTTTTCTGCGGTCACGGCCTGTTCTTCTTTCAGCTGGCGGGTCCTGTGAGAGCGTTTTTTGCCGTTTGGGTTTCGATTCATTTTCCTTCTTGGCGGGTTCACTCATGTCAGACAGCTCCTATGGTAATGGTTTAAAAGACAGATCCATGTCGCTACAGGTTGATGGCGGGTTTTTAAAAACCCGGCACTGAAATCCTACATTTAGATTGCTGGCGGGCAGGCGTCAGGGCGGATATTTGGCTTGTTTAATACAATCCCTCAGGGGGCGAAAACGAATCCGGCTGGGAATCGTTAGTGCGCTTTGGGCCCTGCATTATAATGGCGCTGCAATATCCATGCAAAAGTTGAAGACAAATCTGAAACCAAAAAAATATAAATAATTACTAATACTTATTTTAAAATTAACCGCGTGCCAGGCGATGTGTGTGAAAAAAAGTGGCCAAAGTATAGGTAAGCATTTACCCATTGCAGCGCCACCGTAATGAAAGTCGGTTATTTTCTACAGGCCCAATGGCCGCCGAAAAAGGCTGCGTTAAATAAAGTACTTGATTTTGATGAGAAAAAAAATTTATAATTTATATATTGATCAGAGTCTGTCTTGATTGAAGGCTGGTTTCATTCTGCAGGAAAGATCCATTCGTCCGGGTGGCATCCTGAAGTATGGGACTATGGTAATTACAGAAACAAAGGGGGTGTCACAGTGGCAAATGGTGTTGTAAAATGGTTCAATGACCGTAAGGGTTATGGCTTCATCGAGCAAGAAGATGGCTCGGATGTTTTCGTCCACCACACCGGAATCGATGCGTCCGGATTCAGATCTCTCAACGAAGGTGATCAGGTTACCTTTGAAATTGAAGAGGGACCCAAGGGTGCACATGCTGTAAATGTTAAAGTAGTTTAGCCGGCAGTTTAAACCTGGAGAGGGCAACCCTTCATTCGTGAAGGGTTGCCCTTTTTTTCTGATTTGACACATCCTTATCTTTATTCTATATTCCTGCCCGAAAATTGTATTCTTCTGCACTGACGCAGTATAACCGGTAAAGGAGCAATCCCATGTTACAGGACACCGGTACCGACCGCATTTACCTGGAGGATGTCGGTGAAATCGTAATGTCGCGTGCTGGCAAGGACATCTGGCTTGTTAAGTCAATCACCCGGCATGAGGCCTTTCGGGACCGATGTTTGCCGGAGCGGATTTACGTGGTTGATTTTCCGGGCCGGGGTCTGGGTGAGGAATTTCTGCTCAGCCGGCAGGCCTGCGGGCCGGAAAAATTCCTGATGATAAAAGAGGTGGGTCACGACATGATTCGCCTTTTTGAAAGGATGTTCGACGGCAAGGTGGCGCAATATGTCATTCTGTGGGGCGGGCGTCCGCTTGACCTGCTGGATGCCAATCCGCCGTTGCAGCGCTCCGGGCTTCTGGACACCACCTATATTAAACTCACCCGGGTTGAAGACAGCGACGGTTTTCGCGGCTGGAACATCGTGGAGAGCTCCTTTGTGGGCGAATGGTGGCCGGACGAGACCTGGATTATCATGGAGGAATGCATTGCATCGGGTCAGACACTAACCTATTTTGTTGATGAGGCCCTGAAAAACCATCGCCCCCAAAAGATATTTCTTTTTCCGGTCTGCGCCAGCCTCGAGGGTCTTGAGGGAATTTGCAAGATTTGCAGCGATCACGGCGTTGAATTAATTCCGGTTTTCAACGGCGCCCTTATCGAGGTGGCAGCAGAGGGGGTAACAATGCCCTTTACCGATCTGGGACTTCAACCCCGCACCATCACCACCCGGCATTTCTACCATGACGTGCACGACCGCTATCAGGGAACGCCGCTTTGTTGGGTGGGCGATATCGGTGACTCGATTTACAAACCCGAAGAACACTTGATTGAGACCCTCAGTGATATGCTGGCGGTGGGAATGGATTTTGAACGCGAAGACTTCTCACTCTGGAGTCCGATCGTGCGTTCAGCGCCTTTCCTCACCCGGCTCCAAAACAAACACCCGCAGGTCTTCAAACAGGTTCACCCTTACCTTAATCCTTAATCGTCGGCAACCGCTTGATCAGGAGTTATAGTGGTTGTCAAAAAAACGTTTCGATATTCAAACGTTTTTTTCTACAATCACTTATGCCACAATTCCGTGAATCGGAACACTATTATGGAAAGCGGTATAATTGCTACCCGCCTTTTTCCTCTCTGCGATAAGGTTTTAACAAACCCGCCGGGACCGCTGCCCGTCTGGAAACGCCGATCAGCGCGATGATGGTTAACAGATAGGGAATCATTAAAAATAGGTGGAATGAAAGAACGAGTCCCACGCTTTGGAGCCTGAGCTGCAGACCGTCTAAAAAACCAAAAATGAGGGCGCCGATGGTGGCTTTGAACGGATTCCAGTTTCCAAAAATGACCATGGCAATAGCCACCCAGCCGCGACCGCCGATGACATCGATCAAAAACATGTTCTGATGGGCGAGCGTCAGAAATGCCCCGCCGATGCCCATGAGGGCCCCGCCGGCGACCAGGCACAGGGTGCGGGTTAACGTTACGTTCACCCCCACGGTGTCGGCGACCACCGGGTTTTCGCCAACCGTTCTGATTTTCAATCCGATGGTTGTCTTATAGAGCAGAATCGACAGGGCCGGCACCAGCAGCCAGGCGATATAGGTCAATGTATACTGGGTGAAAAGGCCCGGACCGATCACCGGGATTTTTGAAAGTACCGGCAGCGCCACCTGTTTAAACGGCTGGATAATCGGGGGCACGGTCGGAGAACCAAAATGCAGTCGGTAGATGAACATGGCCAGGCCGGTTGCAAACAGCGTAATGCCTAATCCGGAAACATGCTGGCTTAATCCCAGGTTCACCGAAAGCAATGCCATCAGCAGACCCAAAAGCATGCCCATACAGGCAGCGGCAAACACGCCGAACCATATGGAGCCCGTAGAATAGGTAAACAGAAATCCGGTCATGGCGCCCATCAGCATGATGCCCTCGATTCCCAGATTCAGGACACCGGCCCTTTCCGATAAGATCTCACCCAGGGCCGCAAATATGATCGGGGTGGCCATCCGCATGGTTGCCCCGATGAGGCCGGAGATAAAAGCGAGATCTAAAAATTCAGCCATCATTTGCGCAGCACCTTAATTTTGAATTCTGTAAACAGCAGAAAAATGAGCATCACCATCAGCGCCATTCCCTGGATGACCTCGGCGATATAGGTGGGAACGCCGGTCATGCGGCTCATGGTCTGGGCGCCCACGATAATCACGCTGAAAAAAAGTGATGAAAACAGCACTCCTACCGGATGAAGGTTGCCCAGCATGGCGATCACGATGCCGGAATACCCGTAGCCGGGAGAGATATCCATAATGAGCCGGTATTGAAGGGCGCACAGCTCGCCCACCCCCGCCAGACCCGCCAGACCGCCGGATATCAGGGCGGTCCACAGAATCACAGACGTGGTATTAATGCCGCCGAAATGCGCGGCGCGGATGTTGAAACCGACAGCTTTGGCCTGGTATCCGAAGGTGGTTTTTTTGTTAATGAACCAGATGATCAGCATCGCTACAAAGGAAATAATGATGCCCATATGAAAGCGCGAACGCGGCATCAAAATAGGATAGCAGGCGGCCTTGACAATCGCCGATGATCGCGGCCAGCTGGAGCCGGGTTGTTGAAGGGGGCCGAAAAGCAGCGCGCCCATTATGTGGATCATGACATAGTTTAACAACAGGGTTGAAACCACATCATCTACTTTGAGTTTGGTTTTCAGCAAAGCCGGGATCGAGGCCCAGAAGCCGCCGGCCAGAAATCCCGCGATGATAACAATCGGTAAAACCAGTATTGGCGGGATGCCGCCCAGATTCACCCCTAAAACGGTGGCCGTCAGGGCGCCGGCAAGCAGCTGGCCCTCGGCGCCGATATTCCAGAATTTGGCCCGGAAGGCAAAAGCAACCGCCAGACCTGTTAACAATAGAGGGCTGGCTTTGACAAAGGTTTCTAATAGATTGTAGCGGGTTCCCAGCGCGCCGTGAAAAAGGTAAAAATAAGATTTCCATAGATGCCCTCCGGCCAAAAGAATGGGAATGGCCGACAGAATCAGCGTGGCCAAAATGGCCGCGATCGGGATAACGATTTTAGCCCAGCCCGGCAATGGTTTCCGTTTTATGATTCTGAATCGGATCACGCTTTTACTCCGCTCATCCACAGACCGATCTGTTCGCGAGAAGCCGTCGCACCGGGGGCCTCTCCCAGTATTTTGCCTTCATACAAGACCACGATGCGGTCACTGAGCGCAAATATTTCATCCAGATCATCTGAAATCAGAAGGATGCCCGCGCCCCTTTCCCTCTCTTTCACAATGCGCTGGTGGATATACTCCATGGCACCCACATCGAGGCCCCGGGTGGGTTGTGAAGCGATGATCAGCGACGGTTCTCCAGCCAGTTCCCGGGCGAGCATAACTTTTTGCAAGTTGCCGCCGGACAGGCTCTTGGTGGCGGCATCGCGGCCGGC
>Ga0265309_10000820_pt1 | contig 13089 bp, 8 predicted proteins | sample Helome_FD_192492 | JGI IMG/M metagenome (GOLD analysis project Ga0265309, IMG submission 192492) | Marine sediment microbial communities from subtidal zone of North Sea - Hel_20160524 (Illumina Assembly) | ecosystem: Environmental > Aquatic > Marine > Subtidal zone > Sediment ...
TGCGTGGCGGGCGTCATTATGTTTATCCTTCAGGGGATACTCTGGCCCACTCAGGCCGGGACGGTTTTCGAACGCCAACTGCATGGCTTCATGGACGGTTGCCGCGGCCTGCTGTCACTCATGAGCCGGGCGCTGGCCGGCAGTGAGCCCGATCCGCACGCCTTGAGACAGGCTGGAACGGCTCAGGTCCAGGCGCTCGCGGCACTGCGCTGCACGTTAGGCGCGGCCGCCCTCGATACCGAACGTTTCGGGCGGTATCACGCCGGCTACGAGTGGTTTCTCGACCAGCTTCACAATCTGCTGCTGGCCATCCTTGTTGTGCGCGAGAGCCTTGAAAGGCCTCGCGACGCTCAGGCAAGGGGGTCGCTGATTGCCGGTTTGGACAAGCTGCGTCCCATGCTGGAGCAGATTGAAAGTGACATGCAGGAGCTGGTAGGTGATCTGGCGCGTCCGCGCGACGGCACGGCGAGCCCTCGCGCGGCCGCTGGGAGCGCCACAGCGCGTATCGATCAACCCGGAACCCTCGACACGGCCCACGCCGCCATGCTCGCAGCTAGCCTGCGCGATCTGGCGAGACAGGTTCCGAAGGTGCGCGCCACTCTCGCCGGGGTCGAGGACCCCGAGCAGGTCCCTCCGCCTCGCCCGGCGCCGCCGCGCGAGTCCTTCAGCCTGACGAGCGTGAAGTCGCGTAATGCCGCGACAGCCGGCCTGGTGGTTCTGCTGCTTGGCTGGTTCTTCATCCAGACACAATGGCCGGATGGGTTGATGCTCGGGATGGTGTTCGCGGCGATCGCATTCAATATCGTCTTCGCGCTCAAGCCCTTCGGCGTGGTGGTCCCATTCCTAATGCTCGGTCGCCAGTTGCTGCTCAGCCTGGTCATCGGCGCCGCGATTGCCGCGCCCATCTATTTTGGGATCATGCCAGGCATAAGCCACTACGAGCAGCTGATACCCTGGCTTTGCGTGGCGCTCTTTCCGCTCCTCTATATGATGGCCAGGAAACTGCAAACGCTGATCCAGTATTTGTTCTCGGCGATCATTGTCATCGCCCTGCTGGGGCTCGACGAAGAGCGGCAGTTATATTCCTTCAGCTCATTCGTCAATATGTGGCTCGGCATTGGCGGTGGGTTCGGGGGCGCAGTGGCAGTCTTCGGCCTGTTCTCATCGGAGGTGCCTGAGCGTGAGTTCTGCAAGCAGGTTCGCTCCTTCTTTGCCGGCTGCGGCCAATTCGTGACAGGATTCCGGGAGCGCGCGCGGGGGACGCCTGCGGGAGCGGCGATCGTCAGCACCGGCCCGGAGCGATGGCAGCCTGTCCTCAATCAACTTCAGACCTGGTCGAGTGCGATCAACTACAACAGGGTGCCGGACAACGACCGTCACAAGACGCAAGCGCTGATCGAATCAATCGAGCACCTGGCCCTGCGTCTCCCTGCAGCAGAGCGTGTCGGCCAACCATCGGTCGAGGCCCTGGACGAGCCCCTGCACAAGCTGCTCGACCGCTTTTATGACGCTTGCGCCGACTCCTTCCAGTTGATCGTGAACTCGCTCGCAGCCCTGCAGCCGATCCCGGATCTGCCGGACACCGGCAGCCTCGTTCGCGAAATCGAGTCCCGGGGTGACGATCTCGGCCGCTCAGCCGCCGACGATGAGGACGCTCGCGCTTCCGCCCTGCACTTCATGAGCACAACCGCCCGCCTGGGCTCCCTGGCTGACGCGATCCAAGACTGTCGCGACAAAGCGAATGCGCTCGATTGGGCAGCGTGGAACAGGAACTACTTCTAACCGGCCGCGGCCTGCCTTTCGGTTGCTCGTCTCATCATCGGTATTTCAATGACCATATGGCGACTATACTAATTATGTGCCAGGCGGACCTGGGGGCCGCCGCCGGAAGCCGAAGCAGGCCCAGCAGGCCAGCGAGGAGTTCCAGCAAAATTAAGACCCAGCGAATTCGAGAGGCGTTCAAGAAGGCGTTCTCCGCCTGCTTCGACGCCAGGGGCTACGCGGTCAGGTGACGCCTGCTCCAATTCTGGTCAAGCCAACTGGGAGGGCTATGTGCCCGAACAAAGTTTCAGCTCGAAACCCAACGTAGTGCAGGTCACCTCCCACTCGATCGAGGAGGTGACCGAGATCACCACATCAACCGGCTGGGAGGGAGAGTTTCGCCAACTGAGCAAGGGACCAGTCACCGGCAGGTGGCGGTCGCTGCTTCTCGGCCCGTCTTCACTCACCTACCATAGTCTGGACCAACGCATCCACGTTCGCCAACTTCCCCCCCCGGGGTGCGTGGTGTTGATCACCCCGACCCTACCCCACCGGCTGTTGGTCGACGGCGTGGAGGTGGGAATCAACGAAGTGGTCCTGCAGCACGCGGACTCGGAGGCGGAATTCGTCACCCTGAACGAAGCCGGATGCGAGTCGCTCGCCGTACCCCGATCCCTCTTTGCGGCGACCGCGCGAACGCTCTTCCCCCGGACGCACATGAACGGAGCACCAACTCGCATCTTTCAGTGCGCCCCGTCCGGGTGGTCGGCGCTGCAGCGAGACATGACACGCCTGCTGCGACACGGCGGGATGTCACCTGAGGATGTCTCCAACCTGTTGAGCCGTTTCCTCGACTCGATGGCTGGAGAGTCGGAAAACTGTCTCGAGGAGAAAGGCCTCGACCAAAGGTCAACGCGCCGCGTCGCGCGGCGCGCGCAGGAATATATCGAGGAGCATTACCCCGGCACGATCCGGATGGAAGACCTTTGCCGCTACACCGGTGTCGCGCTGCGCGGCCTCCAGCGTTCCTTTGCCGGGTACTTCCAGGTGAGTCCTTCCGAATTCATCAGGGCGCGCCGCCTCCACGCCGCACGACAGGGTCTCCTGGCCGCTGCCACCTCGCACCACACCGTGACCCGCATCGCCTGCGACAGCGGCTTCACCCACCTCGGCCGTTTCTCCGTCGATTACCGCCAACAATTCGGCGAGTCGCCGCGGGAGACGCTGGCGAAGCAGGCTCCGCGGCGACGGGATAGGACCGCCATTCAGATCCGCGAGCCCCATCTGGGCTATCACCCCGACGGACACTTCCGTCAAATTTTCACCTAATCAGGCCGTTGGATCCTTTACCACCCGATACACGACCGCGCTCCCGCTATGGAAGACCTGGTAATAGGTTCCTGCGTACTCGTAGTAATCGATGCCGCCGATCGTTGATTTCTTGGCGTCCTTGGGCAAGGTCTGCACCGTCGCGCCGATCGGTGGAGCGACCACCTTGTAGGTCGGATCACCGCCTTCCTGTGCAGGCGGCTCCTGCTCGTAATAGGTACCGTTCGAGTAGCCGAGATTCTGATCGTTCACGTAGACGTTGGTGACCTGCGCCGGCGGATGCTGGACAACGGCGCCCACGGGTGCCGGCACCACGGTATACCCCGAGCCGGACTGCGCGTAGTAGACACCGTTGGCATAATAGTAGGGCGACCCGGTGACGACCACGGTTTGAGTTTTGGGCGGCAACGACGCGATGGCCGCGCCGAGGAGCAGGCCGGCGGCGAAAGCGCCGCCTTCGGACCACCCGTCTCCGCAATTGTAGCAGCCCCAGTAGCTCCCGCCATGCCAGTTGTTGACGGTGTGATTCCAGGCGTCCTCACGGTTATTGGATACCTGCCTGGCGGTCTCGTTTCGCGTGTCGGTCCGGTCGCTCATGCCCGACTGCCGGGTATCGGTCCGGTCGCTACGCCCTTGCTGACGGGAGGCAACGTTGTCGGGGTTCATCTGGCTACCGTCGAACGAACCGGGGGTTCGGCCCGAACTGGCCCGGTCGCCAGCGCCGCGTTGACCGAAGTCTCCGCGACCGCCAGCGCCAGCTTGACCAAAGCTGCCACGATCGCCAGAACCGCCACGGTTAAAGCTCCCGGCGCCGCGCATGCCACCGCCGCCGAAGCCGCCGCGCATGCCGCCCATGCTATGGGAACCGCCACCCATACCGCCACGCATGCCACCACCACCACCGCGAAAGCCGCCGCGGGCGAGTGCCGTGTCGACGATGAGCAGGAGGCATGCAGCAACTGCGATTGCACTCAGCCAACGGCCTTTTTTCGAACTGGCTGAAATCGAGTCAAAGGCATTCATTTCGAGCCCTCCACGACAAGAAATTTGGCTTTTAGGGCGCCCTCAGGCAGGTCCGGTTCGAAGCTGTCGGCAGCAATGTCGGTGCCAAACTCCCAGTCCATCAATACCGCCTGAAACTGTGGCGCCATCGGGGCATTCTTGTAAGTGACCACAATCTTCAGCGGAAGCGGCCTCCCCTCTTCCTGGATCCACACCTGCAGATCTGCGTTCTCACCCACGATCGCGAGATGGTGGGCTGCCGTTCCCTCCACGTCGTGAACCCCCATATAGCCCCACGCAAGCGCGCGGCTGTCGATCACTGCGAAGACATCGCTCGAGATCAGGTCCCCCAGCGGCAGTGCGAGACCGTAGCGCTGCTGCAGTTGATCGACGGCAGCGTCGATACCGCCGGGCAGATCGGCCGTCGAATACACATCCTGGAACACGTCGAGAAGCGTGCCCGTCTTGCCGTCGTACCAGAAACGCTTCGCACTGAGGTCATCGCGATAGTCGATGAAAATGCCGTCGGGGTGTCTGACCCTCACGTCGGCCGCCCCGGCAAATTGCACCTTCTGTCCGGATATCAGCACTTCGTCGAAGTTGATCTCGGCGTGGAACCGGTAGGCCCCGGCATTGTTCAACTCTTCGGACATCTGGCGGAGCAGAGTCGCTGGCGCCGACGCGGGCAGCGGCGTCTCCTCGGCGGCGGTGTCGACGGTGACAACGCGCTCGGGGCTGGACGTCACGGCATGGGCCGAGGCGGCGAACAGCAGCAGCGCAACCGACATGACCACCAGGCATTTCATCGTTACATGTTTCATCTTGTACTCCTGCGGATGACACCAGGCAGACGACGTAGAAGATCGTAACCCAGCGAACGTTCTGTTAACAGGATTTAATGGCTTTCACGTTCCCGTCGATCTGGTCATGCATTGCACCATCCTGGATCGGGCTCGCCAGGGCCATTTTGTCGGCCCCGGGATTACGACGTGTCAACAGATCTGTATTCCACATGCCCGTCAAAATTTGAACTTGGTGGTGGCCTGAATACGATTGGCCGTACCATCATCGTTGTTCTTGTTCTCGCGCTTGCCCCAAAGGTATTCCATCCCTATGTCCACTTGCTTGTACGGGCTCCAGACCAGGTTAGCTGCTGTGTACAGGGTTCGGTTCAGGCTATCGTCAGACTGTTCGTCTCTATTATCCACGTCCACCCAGCCAAACACGGCGCTGGAGCGCAGGCTGCCAGTCCACCAATGCTGGAAAGCACCGTAGCCCTCGAAGGAGTCGATGGTCTTCAGGTCGCCGCCAATATTGAACAAAGCGTCGTCATAACCCTTGTCGTTATTGTAGCTTCCAATGCCTGAACCATAGACCACCTGAAATTTGAAGTTGTCTTTTTCGCCCAGCACCGGCACCTTGATTTTACCCGCCAACTGCGTACCCCAGCCGATGGCTGTATCCGACCCGGCGTTGGCATCGTCCCCCTTGATCTGACGCCCGATCAGAGCCGGTTTGAGGTGACCCCAGTCACCCTGCCACTTTAAAGAAACGACGGTATCCGGCCAGGCACTCTCGGTGTCGCCGTTGGTAATCTTGTAGTCCGGATTTTCGAGGCCGATCCAGAGCGTGTACTTATCCTGGAAATCACGTGCCCACCTGATCAATGGGTGGCGTTTTTTCTGGGCGCCGTTGGGACCCTTAAGATCCATGGCCTCTGGCAGGGCACCGAGATCATCCCACGCCGTCCACGCCTGACCCATGCGCAGGTCTCCCCCCAGCACAAAATTGTCCAACTGCGCCCAGGCCTGGCGCAACCGCAGGTCAGCTTTGGACGACGTCGTGTTGTCTGCGAAGTCCCAGGATAAAAAGGTAGAAAGCTTGCTATTTTGTAAGGGCGTGCTGGTGCTGAGCACAAAGCGTGAAGCATTGGCGGTAAAAGTGGTCCGATCGCTGGGCTGGCCGGTCGGTTGGCCATCGACGACGATATCACTGACGACGAATTGGGTCGGGCTGGAGATCCTGTCAAAATCGTGGATGGCCGATGCCCGGATAAAGCCGCTGATGGTCAGCGCGGTATCCGTGTTCGGAACTTTGAACGTATTGCCTTTCGAATACGCAAAGTGATCCATTTCCTTGGACAGGTCGATTCCAACGGTTTGCGCGACCTCCTGGACCTCCGCCTCCGCTTGTTGTGCGACGCTCTCGGCCTCCGCCGCCTGTTGCCTCATCTGTTGGCTGGCCGTGTTCTGTTCTTCGAGCTGGCGCTGCATTTCCTCGATCGTGCGCTGCTGCTGCTCCAGCTGACGTTGCATTGTCTCGAGTTGCTGCTCCAAGGACGGCTCAGCCCCGTGCACGGCCGTCGTCAGTCCCAACAGCCCGATACTCAAGGCGATGAGGATCATCTTTGACTTGCACAAAGTGGCTCGCATGACTCGATTCGGCCCGGGCCAAACCGCCGAGGGTAAAGCGCTGGTAAACATATTCATAACGACCTCTCGTAAGCTCATCGCTCAAGTCTCAACAACAGGCGGCTCGTGCGTGCGATAGCCGATGGTGAGCGTGGCCCGGTCAGCCACACGTTTCAGGGTCCCGTTCTCCGCCTGCGCCTGGTTCGCGAAACACGCCAACACGTCGAGCAGCGGGACCGCCGAGACAGACTCGGACAAGGCCATGGTTACCCCACTTCCGGATAATCAAGGTCAGGCCCGGCCACGTGTTGCCGCACCCGGCTGCGCCGACTTGTCGGGATCAGGCCGACATGCCCGGAGATTGCATCATCGGGCCAGCCGAAAGCATTAGTCTGACGGTTTACGGAGCGAGCGGATATCCGGATTACGACAAGGGAAAAAAAGGGGTTCAGAGTCAAAACCACTCAGCTGAGTGGTGAGACTTTGTCGGCCAAGGGCCACGTTTGAGGTGGTGTTGCCGCTGCCCGGTGAGCTCTTCGAACTCCTGCTCGAATCGCTCATTATCTGACGCAATCTGGATAGACGCCGGGCCGATTAATTGAAATCCTTGAAGTAATCATGCGCCATCCACCGGATGGCGATTTTGGCGTTTGAATCTACTATTGATATAGGTCAGAGAAAGGCGCCAAGAACGATTGATTCGAGCCACTTGTATTCCCCACGTTATATAGAGGATATCGCCGTGAGAGGATCTTTTGCGGGAGGTGTGTTGTGAAGGGCAAAAACCCAAGGGGAATCGGGAGAATGCGGGGGCGGATTACCTGGTGGATGGCCGGCTTGGTCGGAGTCGGGTTGGTGACCGGAGTCGTACTCGTGTCGTTGATGACCTGGTCGGTGAATGCGAGCAGCACTGAAAATTTCTGCGCCACAGCATGCCACTCGATGCAATGGGCCGCTGAGGCGTGGGAGAACGGTCCGCACTACAACAACCCGCAGGCTCTTCACGCGACTTGCTCCGATTGTCACATCCCTTTCGAGATCAAACATCCAACACCCTACCAGTACGTGACCAGTTTGCTTCGAACCAAGGTCACGTCCGGTCTCACAGATGTGTGGGGGACTCTCCGCGGGGAGCTTGCGGACAAGGCCATGTGGGATGCCGAGAAACCCCAGATGAGAGCCAAGGTGCATGCATGGTTCGCAGAGACGAATAGCCAGACCTGCCGCGAATGTCACGATTTGAACTCGCTCGCGGACAGCAGCACGGCTATGGTGGCCAGTGTTCACTCTGGCGTGTTGAAGACCGAAAAGATTGTCTGCATTGAGTGCCACGGCGAGGTAGCGCATGTCTATAAGGAGGCGCAGGGCGATGTGCACACTGAGCAAACTGGCCATGCCGCTTCCCCGTCCGAAGAGCCGAAGCTCGCGATGAAGATTCCCGATCCTCCCACGACCTATCCCGATGGCGAGCTGGGCACGCTGGTCAAGCTCGGGGAGGCGATCTTCCTGAACACGAACACCCACCCGCTCACGAAGGACCTGGTCGGCAATACCCTCACCTGCAACAGTTGTCACCTGGATGGGGGCAAGACCAAGACGATTGGGTCCTTGATCGGCTCCGCCACCTCATTTCCCGCTTACTCCCCGCGCGAAAAGACCGTGCAGACGCTTCAAGACCGAAACGACAACTGCTTCATGCGCTCGATGAACGGTATTCGCCCTGCCATCGACAGTCAGGCATCACTCGCACTGATGGCCTATGTGTCCTGGTTGTCGGAAGGGATACCGCTGAAGATGAATCCCAAGAAGCCCATCAACATCTTCTATAGCGAGCTCTGGCCTGGTGCCAAGTGGGTCGTGCCCCTGGTCAAGCAGTCCACGCACGAAAACTACCTCGCCGGCAAGAAGATCTGGGAGCAGCGCTGTACCGAATGTCACGAAGAGGGCCTATGGGGGGATCAGTCTTACAATGCCGGTGCGGGCATGTCCAATCTCAACAAGGCACCCGTTTGGATTCTGTACAACATGCCACCCACTGGTGAGAAGCTGACACAGCGCGAGGCGGTCGATGTCAATTTGTACATCAATGCACAACCGCGGCCGGATTTCGATCTACAGAAGCATCTACCGCCGGCGAGCGAGGGGCTCTACAACACTGCGGTTACGAAGGAGAAGCACAGCGTACGCTCGCACTTCGAGAAATTCGGGCTGGATGTCGACGAGATTCGCGGGGATAAGTTGATCCCCTGAATCAGCCGGATCCAAGCCCATGGAGGCCGGAGCTGGATTCCGGCACACCTAACAGCATCCCGCCATCATCACCGAAGCGCACCCGCCCTTCGGGGCGGGAACTTTGTCAGGATACTTCTCTCGCAGCGTGGCAGTCGGTGCTTCGATAAACTCTTTCGACTCCTCCAAGCCTACCCCGGTGGCTTCGCGGCAGATCTTGACGGCCTCGATCTTCAGCCCCTTCAGGATTGCATCCGTAATTTCGCGCGTCTGCTTGTCGCTTGGTCCGGCGATTACGGAAGGACCTGTAGCGTCCCCGTGCCGCGCTTCAACTCTCCATCGCTCAAAATGCGGGCCCGAATCCCGCCTTTGCCCTTCAGAAACTCCTCCGCGCCTTCCGCACAGGCCTCATCCATCCAGTAACAAGGCGCGGCCTCCTCCACCCCCTCAAACTCGATCCCCTGCAGAGAAAAGCGCCGGCCGATCAACTCCGGAAGCGGAACCCCGGCAAGCACCACGTTGCGGCGAAAGGCCCAGGAATCCAGATCTGGAAGAGCGAACTTTTCCTTCACCGCCTCGTACACCCCGTTCTCGAAGAAGGTGATCTGCCCCTTGTAGTTCTCCTTGAAGTCAAAGTAGCGATCACCCCGAATCCCGCGCCCCGCCACGCACTCGATCGAGTCCTGATCGGAGAGTTCGTGACGCACCGATCCCTTTCCGTGACGCCCCAGGTAACTGTGGCCGTCAGACACATACAGATGTTTCAGTTCCGCCTCCCACTCCATCTTCAACCTCCGATGTAACTCATCTCGGCCTTCTGCTGGCCGCTCGTTCCGCGTTCTCCGGCATAGCGCCCGACACCATTACACCCCCCGGCAGGCTATCGCTCGCGGCCAGTAAGGGCGCACGGTATCAGAACCCGCATTTTCAAAGCTCAAGTTTCAACAAAAAGGGGGCTCTTTTTACATCCATATATTTTGGCCCGGTTCACCGGGACGGTGAGGACCGGCCCGCTGCAAGAGGCCATTGAACGGCCCATCCTTGCTACTGTATTGGCGCATCCTGACCCAGTAATTTTCCATCGGGTTTCTTGAGCTTGCCGTAATAGGAAAACTTGCTCTTGTGGAACTCCGCCATGGTTTGCTGCAGGTTGCCGTTAAAACGGGGATCCTGGGGACGTTCGTGCGAGTTTATGTAGGCCGCGACATCCCACACCTCGTGGTCGCTCAGCGTATTGGGCAATCCAAGTGGCATATTGTATTTGATGTAGGCACCAGCCATATCGACCTTGTGCATACCAGCACCCCAATTATAAGATTCCGTGCCCCAGAGCGCGGGGAAAACGATCTGGCCATCGACGTATTGTCCCTGCCCGTCCTGCCCATGACATAGGGAACATTTTTCCGCGTACACGACCTTGCCCCGCTCCGGATCAAACCCCTTTGCTGTTTCCTGCAGTTTGCCGTATCCGCGCCCCGCCATGCGTTGGTCACCAGTGGGAGCTCCGGTCGCCAGCCAGTAAAAATAGCTCACCAGAGTGACGATGACTTCGCTTTCGGCTGACGGCGGGTGACCTGCCTTGGAACCTTGCGCATTCATGGAATACTTGAAGCACCCTTGTATGCGTTCAATCATAGTATTGACATATTTGTTCTTTTTCCGATAGGCAGGGTAAGCGACCCAGGAAGCCCACATCGGTGATGAATTTGCCAGCCGCCCGGCATCCACGTGACAACCCTCACAGTTTTGCTGATTCCCAACAAAGGGACTGGATACCGGATGGGCCTTGGTGTTGATAAAAATAGCCTCGCCCAAACGTACCGCGTCTCCGAATGGCCCTTCGGGCATCTTGCTGCGTGGTGGCGCACGAAAATAACCGGACTCACTGACCGAGCGGGGTTCGGGAACATCACCATGATGGGGGATCGCACCGGTGTGAACCGAATGAGCCTCTTCTTTCGACGGTGTTTTCGTCTGGCTTGGTGTCTGGATCGTAGACACCGGGTCCAGTGAGGCATAGTAAGCCGCTACCACCTTGGCATCCTGTGTCGAGAGCTTATCGGCCACAACGCGCATCAGATCATTCGGGTCACCCTTCCTGTTACCTGCTTTCCAGTCTTCGATCTGTTGCACGGTATAGCTGTATGGCAGCCCTGCCAAAGGCGGAAAGTGACTGCCGACACCCTGACCGTCCGGGCCATGACATTGGTCACAGGCCGGCAGTCCACGGTCGACCCAATCGCCAAAAACCGCGAGACTTTTACCGGACTCGGGATTGATCTCGAGTTTCTGCTTGATGCCCATCTTGGGTTTCAGGCGGGAATAGTAGCTTGCGACAGCTTCGATCTCATCGGCTTTCAGGGCTTTGGCAATTGGCGCCATGGTGGCATTTATCCGCTGCTGTTTCTGGTACGCCTGAAGTTGCTTTGTCAGGTACGCAGCATTAAGCCCCGCGAGGCGTGGGAACCCATTCTCCTGGCTGCCCTCACCATCCAGACCGTGACAGCCAACGCAGGCTGCTGCTCCCTCGTTGTTGCCTTTTTGGGCGATCTGTCCTCCGGGGCTACTGGCCGCTGCGATAGCCTGCGACTTCTTGGTCTCCTGGTCAGCGGCGACCTGCGTCGCCAGCTTTATCATATGATCCACCGCCGCCTTGAGCCGTTCATTTGAGCAATGCTGGCAGCCACCCTTTGCCGGCATATCTCCGCTACCACGGATCGTCACCTCATACAGGTGATCCTTACCCTGGTCGAGCAGCCGCTCCCAGGTGAGCCGGTCATTCACTTTGGGAGCATCGGTCGGTGCTATCTCATGGCAGTTGATACACCGTGAAGCGTACAGTTTCTTGCCCGCATCCTCATCCATTGGCTCTCCTCCCAGGTCCTCCACCGGCGGTGATTCACTCTCGACCGATTTCAGGTACTCGGCGATGGCCAGCATGTCTTCCTGCTTCAGGTAACGTAAACTGTTGTGCTCTACGTCCGCCATTGGACCGCCCAGCGGGGTATCGGTAGACATCATCCCCCCCACGAAGATGTTGGCCACTGCCTTGTTGCTGAGATGCTTCAATCCTCGGGCGCTGATATCCGGTGCGTAATAATTCTCCACAAAAGCACCAGCGAACATGTAGTCTTCCTCCGGTACGCCCATCAAATCCAGCTTTGTGTGGCACAGGGCACAGTGCCCCGGTCCCTCAACAATGAATGCACCGCGGTTCCAGGCATCGGATCTCGCCGGATCCTTTTTGAACCCTTCATCCTCGAAGTCAAAAAACAGCAGGCGCCAGCCAAGCTGCAGAAACCGGTATCCGAAAGGCCATCTAAACTCAAGCGGACGGTTCTTTTTCGCCACTACCGGGACGGTCTCCAGGTAGGCCTTGATCGCGAGCACGTCTTCCCGGCTCATCTTGCTGAAATAGTTGTAGGGGAAAACCGGCAGGTAGTAGCTCCCATCCGGCCTGATCCCTTCACGCACGGCCCGCACGAAATCCTCGTCACTCCTATTACCTATGCCGGTCTCCTTGTCCGGGGTGAGGTTGGGTGTATAGATGGCCCCGAATCCGGGTATGTTCATTCTGAGACCACCGGCAAAAGGCTTCCCGCGGTTAGGTTGATCCGTGTGACAGGCCATGCAGTCGGCGATCTTGGCCAGATACTCACCGCGTTTGACCCTGGCCTGTTGGTCCGGCGTACCCACTGCGGGAGGCCTGGGGAATAAGGGATAATCCTTGGCCTCAGCGCCATGGTTGGCGACTGTGTTAGCCGAAACCGTATTTGAGAGAACACTCAGCAGCAGGAGCACGAAAGGCAAACACCGGGATGGTATGTTCCATGTCATAGTCGGGCTCCCCAAAGGGACTACGGATTCTTGAATTCCGCCTTCGGCCCCAGGTAGTACCACCAGTTGAGCAGCAGGCAGAGTACGTAGAAGATCGCAAAGCCGTACAGTGCATTCTCCGGCGTCCCCGCCTTGATCTGCCCACCGAACACCGAGGGGATGATGAAGGACCCGTAGGCCCCCATCGCTGCAATCCAGCCCAACACCGATGGGGCCTGCTCCTTGCTAAAAATCATGGGAACGGAGCGAAAGGTGGAGCCGCAACCGATGCCACAGGCGGTGAACAGGATCACGAACAGTCCCAGGAACGGGTAGAAGTACTGTTCCGGGGTCTTCGAGGCGTAGGCCATCTCCAGGTAATACGCCACGCCCAGGGCGCTGGCGATCATAACCATGGTGATCAGTTGGGTTATTTTGGCGCCGCCCCACTTGTCGGCCATCCAGCCGCCCACCGGACGCATCAAGGCACCGACGAAGGGACCTATCCAGGCATACATCAGCGCCGAGGGGGCGTTTGGAT
>Ga0265309_10000822_pt1 | contig 13086 bp, 21 predicted proteins | sample Helome_FD_192492 | JGI IMG/M metagenome (GOLD analysis project Ga0265309, IMG submission 192492) | Marine sediment microbial communities from subtidal zone of North Sea - Hel_20160524 (Illumina Assembly) | ecosystem: Environmental > Aquatic > Marine > Subtidal zone > Sediment ...
CCATAGGCAATTCTTTTAGTTCTTGGTAAATCAACACCAACTAATCTGACCATTATAGAAACTCCTTTTAAAGTATTTTATCCTTGACGTTGTTTATGTTTTGGATTTGAACAAATTACCATAACTCTTCCCTTTCGTTTAATTACACGACATTTATCACACATTTTTTTGACTGAAGGACGAACTTTCATTTTAACTTTTTATTTAATAATTTTTTATTTACTTTATTGATACATATTGTTGTAAACATTCGAATAATATATATTTTTAACTTCACGAATTATATCTAGTACTACACCTGCTAAAATTAATAATGACGTTGTACTTAATCCATTAAGACTCGAAATATTTAATGTTACTTCGATAAAACTTGGTACAGTTGCTAGCACAGCTAACATTACTGCACCCACAAATGTTATTCGCTTCATTACTTGCTTTAAATAGAAAGTGGTTTGAATACCCGGACGAATACCTGGTATTGTAACAGCCATTTTTTGTAATTGGTCTGAAATATCTTTCGGATTTAAAACAATTGTTGAATAAAAAGAACTAAATATTAAAATTAATGTAAAATAACTAATCCAATAAATTATCCTTGACGATTCCAGAAAGCCTGGAAGACTTAGAGTTGGTAATAGTCCTAGATTTCTCACATAATTAGGAATAACAAGTACTGCTGTCGTCAATATAATCGGCATTACGCCTGCTTGATTAAAACGTAAAGGTATATAATTATTTGATGTTGTTGAATCTTGTAATGAGGATTGGTTTAATTGTTTTGATGAGATTAAAGGAATAATCCGAACTCCTTCTTGTAACAAAACGATTCCATATAAAGAAACAAAAACTAAGAAGGCAACACCTACTATTGAAGATAGTGTCAAATTTTGACCATTTTCATTAATGACTTTGTTGCAAAGATTTGGTAAACTTGAAATAATATTTGTATAGATTAGTAATGATGCACCATTTCCAAGTCCATAATCCGTTATTAATTCACTTAACCATAAAACAATCATGGAACCTGTTGTTAACCAGATTACAATTTCAAATGCTAACCCAAGACTCCAATCAAATAATATTTGTTTTAAATAAATGGCTAAACTTATACTTTGAATAAAAGCCCAAATTAAGGTAATAAAACGTGTTAAACGATTTAGTACCCGACGTCCTTCTAAATCTCCTTCTTTTTGTAATTTTGATAAGTCCGGAGAAAAACTAATAATAAGTTGAACTAAAATTGACGCATTTATATATGGAAATATATTTAGTGTAAATAATCCTATTACAAATGTCTCATCACCAGAAAATGTGCTTACTATGCTCTTTGTAAGTGAATGGGTCTGAATATAAAATGCTAAATCACTATGATTAATTCCTGGAACAGGAAGAAAAGTTCCTACTCGAATAAATAGTAATACTCCAAGACTAACTAATAAACGCTTTACGATGGTGTCTCTAATTTCTTTATTAATCTTCACTTTGGTTTTTTCAATTCATATTTAATAATTTATTAAAAATCAATATTTCGCTTTTTAGCGACTTGTGATTTTGTTGTTAGATTTTGAAGAGCATCCATGGATGCGCGTGCATTGTTTAATAAATTATTTGATCCTAATTGTTTTGCAATCACATTTTTCACACCGGCAACTTCTAAAACGATTCGCACAGCTCCACCAGCAATAACACCAGACCCTTCAATCGATGGTCGCATAATTATTTTACAAGCTCCAAAGTTCCCCATGACATCGTGTGGAATACTTAATGATTTTGTAATCGGAAATGTGATTAAATTTTTTCGTCCATCTGTTTTTGCTTTTTTAAATGCATTCACGACATCATCTGCTTTTGCTACACCAACTCCAACTTTTCCATTTTCATCTCCGACAACGACAATTGCTCGGAAACTTAATTTTTTTCCACCTTTCGTTACTTTTGAAACTCGACTAATTTTTATTAATCGTTCTACAAATTTTGGTTCTTGTAGATTCGTATTACGGCGAGAATTTTTTTTCCCTTTATTTAGTTGTTTTAAATCGCTACTCATAAAATTTATTCAATTTGTATACTTATTTTCAAATTTTAAGTTAAAACTGAAGACCACCAGCTCTTGCTCCGTCAGCTAAAGCTTTCACCCGTCCATGATATAAATAAGGACCGCGATCAAATACAATTTTTGTAATATTTTGTTTTAAACTACGTTCTGCTAATTTTTCTCCTATAATTCGTGAAGCCTCACAAGTTCGGCCCGTTGAAATTGTAAGTTTCACTGCACGATCTAATGTCGAACATGCTACTAAGGTTTTTGAATTTGTATCATCAATTATTTGGGCATAAATATTTTCATTGGAACGATAGACTGATAAACGTGGTCTTTCACTTGTTCCTTTAATATTACCACGCAAAGTTTCACGTTTTAACTTTTTATATTTTGTAGGTTTTAAGCGTTTATTTTTATTTTTTAATTTCAATAACGCCCGTTTTGAAAATTTCATAATTATAATTTGTAATTTTTAAGATTGTAAGAACTTTTCTAATTCCTAGAAAAAGAATTATGATTGACTCTAAAATAGTAATTTAAATCAAAAGTTAATTGTTTTAGAAAACTGTTACAAACTATGAAACTCTTTTTTCGTAATCCAATAACTTTAGACTAAATTTTAGTTTTCCTAACAAAATTCGAACTGAATTCGTCAATTGATTATTTGGCTGACTTACCAGCTTTACGAATAATTTGTTCATCTTTGTAAAGAATTCCCTTCCCTTTATATGGTTCTGGTTGTCTCCAAGCACGAATATTTGCCGCAAATAGACCTAGAAGTTCTTTATCGCAAGACTTTAAATTTAGTGTTGTATTTTTAACAACTTCCACTGAAATTCCTTCTGGGATTTTTAGTTTTACTGGATGACTATAGCCTAAATTTAAAACTAATTCATTACCTTGAACTGCTGCACGGTATCCAACCCCTTTTAAAACTAAAGTTATTTCGAATTGTTCCGAAACTCCTATTACCATATTATTAATTAACGTTCGATATAACCCATGGAGAGAACGCAGATTTCGTGTCTTATTTTTTAAACTTACAATTATAATTCCATTTTCTTCTTCAATTCCAATTGTTTCTGGAATAGTCATTTGTAATGTTCCAAATTTTCCTTTCACCGTCATCTCAGATCCACTATACTTCACATCAACGTTTTCTGGTATAGTAATTGGCAATTTGCCGATACGTGACATTTTAAAAACTCCTTATAGTTACCATATATAGCATAAAACTTCACCGCCAATTCCAAGTTCTTTCGCTTTTAGATTTGTCATTACTCCTTTGGATGTAGAAATAATCGCTATACCTAAATTATCTAAAACTCTTGGTAATTCTTTTGAATTTGAATAAACACGTAAGCCTGGCTTACTCACTCGTTTAATTTTACAAATTACAGGCTGTCGTGACTTTCCGAGATACTTTAATGAAATTAGTAAATACTTAAATTTATTTTCTGTATAACTTTCAAAATCTTCAATAAAACCTTCTTCTTTCAATATTGATGCAATTGCTAACGACATTTTTGTCGCAGGAATCTGCACAATTTGATGTTTTACCATTGTCGCATTTCTAATTCTTGTCAACATATCTGAAATAGTATCTGTTACCACAATTATCTCCTTATAAAATAACCATTTTTACTTTCTTATTCTTGAGACCATCGTTTCCGTTTCAAATGTTTTTTTCGATCCCACACTTGATTAATCTCAGAAAAAGATGAATATTTGTCGTAATAACCACAATCATTTAATGGAAATCTTAAAAATTTAAATAAGATCATTCCATTTAAAATTTTATCCATTGTTTTTGATCGGTACTTTGGTGAACAATTTTCGATTACAAGAGTAATTGTGAACCCTTGTGTTTGTTCCACATCTTCATAATCAATTTCTGGAAAAATTAATTGTTCTTTTAATCCTAAAGTATAGTTTCCGGCTTTGTCAAAACTTCGCATCGATAATCCACGGAAATCCCGAATCTGAGCAAATGTAAAGAAAATTAATTTGGTTAAAAACGTATACATTTTTTCACCACGTAAAGTTACGGATAAACCTAACTCCATATTTTCGCGGATTTTAAATCCAGCAATTGCTTTTTTAGATTTTGTAATTACGGGTTTCTGACCAGTAATTTTTTCAAACTCTTCCATACTTTTCTTTAACACATTTGTATTTTGAGCTGCCAACCCTAATCCACGATTAATTTGAATTTTTTTTAGTTTTGGAACCGTATGCGGATTTTGAAACAACTTTGGACTATTCTTTAGTAAAACTGGTTTAATACCTTCTTCGTATTCTTTTTTTATATCATCAAGTAAACGATGAATGTCAGCAATTTCTTCTAATGAATGTTGATTTAACATATTACGATACTTCTTTTATATTTAATTTTACATTGGAATGATGAATAGGAGCTTCAAATTGTTTTATTTCACCAATTTCATTTTCATTCTTAGGTTTCATATGTTTAAACTTAAAATTAACTCCTTTTACTAAGACCTTCCCCGTCTTTTTATTTATTTTTACAATTTCGCCAATTTCGTTTTTGTTAGAACCAGAGATAACTCTTACAACATCGCCAATTTTAACATGTATTTTTTGTTCCCTTCCCATCTATAAAACCTCCGGTGCTAATGATACGATTTTTGAAAAATTCCGATCTCGAATTTCACGAGCAACAGGACCAAAAACTCGTGTACCCCGAGGATTATTATCGACATTCACAATTACTGCAGCATTATCATCAAATCGAATATACATCCCATCTTGTCGACGGACTGTTTTTTTAGTTCGTACTATAATAGCTCTTACAATCGCAGATCTTTTAATAGGCATATTTGGGATGGCTTCTTTTACGACTGCAATAATGGAATCACCAATTTCCGCATATTTTTTATTCCCGCCTAATATTCTAATACACATAATTTTCTTAGCGCCAGTATTATCGGCGACTGTCAACATCGTTTGAGGGTAAATCATAAAAGTATAACTTAATTAATTAAAGATGATTTTGAAATAATTTTAACTAATTTCCAACGTTTTCGTCTGCTTAAAGGACGACATTCTTGAACTAAAACTTGATCCCCAATATTACATTCACCAAATTCATCATGAGCTAAATATCGTTTAGTTTTTGTCATTATTTTCGAATAAATCGGATGAGAATATCGACTTTCGATTTTTACTACAATTGTCTTTTGCATTTTATTACTAACTACAATACCAATTTCTTCTTTTACTGGCATTTAAAACTCCTTAATTTTTCTAGTTATTTTCTATACCTATTCTCATTATTTCTAATTTGTAATTACATCTTTTTCTTCTGGATCAAGTTCTTTCAATCTCATTGTTAAAAGAGTTTTTAATTGTGCTAATCGTCGTTTTGCATATTTGATTTCGTGCGATTTAAATGTTTGACGAGTAGCTTTTTTAAAGCGTAAACTAAACAATTCATTTTCAGTTTCAATAATTGCTTCAGATATTTCTGTATTTGAAAGTGATATAATATCTGTAAATTGAGGTATACTCATATATTATCCAATGTTGTCTTTAATAATAAATTTTGTTTTTAGTGGTAATTTATAAGCTGCCAAATTTAATGCTGCACGAGCAACTTCTTCTGGTACCGAACTAATTTCAAATAAGATTGTTCCGGGCTTTACCACAGCCACCCAATAATCAACTGCACCTTTACCAGATCCCATTCGAGATTCAGCGGCACGAGCCGTTACTGTTTTATCAGGAAAAATTCGAATCCAGAGAGAAGCCCCTCGTTTTGTATAGCGCGTAATTGTTCGACGAGCTGCTTCAATTTGACGTGATGTAATCCAGGTTGGTTCTAATGCTTGTAGCCCAAACTCACCGAAACATATTTCGTTCCCTCTAGTAGCCTTCCCTCGCATACGTCCGCGATGATATTTTCTATACTTCGTTCTTTTTGGACTTAACATAATAAATTAATTTAATAAAAATCTAAATTCTTTCAGTAACTAAGTTTGTTACTTTTATAAAATTTCGTTCTTAAATAACCAAACTTTTATTCCTAAAACTCCATAAATTGTATGTGCTTCTTTTGTTGCATAATCAATATCAGCACGTAATGTTTGTAAAGGAACACGACCTTCTCTGATCCATTCACTTCGTGCAATTTCTGCACCATTTAATCTTCCTGAAACTTGAATTTTAATTCCATTTACATTTTGTTTTTGCGCTCTTTGTAACGCTTCACGAATAGCTCTTCGAAAAGCTATACGTTTTTCTAATTGCTCGACAACTAAATCAGCTAGAAGAGAAGCATCTAAATCTACTCTTTCTACTTCAAAAATATTAATTGTTAACTGTCGATTGGATGGTAAAATTTTTTTGATATTCGCTAGTAAATTTTCAAGTCCTTTCCCAAGATCACCAACTAATATCCCTGGCTTTCCTGTTTCAATGTTTAATTGAATTTGATCATTTAATCCGTTTCGATTGATCAGAACTTTTGAAATACTATTTGCTTTTGAAATAGAATCAATATAAGTTCGAATTTTATCATCTTCCTTTAATACATCAGCATATTGATTAAAATTAGCATACCATCTCGATCTATGATCTTGTGTAATTCCTAATCTAAATCCTAAAGGATGTGTTTTTTGACCCATAAAATTAATCCTTTTAAGTTAAAATCAAATTTGTTTTTTAATTAATCTCTTCCATAACAACCGTAATATGACAGGTTGGCTTTAATATCTTATACGCTCTTCCTTGTGCACGAGGACGAATTCGTTTTAATTTTGGTCCTTCATTTGCAAACACTTCTGAAATAATTAATTTTTTTTTATCTAATCCATAATTATGTTTTGCATTTGCGGCTGCAGAATGTATGACTTGCCAAATAGGTCCACCTGCATCATACGGTAAAAATTCCAAAATCATTAATGCTTCTTGATAAGAACGACCTCGAATTTGATCTAAAACTCGTCGTATCTTATGCGGAGACATACGAATATATTTAGCTATTGCTTTGATTGATTGAGTGTTCGACATAAATTATTATTTTTCATAAATAAAATTCGATATAAAGGTTAGTTTTAAAATTAGTTTTAAAACGTAATTATGTTTATAGATTATTACCATCTTTCATGAGAGATACCTTGACTAAAAATATCAGGTAGTGAAGTAGTATTCAAATCTACCATAAAGAATCTAGTTTTTTAACAGGTACTCGAGTTTTATATAAAAATTTAATGGTTATATAGGTAAATTGTTCTAAATTTTGATAGTCATTCTTAAGAAACTTATTAACTTTAGATGTCTCATTAAGATAAACTTCCTGAATCCAGATATCAAAGAAATTGATACATAGATTATTATGTAATGATAAAACTGGTGAATACAAAAGTCCTAAAAGACTTTCTCTTTCCACTGGATTTGATTTTAATAAATATAAAATGTCATCAATTGCATAATAAATATATTTATTTTTCAAACTATTCAAAATAAATTTTGCAAGAGATGATAATTTTTTATCATATCGTATTTGAAAAGTTTTAGACATCATCTCATTAGGATATTGAAGTGGTTTTCCTTCACTTCGAGCACTTAGTTTACGTTGAGGAGTTATCGAAATCTCTTCTTTGCATCGACATCTACTTTCATATAAGATTCTATTCATATCGTAATCTAGTTACCGTTTTGCTTTTCTATCAGTTTTTATATGGGATTTAAACGTTCGTGTTGAAACAAATTCACCTAATTTATGTCCAACTAATTGATCAGAAATGAAAATGGGAACGTGTTGTCGCCCATTATAAACTGCAATTGTAAAACCAACCATACTTGGTAATATAGTTGAGGTACGCGACCAAGTTGTTATAACATCTTTTTTTCCAGCTTTATTAAGTTTATTAATTTTTTTCAATAAGTGATAAGCCACAAATGGACTTTTTTTTAATGATCTTGACATTTCAAAAATATTTTTTATTGATTAATAACTATTTAAAATCGTAACTAAGAACGTCTTCGAAGAATATAAGCATTACTTAATTTTTTCTTCTTTCGTGTCTTAATTCCTAATGCAGGTTTTCCCCACGGTGTTAAAGGTCGGGTTCGCCCAATTGGTGCTCTTCCTTCACCCCCTCCATGAGGATGATCACATGGATTCATTACGGAACCCCGAACTGTCGGTCGTTTTCCTAACCAACGTGTTCGTCCAGCTTTCCCACTTTGAACTAAGAATGCATCATTATTACTAACTTCACCAATTGTTGCAAAACATTCTTTACGAATTAATCGGATTTCTTTGGATGGTAAACGTAATGTAATATAATCACCTTCTTTCGCTAAAATTTTAGCGGATGTACCACCTGCACGAACAATTTGTCCGCCACGATTTGCAATCAATTCTATATTATGGATTGACGTACCTAATGGGATTTCTTCTATAGGCAAAGCATTTCCAACACTTAATGGTGAACCAGAACCTGAAATAATCGTATCGCCTACGTTTAAATTTTTAGGATGCAAGATATAACGTTTTTCACCATCTAAATAATGAATTAAAGCAATTCTAGCATTTCGGTTAGGATCATATTCAATCGATGCAACAGTCCCTTGAACTCCATATTTATTACGTTTAAAATCAATTAATCGGTAGCGTCTTTTATGACCGCCACCTCTATGACGAATGGTAATTACACCTCTGTTATTTCGACCTTTGTTTCGATGATTTTTTTGTAGTAACGTTTTTTCTGGTTTAGTTTTTGTAATTTCAGTAAAAGCCGAAAGGGCTCTATTACGTGTACCTGGTGTATATGATTTATAAAGACGGATACTCATAAACTTGATTATTTTTATATTTATTAATTATCGGAAAATAAGTTTATTACATCGCCTTCGGATAAAGTTACAATTGCTTTTTTGTACTGTGGTTTCCAACCAATGTACTTACCTACGCGTTTTTGTTTTCGAGGAAGACGACATGTATTGATTTTTATAATTTTTACATTAAACAACGATTCAATTGCAGCTTTGATTGTAATTTTATCCGAATAACGATCTACGATAAAACTATACTGATTATTTTCTAAAAGTCGTGTAGCTTTATCGGTAATAATCGGATATTTGATAATTTGTGCATTAGTACGATAACCATTTGAAGAATTAATCACAATAAATCTCCTTTATATCATTTATTGCTGAGGGTGTTAATAGTATTTGCTTCGCTTTTAATAAACTTAATGTATTTAGATTTGAAGCAGATAGTAATTCAACATTTTTAATATTTTGAGTAGACAATTTTAACGGCATTGTTTTTTTAGAAACAATGATTAATAACTTTTGATTTAAATTAATATTACAATCCTGACAGATTTTTAAGAATGTTTTTGTCTTTGGAGTAGTAATTTCATTTTCTAAATTTTCAATAATTAGTAGATTCTTCTTCTTATTGTATAATAAGGTTTGTAAAGCTAATCTACGTTCTTTTTTATTTAATTTAAAAGTAACTGTCTTTGGTTTTGGACCAAAAATGACACCACCACCTTTCCATAAAGGTGAACGATTTGAACCTGCTCGGGCGCGTCCGGTTCCTTTTTGACGCCAAGGTTTACGACCACCTCCTCGAACTTCACTTCGAGTCTTTGTCGAAACTGTACCTTGTTTTCGAGAAGCAGAATGTCTTAAAATATCTTTATGAATTAAATAATTTCCTGAATTTTCAAGAACATTTAATTGTAATTCATTGCTAGAATCTAATACTTTTCCTGTTATATCTAACGGAGTATATTTTATAAATTTTTGAATGGTCATACCTTAATTTTAATATATTCAATTTTTTTACTACTTTGAGTTAACTTATTCCGAAGGTACAATACTCAATAAATTTCCAGGTTTTCCGGGAACAGATCCTTTTATTACTAGAATATTTTCCTTTTCATTTGCTTGAATAACTTTCAGTTTTTGAATTGTTGTTAGTTTATTGCCTAATTGACCTGACATTTTTTTTCCAGGTAAGACACGTCCCGGCGTAGTACCCATACCAATTGAACCAGGTGCTCGATGGTTTTTTGACCCATGAGTCATTGGACCTCGTGAGAAATTATGACGCTTTTGAAGACCAGAAAAACCTTTCCCAATACTTTTCCCTCGTATATTTACTAATTGACCGGGTGTAAATGAATTGACATTTAATACTTGGCCAACTTCAAATTCCTCTTTTTCAGTATCAATATGAAATTCTTTTAAATATTTTAAAGGTTGAAGATTTGATTTTTGTAAATGTCCTAATTCTGGTTGCGTTAACGATTTACTTGAAACATTTCCATAGCCAATTTGAATGGCATCATATCCATCGTTTAATACTGTTTTAACTTGTGTGACAACACAAGGTCCAACTTTTAGAATTGTAACGGGAATAATATTGCCGGATTCATCAAAAATTTGAGTCATACCAATTTTATTACCTAATAATCCTATACCCACAATATTCCTCCAAATATTTTCTATACATATTTACTCTATTAAGGTCAGAAATGAAATTACTATTTGTTAATAAACCAATCAAAATTAGTAAATTATTAATTTCAGTTTAGAGAATTTTTAGATTTTTGTCTATATGTGTTAAATAAACAATTTTATTAAAAATAAAAAACAATACGGAAACTAAAGTTCTAGGATTCCTTCTCTAGTAAATTATAATTATTATCAAAACATAATTATATAAACTAGAATAAAAAAATGGCAAAAGTAGTAGGTATAGATTTAGGTACAACAAATTCAGTTGTAGCAGCAATCGAAGGTGGACAACCAAGTGTAATAATTAATGCAGAAGGATTACGAACAACGCCTTCAATCGTCGCTTATACAAAAAAAGAGGACTTATTAGTTGGTCAAATCGCAAAACGTCAAGCGGTTATAAATCCAGAAAATACTTTTTTCTCTGTGAAACGATTTATTGGTTCGAAAGAAGCAGAAATTTCGAATGAATCAAAAACATTACCATATAAAGTTGCAACAGATTCAAATGGTAATATTAAAATAAAATGTCCAGCTTTAAGTAAAGAATTTAGTCCAGAAGAAATCTCTGCACAAGTATTAAGAAAATTAATAAATGATGCAACAGACTATTTAGGACAAGAAGTTACACAAGCAGTTATTACTGTTCCTGCCTATTTTAATGATTCTCAACGTCAAGCAACAATGGATGCTGGAAAAATTGCTGGTATTGAAGTGTTACGAATTATTAATGAACCAACAGCTGCTTCATTAGCTTATGGTTTAGACAAAAAACAAAATGAAACAATATTAGTTTTTGATTTAGGTGGTGGTACATTTGATGTCTCTATTTTAGAAGTTGGTGATGGTATTTTTGAAGTTTTAGCAACTGCCGGAGATACCAGTTTAGGGGGTGATGATTTTGATAAAGTTCTTGTTGATTGGTTAATTAAAGATTTTAAAGAGAAAGAAGGAATTGATTTAACTGGTGATGTTCAAGCTTTACAACGATTAACAGAAGCTGCAGAAAAAGCAAAAATGGAATTATCGACAGTAGAAAAGACGACAATTCATTTACCATTTATTACAGCTGATAAAACAGGACCAAAACATATTGAGCAAGAAATAACAAGAGATGTTTTTGAAAAATTATGTGGAGATTTAATTAATCGTTGTCGAATTCCTGTCGAAAAAGCATTAAGTGATGCACGACTTGATAAATCAGATATCAATGAAGTAGTTTTAGTTGGTGGATCAACGCGTATTCCTGCAATTCAAAATTTAGTTGAGTCATTAACAGGTAAAAAACCAAATCAATCAGTTAACCCAGATGAAGTAGTCGCAATTGGGGCAGCAATTCAAGCTGGTATTTTAGCTGGTGAAATTAAAGATGTTTTATTATTAGATGTGACACCATTATCTTTAGGTGTCGAAACACTTGGTGGTGTTATGACAAAAATTATTTCACGTAATACAACAATTCCTGTTAAAAAATCAGAAATGTTTTCAACAGCCGTAGATAATCAAACAAATGTAGAAATTCATATCTTACAAGGGGAGCGGGAATTAGTAAGTGGGAATAAGAGTCTTGGTAATTTTAGATTAGATGGTATTCCAGCTGGTGATCGAGGTGTTCCACAAATTGAAGTAACATTTGATATTGATGTTGATGGTTTACTATCAGTAAAAGCAAAAGAAAAAGAAACAGGAGTAGAACAGTCAGTAACAATTCAAGGTGCATCAAATTTAAGTGAAAATGAAGTCGATGACATGTTAGCAGAAGCGGAAAAATATGCTTCAGCTGATAAAGAAAAACGAACTAATATTGAGATCAAAAATCAAGCCGAAACATTATGTTTCGAAGCTGAAAAAGAACTTTCGCTTTTCAAAGATAAGATAACTGAAGAAAAACAAGATCAAGTAACAAAACTAATTGGAGATGTTAGAAAAGAAATTCAAACTGATGATTTTACATCATTACAATCATTAGTCGAAGAATTAAAAACAGCTATGAAAGAAATGGTTTCGACTGATTCAGTAGGCGATGATTCATCGCAATCAGATCCAATGTCTAATTTAAATGATTTATAATTCGAATTTGAGTATTTATGGATAAAGCGAACCTGAAATAATTAAATTTAGTTCACTATTCTTTCATTAAAATATTGGAGAAGAGTTATTCTAAATTTTAGAAATTTAAACGAATCTTAAGATTCGTTTGAATTTCCAGCATCATCCACAATAATACATTCTGTTGTTAAAATCATACTAGCAATTGATGTAGCATTTTGTAAACCAGATCTAGTTACTTTAGCTGGATCTACAATACCTTCCTCATACATATTTCCAAATATATTTTTTGCAGCATTATAACCAATTTCAAATTCTTGCTGTTGAACCTTCTCAATAATTACTGGTCCATTAATTCCAGCATTCTCAGCAATACGACGTAACGGGGCCAAAATTGCTCTTGATATTATCATAGCTCCTATCAATTCATCTTCTTTTAAATTATTTTTAGCCCAAGTGACAAGATTTTCGGATAGATGAGCAAGTGTTGCACCACC
>Ga0265309_10000824_pt1 | contig 13079 bp, 9 predicted proteins | sample Helome_FD_192492 | JGI IMG/M metagenome (GOLD analysis project Ga0265309, IMG submission 192492) | Marine sediment microbial communities from subtidal zone of North Sea - Hel_20160524 (Illumina Assembly) | ecosystem: Environmental > Aquatic > Marine > Subtidal zone > Sediment ...
ATTGATGACACGCAAGGCCCGATAAATTTCGAATGGATTCGTCCCAATCGTGGTATGCCACCGTTGCGACATCACACCTTGAATGATGTCGCCCGCTTGAATATATTCTTTTGTCCGAAGTACCATTTTTTCAAATTCAGACGAAGTCATATTTGATTGAAACTTAAGGGGCGTATGGCGTTTGGAAGACGAAGACTTGCTCCGAGATTTATGCAACTTGGCGATAATTAATTCAATTTGTCGAATGGCCTTTTGATACGTGAGCCGAAGTTCTGCCTTTTTGGTCGAAACAATATGGGCATTAGCAACAACTTTGATGGTATGGGCGATATTGTCAAAAATAAGGAGCGTGTCGGTTATACAAAACGCAAAAAGCGGTGTCTTAAGTTTGGCCTTAGGATAGGGAGGAATCGGTTCAAATGAGCGTACGACATCATAGGCTAAAAATCCGACTGCTCCTCCGACAAATCGGGGTAACCCAGGAACTGCAACTGGCCGATAGGCGGCCATGGCTTCCTGAATGTGATCTAACGGATTGCCTTTCAGCGGGACCCGAGTTTGTTTGCGGCCTTTTTGAGTCATGACTTCTCCCTGATGCTCCCAAAACACCACAGAAGGCTGACTTCCCAGGAAAGAATACCGCGCCCAATTTTCTCCTCCTTCAATACTTTCAAATAAGAAGGCATGTGAACCCGTATTGATCTTGGAAAAGGCGGAGACGGGAGTATCGAAATCTGCCAGGATTTCTTGGTAGATTGGGACCAAATTTCCTTGGTCGGCCAAGGCGCAAAATTCGTCAAAACCCACTGAATAATAAGCATTTTTCATGATTTTGACGGTAGCATACGCCCTATGGGGTGTCAACGAACAGCAGATGCGTTAGGAGGGGGAAAACGAGAAAAAAGGCGAGACCCCAGTGGGGATATTTCCCACGGACCCTCGCCTTTGCTGTCTAGAAAATTCGAAAAGTACTGACTACTTACTGACGACGATTTGTTGCCCTACGTGAATGGTGTTGTCAGCCAAATTGTTCCAGGCTTTCAGGTCATCGACAGTCACGCCATACTGTTTGGAAAGACGATAGAGGGTATCTCCTTTGGCCACAGTATGGAAATCTCCACCGCCCATGGCCATGCTGGTCGATTCAGCCATGGATTCCAGGGGGGCGTCATTGCTGCCAAGGTCTAAATCCGATTCGAGTTTCGCCAGATCTGAATCTTTAAAGTCCAGGTCATCCAATCCGAATTCTGAAATTGAGGGTTCGGACAATTTAAGATCATCGCTCTCCGCCATACCTCCGCCACGGACTCTGGCGAGTTCGTCATGGGAACGATTGAGTTGGTCACGTAGCGCTTCGAGTTCGGCATTCACATCCCGGCTTTGAGACTCAAGAGATCCGACTTGGCGTTGAGCATCCTGATACTTGACGTTAAGTTCGCCTGTTCTCTTTTCTTCTTGGGCCAGGAGCCTTTGGAAATTTAATGCCCGAGCTTTCTCTGCCTCGTATTTTTCAGTACTTACACACCCGGTCAACAACCCGCCACAGACGAGCATACCTGCAATGACTTTTAGGTAGGAAAACCGTGCAGATGGGTGGGGATCTACCTGAACTCCCCCAAACGTTGGTTGCGTCATGTTGCGCATTCCTCCTCCATTGAGTTTCATTTGCATCCCTCCTGCCGGGCCCTAAGTCCTGAACGAAAGGGTAGATGCGGAAGGCATCCAGTTATCTTCCCCTACACCATAATTCGGAAACGAAGTAATGTCAAACCACTAGTCGATCGATTCCGGCAGAAGTAGGTAACACTCCTCTTCAATAACATTGACCCTTGAAAAAACCTTGTGATAGTTTTCCTTCCGAACATGACAAGAGACCCTTCACTGCCTACAAAACCAGAAACATTTCAAGTTGGCCAGATATCTCTCCGGTTGGCCCGTCCCATCGCGCTCCGGCAACAGTGGATAGGAGCCCATGATATTTTACGGCAACTCCTGGCTTGTTGGTTGGTCGTCGATCCACAAGATTGTCCGTTATCTCCACGCATTGTGGGACAACCCGGTGTGGGGAAGACGACATTGGCAATGGCCGCCACGCAGGAACGAAAACAAGACCTGTATATTTATCAATGTACTGCGGATACGCGTCCGGAAGATCTGTTGGTGTCACCCGTCATTGCAGAAGGTGGAACGATTATCTATCAAGCTTCTTCATTAGTCACGGCGATGCTTACCGGCAATATTTGCCTACTTGATGAAGGCAATCGTATGAATGAAAAGAGTTGGGCTTCTCTCGCTTCGTTGTTAGATCATAGGCGATTAATAGAATCGGTTGTTGCGGGAGTGCAGATTATGGCACATGAACATTTCAGGTGTTGCGTTACCATGAATGAGGATGCATCTACCTACGAAGTGCCCGACTATATCTTGTCTCGCCTGCAACCCACATTAAAAGTTGAATTTCCCTCCAAGGATCATGAGTTGGCGATTTTGCAATACCATTTGCCTTTTGCACCTGTGGATCTCCTTAACCTCACGGTAGACTTCCTACAAAAAGCCCATCAGCTTGATCTGTTGTTTTCGGTTCGTGATGGCATTCATATAGTCCAATATGCCTTGAAGCGGATGGCGCAAGATCCCAATCACCCATTGGCTCGTGATGCGGCCTGGCGTGAGGCCTTAACGAAAGTTTTAGGCGAAGAAGCCTTGGATTTGGATGGCCTAGCCAAGCGCCGCTCTCATGCTTTAGGTGGACAAGGACTGCCCAAAGGGTTAGGGGATTTCTTTTTTGACGAAGATTCACCCCTCCATCCTGATCATTAAATAGCTATCCTAGCCGAGGTGTAATTTCTCTTAATCCTCCCATCTTACTTTTGACAATAATGCATTCACCACTCTTCAACTAATTCACACGATGTCTCACGCTGTATCGCAACCCGATACGATTTTCACCCTGTCTCCTAACATTCAGGTTTTGCCTATCGTCCATGGCAGTGGAGATATGGCTCAGACCATTCGAGATATCATGGTTTCACAGGAAATGGATTGCCTCGCGCTTCCCCTTCCGCCGTCCGTTGAATCCCTTGTAGAAGAAGGAATAGCCGCTCTGCCGGTTGTGAGTGTGGTTGTGTGTCACGAACGAAATGACGATGAGGTTTCGTGTTCTTCTTATGTGCCGATTGATCCCTGTCAGCCAGTCATCATGGGAATTCGGGTTGCCATGGGAGAAGGCATTGCACGTGCTTATGTTGACCGGGATGTGACTTGCTTCCAGCCAACACCTTGGGTAGGGCCTGATCCCTATGTGCTCAAATCGGTCTCTCTAGGCAGTTTTTCGGCTGTCACGATGCCCTTCTTGCCTTCGCCAGAACAAGAGAGCCAACGGCAGGCACGTATTTCATGGATGGCCTTCCGACTACATGAATTGGAGTTAGAGTATCGGAACATTGTGTGCCTGTGCTCATTGATAGATTGGCCTTGGCTTCGCCAAGCCTATCAAGACCGGATGCCTTATGTTGCTCCTGAGCAGACTACAGAGCGCCCGGCTTTGTGGAAGGTGGACCCTGCCTCGCTCTATTTCCTGCTGGGTGAATTGCCCTTCATCACCCAACTCTACGAATATCGACGTGAGGAGGCTCGTTCCGACAAACATCTCTCAATTGATGGAATCAAAGAACTTGTACTTGAGGCGCGGTCACGATGGCTGGTTACTCGTTCTTCTATGGTGGCGCAGGAAGTGAATTGGATCACACCCCAATTATTGCAACGGTATTTTCACTATATCCGGAACCGGACACTCCTCGAACATCGCCTGAAACCGGATTTGTATACTCTCGTTCACGCTGCCCAACAAATGGCAGGAGATGCCTTTGCCCTGACATTGTTGGAAACGGCGAAGACCTATGACTATCAAATAGCTTCGTCAAGGCTGGATATCAAACCGACAGTTAGTATGGGCATTGGGGAACTCCAGGATCCAGGAGGCGAGATCCTGCCAGCCACCAGTCGATTGCAAGGAGACCCCCAAACGTGGCGAAGTCTCACGCTTCGTCCCAAGCCGCCCATTCCCCAAAAACAATCCTGGGCCCATCAATGGAATCCTTATCGGCAATGTTCGTGGCCACCCGAAGATCAACGGATTGAATCGTTTGCCGCACATGTCCGGCAACAAAGCAAGCAGGTCTTGGGGGCTGATTTGGCGAGAATCGAAAAATTCAGCACTTCGTTGGAAGATGGGATTGATCTGCGGGAGACCCTCCGACAATGGGCTACGAAATCCCAACGGTCCATTTATGATCTCCAAGTCAAAGTCACTCCCCCAGCCAGAGGGACCATTGAAGTCCTGGTTTTTCTCTTTGAAGTGCCGGCAGACCCGAATGTGTATACCTGGCGAACTACCTGGTTTGCCGAGCATCAGGAAGAATCTACCTTAAGCTTTTATGCCACGCCATTTTCAACCCAAATGGTAGGTCCCGGGATTGGACAGGCTCGTTATGGCGGGACGATGTTTTTGTATCCACCTCGCCACATTCCTGATATATGGGAAAATCCCATATTTAATTTTACGACGACATTGGAGGAACGGCTGTTGGCAGGGGCCTGTGCTCATTCGCAAGAATCCCATGTCGCCGTAGTTTCTCCCGTCCCTCTCAAGACCGCCTGGAGGAATATTGCTCGGCGATATGAACGCAAACTCGTGCCGCTCCCGTTGCATCGGTTTTCAGGACAAACGGTTGCTCGTTTGCGCCAGTTTCATGTATTAAACGGCCATGAGATTCGAAGCTATGCGGCCAGATTTATTCGGGAATAAAAAGGTGCCCATTTTACTCTAGCCCTTTCTTCTTCTGTGGCTTCTAACCAACAAAGACTCGAAGAGCTTCGCCAAGCTATTCGCTGGCATGATGAATTGTATTATGTGCATAGCAAGCCAGAAATTTCTGATGCTGAATATGACAAGCTCTTTCAGGAATTACAAGATTTAGAAAATGAATTTCCGGATTTAATTACTCCTGATTCCCCCACACAACGCGTCGGGGGGGCTCCTCTTCCACAATTCCAAAAAGTTCAACACGAATTTCCGCTGCGAAGTCTGGATTCGGAAATGACGGAAGACAGCGTTCGGGCTTTTGACGAACGCGTCCACCGTGAACTGGGAGTTGAGATAGTGAGCTATTCGGCTGAACCCAAGTTTGATGGGCTCTCAGTTGAACTGACCTATGAACAAGGCGTGTTTATACGCGGTGCCACACGCGGTGACGGCACCATCGGCGAAGATGTCACCCACAATCTTCGTACTATTCGCACCTTACCTTTGAGATTGAAGAAGGGTACGGGTTTTCCAAAACATCTGGTCGTGCGCGGAGAAGTCTTCATAAAACTTCCCGACTTCCATCAACTCAATCAACGGTTGATCGAGATGGGAGAAGAGGTTTTTGCCAATCCACGCAATTCTGCCTCAGGGGCACTGCGACAATTAGATCCGCAAATCACTGCGAAGCGACCGTTGACCCTTATCTGTTATGACCTGATGAGTGAAGGGGAGGAAAAAGGGGCGACCCATTTTGAGGCTGTCTCTTTCTTAGAAGCTTGGGGACTTCCTGTCCCGAAATTTCGTCGAAATTGTCAGAAAATAGAAGAGGCTATGGCCTTTCATGTTGATATGGCTAAGCAACGAGACGCTCTTCCATTTGAAATTGATGGGATTGTCATTAAGGTGAATCGATTCGATTGGCAACAGATGCTGGGAGAAAAATCACGTAGTCCGCGATGGGCCATTGCCTATAAATTCCCGCCGAGAAAAGAACTGACGAAGGTACGCGCCATTGCGGTGTCTGTCGGGAGAACGGGGGCCCTGACCCCCATTGCCATGCTTGATCCTGTGGACATAGGCGGGGTCACGGTCAGCCGAGCCAGTTTGCACAATGTGAAAGAAGTTGCTCGGAAAGATGTGCGTGTCGGAGATACGGTGAAAGTAGAACGAGCAGGGGATGTCATTCCGGATATTGTGGAACGCGTAGAAATTCCAGGAGAACAACGGACGGATCCATTTGTCCCGCCACAGCAATGCCCTGTCTGTCAATCCCATACAATTCAAGAGGGGCCCGTGTTGTACTGCACCGGCCAGACTGTCTGTACCGCACAACTTAAAGGGTCGCTTGAGCATTATGTTTCCAAAAGTGCCATGAATATTGATGGCCTGGGAAAGAAGACCATTGCCCAATTCGTAGATGAAGAATTGGTCAAGGATTTAGGTGACCTCTATACCCTAAAAAAAGAGCAACTGCTGGAGCTGGAAGGCTTTGCGGAAAAGTCAGCCACCCAATTGCTCCAAGGTTTGGAGAAGAGCAAGCAGGCTACCTTGCAAAGATTTTTAATTGGATTGGGCATTAGGAATGTGGGAACACATATCGCCAAAGTCCTGGTTCAACATTATGGGTCACTAGAAAAGATTCAAAAAGCCTCAAGTGAAGAACTTCAAGCGATTCATGAGATCGGATCTGAAATCGCAGCCAGTGTGGAAAACTTTTTTCAAGAGGAACGCAACCTTCAAGTTATTCAGCGCATGCGAAACCTGGGGGTCCAAGTAGAAGAGGTCGATATTGTGTCGGGAGAGTTGCTTCCCCCTTTAGGGGGAAAATGTATTGTGCTGACGGGGACTCTTGCGGGTATGACTCGAGAAGAAGCCAAACAGAAGATTGAATCGCTTGGAGGACGAGTCACGTCGAGTGTAAGTAAACAGACCGATTATGTGGTAGCCGGCACTGAGCCTGGTTCAAAGTTAGACAAGGCGGAGAAGCTAGGAGTGCAGGTTCTTGATGAAGCAAAGCTCCGGTCATTGTTGTCCCAAAACAAAACTACTAATTCGTAGAGTCCTCCCCCCCATCTAAGGACAAATACTATTTATACGTCAAGCCAATTTTGGCGTTTTCCATCCAAAGCCGCCATACAAAAAGTTTTTAACGAGTATCCATCTTCTTCTTTCTTTGACATTTTAATAATTGGATTCCCGACCTTGCTAGGATGACCAGTTCAGCAAATTTTGCTGGCTAAAATTTTTTCACCACTAGTATTATTTATATGCAGGATTTCGGCTCGGCATGCCCTGTTTAGAAAAACGTTGGATTTCTTGGGCTGAACGAAAACTTGCAACTATTTGTTGCTTCAGCCGTGGGAGTGGCCTTATTCATTCCTATTCCCCTCTGACCATTGAACCCACACCAATCTAGCCGGAAGGCTTTTTCGTAGTATGATGGGTAATATTGTTCATCTTGGGAAACTACGGAAAAAGCCAATTTTGAATTGAGTAAGGACTAATTTATGAGAGTACTGTTGATGGCCGCCATGTTCATTTTCGTTGTCGCTTCACCAGTATTTGGAGATTCAAATTTTGATGCGTGGGTGAAGGGGTTTAAAGCTGAAGCCATTGAGCAGGGAATTTCCTCTTCTTTAATAGATCAAGCATTTGAAGAAGTTGTTCCAATTCCTCGAGTGTTGGAATTGGATAGGAAACAGCCGGAATCGAGGATGACGTTTGTAGAATATCGTAAAAGTATTGTTTCCCAAAAGCGGATCCAGCGTGGACGTGAAATGATGGCTCAGCATCGCGACCTGTTAAATAAAATTGGGCAACAGTATGGCGTGCAACCTCGGTTTATCGTAGCGCTGTGGGGTATTGAAACGTTTTATGGCAAGAACAGTGGTGGATATCGTATTGTCGATGCCTTGGCGACCCTAGCCTTTGACGGACGGCGGAGCCAGTATTTTCGCACTGAACTTCTGAATGCCTTTCGGATTTTGCAAGATGGACATACTTCTCTGGAAACCATGAAGAGTTCGTGGGCGGGAGCGATGGGCCAATGCCAATTTATGCCATCTAGCTTTTTGCAATTGGCTGTGGATTTTGACGGTGACGGACGCAAAGATATTTGGAATACTCCCGCCGATGTGTTTGCCTCAGCGGCTAATTATCTGACTCAATCCGGATGGCGTGGAACGCAGATTTGGGGTCGTTGGGTACAATTGCCAGCTGGTTTCGATAGCAATCAGGCCAGCCTGAAAATTAGTAAACCACTTCAGGTTTGGCAAAAGATTGGAATAAGAAAACGCGACGGGAGCGATCTTCCTCTTGCTCCCCTAAACGCCTCAATTGTTTTGCCGGACGGGAAAGGGGGGCCAGCTTATCTGATTTATGATAATTACCGAGTCATTATGAAGTGGAATCGGTCTACCTATTTTGCAACCAGCGTTGGGCTTTTAGCCGACGCTTTTGCAGAATAAGGGAAATTTATTCTAGGCGTACAGATAGTACAGGATTGCTTGCTCGAAGGTGTTAAGATTCGGAACCGACGGAGGAAGGTTCTTCAGTTTCTGTTTCAGCGGCAACCTCTTCTTTGATGATTTGAACGCTTTTAATAGAGCGTTCGTCCGCTTCATGGACAATGAGGAGACAATTATCGGTGCTGACTTTTTCACCAACAGTGGGGATGTGCCCAAGTTCTTCGAGGATGAGCCCACTGATGGTATTTTGTTCGTCGTCTAACTCGACTACCAAGAATTCATTAATGCGGCGAACTTCTGTTCGCCCATCAACCAGGATTTGATTTTTCCCGGTTCGGCGAATCCATTCTTCGTGAAGATCGCCCTCATCCAAAATTTCTCCGACGACTTCTTCCAGTAAATCTTCCACTGTTACCAGGCCAATCACCCCTCCAAATTCATTGACGACTAGGGCAATATGCCGTTTTTCTTTTTGAAATTGTTTTAACAGTTCATCCGCAGGTTTGGTGCCAGGGATGAAGAGCGTTGGTTTGGCCAATTCATGTAGTCTTCGTTGGGCGTGTGCTTGGGCCAACTCCATTAAAGCATGGCTACGATAGAGGATGCCGGTAATATTGTCCGGGTTTCCATCATGAATTGGAATTCGTGAATGCTTCGCCTTATAAAGCTCCTGTCGTGCCCCTTCTAATGTTTGTGTCCCGTCCAACATGAACATATAGATGCGCGGAGTCATAACGTCTTCGGCAGTGACGTCGTTAAACTCGAAAACGTTTTTAATCATTTTAACTTCGTCTGTTTCTAGTACCCCGGCCTTTCCTCCTGCATCCAACATGATTTTAAGCTCCTCTTCCGTAATAAACGGCACGGTTAAACCCCGACCGCCAGTGAGCTTAAGGATGAACGGTTCGAGGAAATATAAAAATGGGAAAAACAACTGTTCGAGCCAATAGATAGGATAGGCCAGGATTTGGACGGCAGTTTCGGCATATTTGGCGCAGAGGGTTTTGGGAACTATTTCCCCAAATAATAAGACCATAAAGGTTAAGAGCCCGGTGGCCACAGCAACGGCCTCGGATCCAAACATTCGAATAGCAATTAAGGTGGCCAAAGACGCGGCCATGATATTCACGAGATTGTTCCCGATAAGAATCGTGGAGAGCAATCGTTGGGGATTAGACCGTAGTTTCAGGGCCATTTTAGCCCCTTTGTGGCCTTCATCAGCCAGGGTTTTTAATCGAGATTCTGTGATGGAGAAGAAGGCGATTTCCGCTCCAGAGAAAAATGCTGACAATCCTAGACAGATAAAGACTGCGATAAAATCCATAGGTGGATTAGCGTGCTCCGGCAGAGCAAGTACGGGAGATAGTGCTAGAAGCGACTATTTTATCAGCAGAACTGACTATGGGGGATAATGGAATCAGAAGGAGTTGAGAGGTATTAATAGTTTGGCCAGAGAATTCATCGAAGTTGCGATGTCCTGGCCCATCGGTATCCATGTAAAAATAAGCTACCATAGGGGAGGGGATTATGGCAATTATTGGTATTTCGATGCATAAAATTATTTTAATTTTCAATTAGTTAGAAATCAGAATCAGAGGGGTTCCTCCGAAATCATTTTGTAATGTTCTTGCTGCTGCTTGAGCCGTTTGCTTGGAAGGAAATGTCCCGACTTGGACTCGATGCCATTCTCCAGATGGTAAGTTCACGGTTTGCACTCGTACGTGATCATATTGCCTCGCCAATCGTTCCCGTAGTGTCATGGCTTCCCTCAAAGTCCTAAAAGCTCCCGCTTGAACCCAGAAACGTGAGGGGACTCTAGATGAAATCGAGGAATTGGGGAGACTAACAATCGTTAACCTGACGTCCGCGGTTCCTTCCGCAATCATGGCCAATTCCCGAGCGGCCCCATAGGATAAATCAATGATTCGACCCTTTATGAAAGGGCCGCGATCATTTATCCGGACTGTGACTCTTTTTCCTGTCTCAACCTTGGTAACTTGGACCCAAGTTCCAAAAGGCAAGGTCCGATGGGCAGCCGTGAGAGCCCACATATCAAAAGGTTCGCCGCTTGCGGAGGGTTTTCCATGAAAGCTTGGGCCATACCAGGAGGCCATGCCAAGTTGAGAATTTCCATTATTCAGCGATGGGATTTTTTTGTCGGGAGCCACACAGCCGGCAATGAGCAGCAACCCCAGAAGCAAATAAATGTGTTGGGTAGAACTGGAGAACGAACGACTCATCTACAAATACCTTAGCTTTTAAAGTAAAAGGAAAGTCACTGGATTAGAATACCACACGATCATCCAGATGATTCTTTGGGGAAACCTTCTATGTAATTTGATCCATGGTGCGACGATCGACATATCGATAGCACTGTCGATTCAGGACAGGGAACACTGAAAAAATAGGAGTTCCTGTTGGAATGACGGCACTGTCGATGCCAGGATTGAGGGCAAGGTGTAAATTAATAAAATTAAAGCTCAATCCTTCTTGCCATGGCTGAGAGAGGTTTTGCACGTATGAGTCAACCTTGTCGGAGGCATAGGATCGGGTCATGAGCCCGGCTCCTCCTTGGAGCCCATACTCGGGGAGATCGGGAGCCCCTTGGATGAGTAGAGACACGATGGATGCATCAAACCACACTTTAACGTTGCAACTGACTTGAATGAACGGGCCTAAGCTTCCGGTATGTTCCAATATGGCCATGGGATAGGCCAGTTCAGGAGGTAGTGATGGCTCCTTTTCAGGAGTGTGCAGAGGGAATGCCGGATCTTTAATCCCAGACACTGACACGAATATGAGATTGGGGTCTTGCAGATCGACGTCCAACACTTGTCCATCATGGTAACTGCACAATTTTCCCATCTCATACCGTAAAGGATAGGAGTAGCCCATCTTTCCATAAAAAATACGAATGCCACCCTCTAGGGGCTCTTCTGGACTTCGACTGATTTTCAAATCAAAGGGTAGCAGGAGGTGAAGGGGGTTGGTCCGCGCATTCATAAATGGAGCACAAGCTCCAGGAAACTCCTTGTGGATCGAAGCATTTTCTGGCTCGAATTTTTTCGGTGTGCCGCCAAAGTGCTGGGCAGTTTTTGCCTCTTTGGTTAAACGATATTTCTCCTGGTAATATGTGGAGGCACGTTTTTGAGCAATCTCTAAAAAATATTCAGGGAAATCTGTTTCGACGATCAAGCTTTGCCGATCAATACTTTGGGACCGCGAAACCTTCATGGCCTCACTGTATTGTTGTAAATCGCTTTGAGTCTTTTTGACTAAATGTTCAAGGTCTCGGGCTAATTCAGGATCGTTATATCTTGTGTCTGGTAATATTTGGCGAGCTTTTTGCATTAATTCGAGTTTCATCGTATAGCGTTTGGGTTCGGCAGAAAACACCGTGGCTGTGGCCATCAATAAATTAAATTGTTCTTCAGGAAGCAACCCTAATTGCCCAAAATCGTTTTCTTTGATAAAGGCTAAGGCTAGTGGACCGAAAGCTTCCTCTTGGCGAAGATTCAGCGTTAGGAGATAATTGAGATAAGCACGGGCGTCCTCTTGTGTCATTAGAAAATCCTTATAAAAGCCTGGCATTTTAAGATATCAAAGACAATGGGGCAAGTCTGTTTGTCATTCTATAAAAACGAAATCAAAACGGTTCGACAATCGTAGCAAACATATGCGAGAGAACCCATTCTGGGCAAGAGGATTTGGCTGTGATAGGATGAGAAACAGAAAGAGAGAGTCTTCATGAAATATATTCTTGTCAATCAAACAATGGGCAGGGAATTCAGTAGAGGATTACTTTTTGGCTACTTGTGGCTGGGCCTCTGCGTCGTTCCTGTGGCAGCCGAAGGTGGGACGACCCCAAAAGGGCCCGCTGCCTCCTCTCAAAAAGACACAAACCTATCCTCTGATAACCTTCAAAAACAGATCAATGATTTGGACGGTCAAATCCAAAAACTGCGTGAACAAAGCTTAGAATTACAAGAAAAGACTCGGGCCAAACTTCAAGATCAATTAAGTAGCTTAAAGCAACAACGAGACACCTTGCTTCCCCGCATTGAAAAATTGCGAGATAATAGTGAAACGGCATGGCATGACATTAAGGAAAACATTCAAAAAGCTATCGAAGATCTTAAGGCCTCAATTGATACGATGGAAAAATAATCCCTTAAGGGATAGCCTTCTACTCTCCTCAATCCGAATCGTTCCCTGCCTTTTCCGTCCTAAAATTTGACGACCTACAGACATTAGTTCCATTTCTTCCGCCTCAGGCTTGCATCAGCTTACCTAGCTTTTTACACTTCATGGCTATGACGAAACCCGCCCTGGTTCAACAAACTGAACAGGTTTTGGAATGGCATCAGTTGCTAGAGGCCGTAGCCAATGAAGCTGCTTCAATCATGGGATGCGAACTTTGTCGCGTCCTTCCGATCGCGCAAGATTTGGAAATGGCCCGCGGGCAACAACAAGAAACGTTCGAAATGCTTCAGATGCTCGAAGGAAACTCTCCACTTTTCCCATTGAATTTCCCAGATATTCGTCCATTCCTGGCGCGGGCAGCTAAAGGTGGTCTTTTAGAAGGGCTGGATTTGCGAGGTATTTCTCTTGTGTTGTCAATGAGCCAGAGCACGATTCAATGGTTAGAGGGACATCGCGAAGCCTGTCCAACCGTTAGTAAGCGATCTACTGAACTTCAGGAGCTGTCTTGGGTAAGCCAAACGATTGATCATTGTGTAGATGCACAGGGGCATCTACGAGAATCCGCGACCCCGATTCTGCATCAATTAACCCAAAAAAGTCAG
>Ga0265309_10000825_pt1 | contig 13076 bp, 10 predicted proteins | sample Helome_FD_192492 | JGI IMG/M metagenome (GOLD analysis project Ga0265309, IMG submission 192492) | Marine sediment microbial communities from subtidal zone of North Sea - Hel_20160524 (Illumina Assembly) | ecosystem: Environmental > Aquatic > Marine > Subtidal zone > Sediment ...
ATGCGCCAATACAAAAAATAAATACAGCAGATACCCCTGCACCTTATTCACCGGTTTTATTCGCAGAATGGTTGCCTAACCATACCGATGTTATTAATGCGGTGAAAAAGGTAATGTATAAATAATATTTAAAATTTAACGTTATATAGACTTCATTGACATTGTTGTTGATGAAGTTTTTGTTTTTATGAAGCGAAATTTACTATTCATATTTGTACTGTCTGTATTGACATCTTCTTTTGCTCAAACCAAAGTTAGTGGTCATGTTTTTGATGAATTTAATGAAGCAGTTCCGTATGCAAATATCATTTTTAAAAATTCTTCGGAAGGCACTACCACCAATGAAAATGGCCGTTTTTATTTAGAATCTGACCAAACATGGGAGATGCTGATTGTGTCTTTTATTGGTTACGAAACGCTTGAAATTCCACTCGAAAAAAAGGTAAATTTTGATCTTAAATTTATATTAAAAGAAGAAGCTTCAACTTTAGATGAAGTGGTTATTGTACGTGGTCGACAACCAAAAAAGAACAATCCGGCGATTGATATATTGCGAAAAATTTGGGAATACAAACGAACCAATGGACTAAAAAAGGTAAATCATTACGAATACGACAAGTATGAAAAAACCGAGTTTGATATCAATACCATAGATAGCGCATTAATTAAAAGCAAACTTTTTCGAGGCATGGAATTTGTTTTTGAAGAAGTCGATACATCACGAATTACCGGGAAAACCTATTTGCCCATGTTTATCAATGAAGCCGTTTCAAAGGTTTATGGTGATAATACTCGGAACAAAGAAAAAGTAGTATTGCGTGGAAACAAGAACAGTGGTTTTAGTGACAATCAGGTAATCATCGACTTCGTTGGAGACCTGTATTCCGATTTCAATGTCTATGATAACTACTTGAAATTTTTCGATAAAAGCTTCGTGAGTCCCTTGTCAAAAACCGGAATCAATACTTATAATTATGTTTTATCGGATAGTGCTTTTATAGATAATAAATGGTGCTATAATATCATCTATTATCCAAGGAGGAAAAATGAATTGACGTTCAAAGGTGATTTTTGGGTCAATGATTCGACGTATGCCATAAAGGAAATTAATCTTCAAGCTTCTAAAAGCGCCAATATAAATTGGGTAAAAGAAATATACATCGAACAAGAGTTTGAAGTATTAGATGACTCACTTTTTCTGGTAAAACGTGACTATATGATGTCTGATTTTGCTTTTAATAAGAAAGAAAAATCACGTGGTATCTATGGCAAGCGAACCACCTTATATGAAAATTATGTGTTTGACGAGCCCAAAGAAACTGAATTTTATGATGAAGAGGTTTTTAATTATGATATGGATATTTATGACCGGAATGATGAATTTTGGCAGCAAAACAGATTAGAAAAACTGAATAAAGATGAGCTCGGTGTTTATAAAATGTTGGATACGCTTAAAACAGTAAAAAAGTTTAAGCGGTTATACAATATTGGAAGTGTTTTAGCCTCAGGTTATATTGAGTATCCAAGTATTAATTTTGACTATGGGCCCATTTTTTCAACCTTTGGATTCAATGAAGTTGAAGGCATTCGTATACGAACCGGGGGGCGAACATATTTTACGAGGAATGACCTTTGGCGTCTTGAAGGATATATGGCTTATGGTTTTAGGGATGATAAGTTTAAGTATGGCATATCAGGAAAGTGGTTATTAGACAAAAAGAATAGGATCATAATATCAGGTGGTAATCGACGTGATGTAGAACAAATTGGCGCCAGCTTAACGACCTCTACTGATGTATTAGGCCGTAGTTTAGCTTCCTCTTCATTAATTGCTAAGGGTGATAATGATAAATTAACAAATATTAGTCTAACTACGTTGGCACTTGAAATGGAACCATGGCGTAATTTTGTCGTTAGACTGGGTGGAGAATTTAGAAGACTCGAATCGGCATCGCCAACATTTAGCCTTGATTATTTTGATGAATCCTCACCAACCGGAATTTCTTCACAAGTGAAACAATTTGAATCCACAGTATCACTATTTTATTTTCCAGGCCGAAAGATGACAGGATTTGGTGTTGAACGCTATGAGGCAAATGACGACTTTGCGCGATTATTTGCACGAATTAGTCTGGCAGATAAAAACATTTTCAATAGTGACTTTAATTATACCAAAGTACAATTTTCCTATGCGCAACCTTGGCAGTTAGGAGGCTTGGGAAGATTATATTCGACCATAGAAGTTGGAAAAACGTTTGGTGAAGTCCCTCTCGGGTTATTGAGTGTGGTTCCGGGTAATCAATCTTATTTTTCAATTTATAATACCTTTTCACAATTGGATTTTTACGAATTTGTAACAGACACCTACACATCAGTGTTTTTAGAACATAATTTTAACGGTCGCTTTTTTTCCAGAGTACCCTTTTTAAGAAAACTAAACTTGCGCGAAATTGTTAGTATTAGAGGAGTATGGGGTGAAATATCCCAAAAGAAACGAGATTTGAACGCTTCAGGATTATTATATCAGGCGCCATCAGAGAACATATATTATGAATACAGTGTTGGTGTCGGAAATATATTTAAGGTCTTCAGATTAGATTTTAATTTCAGAGGAAATTACTTGAACAATCCCGATGCAAGAAAATTCGGTGTAACAGGAACCTTCGGATTTCATTTTTAAGAGAATCTTTCTCGTATAAAGTTGGTCTAACGTTTAGAATTCAATATTTTTGCAGCCCTTAAATTAGATATGAATTATGACTGCAAAAGAAAAAAAGACCTTTGATGTATTGATTGAAATACCAAAGGGAAGTAGAAATAAATACGAGTACGACTTCGTACTTAATAAAATACGATTTGACCGAACTTTATTTTCATCTATGATGTATCCTGGTGATTATGGTTTTATTCCTGAAACCTTGGCTTTGGATGGTGATCCGCTTGATGTTTTAGTTTTAACCACAGAACCAACGTTTCCTATGGTTGTTATGGAAGTGAAACCTATCGGTGTATTTCATATGGCTGACGAAAAAGGTCCTGATGAAAAAATAATTTGTGTCCCGGTTTCCGACCCTATCTGGAGTAAACGAAATGACCTGAAGGATATTAATCCACACCGAATTAAAGAAATAGAGCATTTCTTTCAAGTTTATAAAGATCTTGAGAAAAAGAAAGTTGATGTAGGAGGATGGGGAGCTGCCGCTGAGGCTTATAACATTGTTGATAAATGTATAGAACGTTATGAAATCAGCGATCACAAAAAGAATCGCATGTTTACCATTTAGAATAACGTTTTTAAAAGCAATATGGCCATCTTTAATATTAAGGGTGGCTTTTTTTATCAGCTATATTTTACTATTTTTGGCGCATTCAAAAAATAAATAACTAACATATGGAATTATTAGTAAAATTTTTACCACTTTTTGGTGTTTTAGCCTTGATTTTTGTTTTTATAAAAAGCGGATGGGTTTCTAGACAAGAAGTTGGTGATGGAAAGATGGCGCGAATTGCCAAAAACATTGCCGATGGCGCAATGGCATTTTTAAAGGCCGAATACAAAGTTCTTGCAATTTTTGTAGTGGCTGTAGCAATCTTATTATATTTTAAAGGAACCTCGGAAGAAGGATCCGATGGCATGGTAGCACTGTCTTTTGTTGTAGGTGCTATTTGTTCTGCACTTGCTGGATTCATTGGAATGAAAGTTGCAACTAAAGCCAATGTAAGAACGACGCAAGCTGCACGTACTTCTTTAGGAAGAGCCTTAGAAGTTGCCTTTGCTGGTGGTTCTGTGATGGGATTAGGTGTTGTTGGATTAGGTGTTTTAGGACTTAGTGGTTTATTCATGGTTTATCAAAACATTTGGCCGGGAGCTGAAAACTTAACACTTGTATTAAACGTGCTTTCTGGTTTTTCATTAGGCGCCTCTTCTATTGCATTATTTGCAAGAGTAGGTGGTGGTATCTATACAAAAGCTGCCGATGTTGGTGCTGATTTAGTTGGTAAAGTCGAAGCTGGTATTCCAGAGGATCACCCTTTAAACCCTGCCACTATTGCTGATAATGTTGGAGATAATGTTGGTGACGTTGCTGGTATGGGAGCAGATTTATTCGAATCTTATGTAGGCTCTATTATTGGAACAATGGTTCTTGGAGCTTTTATTATCACTCCAGGTTTTGATGGTTTAGGTGCTGTGTACTTGCCTTTAGTTCTTGGAGCTATAGGTATTTTAATGTCTATACTGGGAACATTTTTTGTAAAAGTAAAAGATGGTGGAAATCCACAAACAGCATTGAACATTGGTGAATTTGGTTCGGCCGGTTTAATGGTTATTGCTGCGTATTTAATAACTCAGCAAATGATTCCTGCTGAATGGGTTTATGATGGAGTTAATTATACATCAAATGGTGTATTTTTTGCGATTCTTTCTGGTTTAGTTGCTGGTTTAGGCGTTGGAAAAATAACCGAATATTATACAGCTACGGGTAAAAAACCTGTAATGTCTATTGTAAGACAATCTGAAACAGGATCTGCTACAAATATTATCGCTGGCTTAGGCGTTGGTATGATGTCAACAGCAATTCCAATTTTATTGATTGCTACTGCGATATTAGTTTCGCATCATTTTGCTGGATTATATGGTATTGCAATTGCTGCGGTAGGTATGTTAGCCAACACTGGGATCCAATTAGCTGTAGATGCTTACGGACCTATTTGTGATAATGCTGGAGGTATTGCTGAAATGGCAGAATTGCCAAAAGAAGTACGTGAGCGTACAGATAAATTAGATGCCGTTGGCAACACAACCGCTGCTGTTGGAAAAGGCTTCGCAATTGCTTCGGCAGCATTAACAGCCTTAGCATTATTTGCTGCTTTTATGAAAACGGCAGGTGTTATTGCAATTGATGTATCTCAGCCTAAAATTATGGCTGGGTTATTAGTTGGTGGGATGCTACCATTTGTATTTTCTGCCTTATCCATGAATGCCGTAGGTCGCGCTGCGATGGCAATGATTGAAGAGGTTCGTCGTCAGTTTAGAGATATTCCTCAATTAAAGGCTGCTCTTGAAGTGATGCGCAAATATGATTCTGATATGTCAAAAGCCTCAGATGCTGACCGAGCAATTTTTGATGCGGCTGATGGGCTTGCAGAATATGATAAATGTGTAGATATTTCAACAAAAGCTTCTATTAAAGAAATGGTGTTGCCAGGTTTGTTAGCCATTGCTGTTCCTGTTGCTGTAGGATTTATTGGTGGTGCAGAAATGTTAGGTGGACTTCTTGCTGGTGTAACTACTTGTGGTGTACTGATGGCTATCTTCCAATCGAATGCTGGAGGTGCCTGGGACAACGCTAAGAAAATGATTGAGGAACAAGGTAAAAAAGGAACTGAGGCTCATAAAGCGGCAGTTGTTGGTGATACTGTTGGAGATCCGTTTAAAGATACTTCAGGACCGTCATTAAACATCTTATTAAAGTTAATGTCTGTTGTTGCTTTGGTAATTGCACCAAGTATTGCGCTTTCCGGAGATGCCGTGCAAGCATATGCTAGCAATGCTGATAAAATTGAAGTTTCAAAAGAGGTTAAGGTAAATATGACCAGTAATGATGACGGTACAGCTAAAGCCATTGTTACTACTGTAACGACCGAAAATGGAACCGAAACGACAGATGAACAAACCATTGAAGGAACAGAGGCTGAGGTTAAAGCAAAATTAGAAGCTTTAAAAGAGGATGGAACTGATGTCAATGTAAAGAAAAAGGTTGAAAAAGTTATTGAAGAAGAGGTTGATGAAACCACCGACGGTAACTAATTTAATTCTTAAATAATATAAAACCACGCTATTTAGCGTGGTTTTTTTTATAGATTAAATCTTGTTTTATAATGGCGTTCGAACGAAAAAATAGCGATCCGTTTGAGAAATGCTTCTTGGAACATCATTGTACAAAAGTTGTGATGAAACAGAATTTATCGTGATCTTAAGGGTGTTGTCAGTTAATTCGGATATGTAGCCTTGTAAAGGAACTTCACCATCTAAAGTGAGGGTGATCGTATTGCCTGACCGTGACCAACTACCTGAATCACTCACTTCAACATACCTTAAAAATGCAGATTGATCACCGTCTTCATTTACATTAATATGATGGACACCATAATTTCCTGTTGTAGTATAACCATTCGGATTTTCAGAGAAATAAATATATGATTCAATCTCAAAGGCAACACCCGAAAAAGTTGTTTGGGTGGCACTATCAGGATAAATGGTTGTAGTGACACCTTCATAGTCATAGGTATACAAAATCCAATCTCCTGCAAATTCTGAGCTCAAATCTGAATTTGGTATCGGGTCAGTTTTAGAACATGAAAAAAAGACACTCAAAGCCAGTCCTAAAAGAAGAAATTTAGTTGTTTTCATAGCAACACTTTTAGTGATCTTAACGAAGATACCTAATTTATTACTTTAAAAAAAGAGTTTTAACACTGTGAAAACATTAAGGAATCGCGATATTTTTAGAACAAACCGTGGATTTCGGCATCGATTTTATTGATGACACTTCCCAAATCTTCAGGAATATCCACAAAATCTAGATCATCAACATCAACAATTAACAGCTTACCCTTGTCATAACCATGTATCCAGGCTTCATAGCGTTCATTCAATCTGCTTAAATAATCGATACTAATGGAATTTTCATAATCACGACCGCGTTTATGAATTTGATTGACTAAATTAGGAATGGAGCTTCTTAAATAGATGAGCAGATCCGGACCTTTTACGAGGGTCTCCATAAGTTGAAAGAGCGAAGAGTAATTTTCAAAATCACGATTCGTCATTAAACCCATAGCATGTAAATTAGGAGCAAAAATATGAGCATCTTCGTAGATCGTTCGATCTTGAATAACTTTTTTACCGCTTTTACGAATTTGATTAACTTGTCGAAATCTGCTATTTAAAAAATATACCTGTAAATTAAAACTCCAACGTTCCATTTGATTATAAAAATCGTCCAGATAAGGATTGTCAACGACATCCTCAAGTTGAGCTTCCCATTTATAGTGTTTCGCTAGTAATTTTGTGAGCGTCGTTTTCCCAGCGCCAATGTTTCCGGCAATTGCAACATGCATAATCTTAATTCATTTTTAATTGGTATTGATGAAGAAATTCACCGTCGTAAATATACAAGGTTTCATTGGTTACTAAAAACTGTTTTATTAACAATCCGTCATGTTTTATCGGATTGATAATTGCCTCATTTTTTTTCCTCAAAAACAATTGATTTTCTCTTAATAAAATGATATTGCCGTTATTTTCGTCGATACTTGAATAGCCATCATTGGGAAATTTATCGACCAAACTTCCAACGTAATTATATTTATAAACGAATTTTTCGGTAAGTAGCCAACAAAAATTGAAATTGCTTTTGAGATCTAAAACATGGCTTTCAATTGGTAAGGTAGTTATACGAGTTTTACGTGTTAAATAATCAAAAAGTTCTAATTGTTGTGTGTTTTGATCATATAGCCAAATCGTATTATCATTGCCTGTTGAAATATGAGAAACCATTCGAAATGGTTGCAGGGTATTAAAATCAATTCTTATGATCTCAGCTAAACGGTTATCAAGAATGACAGCCGAATTAAAATCGCGATAAAAAAGATTGATCTTTAATGGGTTGAAGGCATTCGCCGATGTAATCACGCCCATCTGAATATTACTATACTCAGTACTGCCTATTAACTGCATCAGTTGAAAGGCATTATCTTGAATTGCATAAAAGCCGTCAAATTGATTGGCATCAATCAATTGATCGACCTTCAAGGGTTCTTTTATAATGAATTCGATTTCTACAGATGATTGCGACAAAACTGAAATTGAAAAGACCAAGAAAATGTATCGGATTAAAGCCATAGTGACCTGAAAAATACAAAAATCGAACCACTTTTTTTAGCAAATAAGTTTATATCCGAATCCGCGTACATTTACGATTTGGATAGTTTCGTCCTGTTGAAGTTTTTTTCTAAGCTTGGTAATGAACACATCCATACTTCTGCCTGAAAAGAAATCATCATTTCCCCAAAGTTTCTTTAAAATCAGAGAACGCTCCAAGACCTCATTTTTATTTTTGATGAGGTGGAATAACAAATGGGCTTCACGATGGGTCAGATGTTCTTTCTCTTGGTCACTAAATTGAAGCGACTGTTTTGGAAAATTAAAAATAAAACCTCCAAATTTTAAAATACCTGTTGACCTTTGAAGTTCTGAACGATCAATTAAATTATTGATCCGCACGATCAATTCTTCCATGCTGAACGGTTTTTTTAAGTAATCATTGCCACCAATGGTAAAACCTTCAACCACGTCCTGAGTTTGTGATTTTGCAGTTAAAAAAATAATAGGAATATGATCATCTTCCATCCTAATTTCCTTAGCCAAGGTGAATCCGTCTTTTTTCGGCATCATAACATCCAAAACAAGTAATTCAGGCTGTTCCTCTTTATAGACCTGATAGGCTTGTTCTCCATTTTCGCAGAGTAAAACCTTAAAATTTCTGGTTTCTAAACTTTCTTTAATGATCAACCCAAGTGCGGGTTCGTCTTCGGCGAGTAAAATGGTTTTAGGCGTAATCATTTGGGGATGGAGATTTTAAATGTTGTTAAATCCTTGTCAAGTTCCAAAGCTATAAGTCCATTATGTTTTTCAATAATAGATTTTGAATAAAATAATCCGATTCCAAACCCTTTAATGTCATGTGTATTCCCTTTTGGGATACGGTAAAATTTTTCAAATATTTTATCCTTATTCGATTTCGTCAACGACTTTCCATTATCGGAAATGAAAATATTAATAATATCTTTATTTTTTTGAAATAAGCTGATAACAATTTGATCACCACCATATTTAATCGCGTTATCTATGATATTGTTAATGGCGTTTTCAAAATGAAATATATCTATGTTTGCTAATAAATTTTCTTGGGATGCATCAAATGAAATTGTTTTTCCCTCTAATCCAATTTTATGTTTTTCAGTCAAATTTTTCAATAACTCAACAAGATCAAAAGATTCTTTGTTCAACAATAAATTATCACTATCAAGAGTTGCCGTTTCCAACAATTTTTCGACCATAACATTCAATTTCTTTAATTGCTGACCAGACATTTCCAGATAGGATTTGGTTTTTTCTGCGTCATCAATAGCATTGAAGTCCTTTATGCTTTCAAGAGCGACTCCAATGGTTGCAATTGGCGTTTTGAATTCGTGAGTTATATTACTGATGAGATCATTTTTAACTTCTGCTAATTGTTTTTGATGCTTGATGATCTTTAATAAATAGAACAAACAACTAATCACTGCCAACACTAATAAAGTTGATATTAGGATCCCTATTAAACTGCGTTTCAGAATTGACATCGTCGTATTACTGAATTCAATTTTTAAAATATCATTAGGCGGCAGAAAGGAAGACTTAGCTATAGCCGATAAACCACTCGATTTCTTTCTGAAATCCTTAATCTGTTCATTAAAACCAATCGAATCGCTCAGCTTTCTTGTAAAATGGATCGAAGTTTGATATTTAAGGTTGTAGTCGATCGAAATTTGTTTTCGATTCAATTCGATCTTTACCAATGAGTCTATGGCTTCTAGATCCAAAGAGTCTTGTGATAATGAAATAATCACTTGGGAAGTAAGTGCTTTAAAGCTGTCAACTGTTAAGGAATCTTGATATGAAAAATTGTAATCTTTAAAGATAAGTTTGCTAAAAGAATTGTTGGAGTCCTTGTTTTTGTAGTCAAGTGTTCCCACAACTGAATCATCAATAACTCCCTGAAGAAGTTGAACGTTTCCTAGAGTATCGATCTCCATTGTAACGGATTTCGAATCGTAATTTCCTGTGCTATCATATTGATGAATAAGGCTATCAAATTGAATGCTTGCGCCTTTATGTTTTAATGGCATTGGTTCACGAAAGAAACCTACACTACTTCTTTGTGCAAGATTCGCGTAATAATCATTAACAGCATTATCCAAACTTACCTGAACATCATTAATGAGCTGCTTCTTGTTGGTTTGATAATTTTTGTAATTCCAATATATTTGTATACCAATGGTGCTCAATATCACAAAGACGATGAGGTATAAGATCCATTGGTATTTTTTGTTGTTCATAGGTCAAATGTAATTGTTAAATTAAAAGAAAACCAATCGCTTAACACACGTTAACACTAGTTAACTCAAAATACCATTAAAGCAAAGCATATTTGTAATGTAATTTAAAATAAAGAATCATGAATACAATTATTAAATTTTTAGCAATTACGTTGATGTTTGTAACTACAAGTGTTATGGCTCAAGACTTTCAAGGCGTTGCAACTTATAAATCCCAGCGACAAATGGATATTAAGTTGGACAGCACCCAAGTTAATTCGGAAATGCATCAACAAATGATGGCTATGATGAAAAAACAATTTGAAAAAACATATTTGTTAAATTTTAATAAGGAGGAATCTCTCTATAAGGAAGATGAGCAGTTGGAAAGCCCTCAAGCAGGTGGTATGATGGTGGTTATGGTAGATACTGGGGGTAGTGATATTCTATATAAAAACACCAAAGAAGGCCAATTTACTAGTCAGAATGAAGTCTTTGGGAAAATATTTCTAGTAGAAGATGAAATAGAAAAACGAGACTGGGTGCTAACCAATGAAACGAAAAATATTGGTGAATATACATGTTATAAAGCAACCATGACACGTGAACAACCTGTAGTTGTAAGTCGAATAAGTGTAAATGGTGATAATGATGTTGATGAAGATGATGAAGAAGAACCAGAAATGGAAACAATAACGGTTACGGCATGGTATGCTCCGGAGATTCCTATTAATAATGGTCCGGCAAGATACCAAGGATTACCAGGATTGATTCTTGAGATCAATGATGGTTCATTGTCCTTGTTATGTAGTAAGATCGTTTTAAATACAAAAGACAAAGTTGATATTTCTAAACCAACTAAAGGTAAAAAGGTCAATCAGGAAAAATTTGACGAGATCATGGAAAAGAAAATGGAAGAAATGCGTCAACGTTATGATTCTGATCGTGGAGACGGACGAAATGTGGAGATCAGAATAGGTGGTTAGTACTCTTAGATTAAAAAATTCTGTTACGTTCTTTGAAATAGTATCCTGAGAAATTGGCCTCGATTGGCTTGAAAAATTAAAATTTTAGATGTTAATTTTTTGATAAAGAACTATATTTTGTTTAATAAATAATTATATTTGTTAAACAAAATATATTTTTAAACTATCTTTATTATGAAATCAAACGTTTTTAAGTTGAGTTTTTTAGCAATTATTTTTATTACGTTGAGTAGCTTTAATACCACTGTTGAAGAATTTCAGGGAAAAGCCTATTATTTTTCTAAATCAAGCATGGAGCTTGGCAATTGGGGAGCAACTTTAACTGAAGCTCAGAAAAAGCAGATTGCTGAACGTTTAAAAAATCGATTGGAAAAGACTTATGTATTGTCCTTTAATAAGGAAGAATCAATGTTTGAAGAAGAAGATAAATTAGATGCGATTTCTGGAGCGACAGATTCATGGGGTAAAAACTTTGCACCTGGTGATCAATACAAGAATGTGAAATCGAATGCTCAAATCCAGACGCAAGAATTTTACGGAAAGTATTTCTTAGTTAAAGATCAGTTGCAGGCAATTGAATGGCAAATGGGAACGGAAACAAAACAAATAGGACAATACACATGTTTGAAAGCAACTGCGTCCATTCCAACCAATGAACTTACATGGTACGAGTTTTCTTGGGATAAACTGAGAAATGAAGAAGGAGCAGATTCACAGGAAATTCAATTTACTAAAGTTGAAGCTTGGTATACACCGCAAATTCCGGTAAGCCATGGGCCACTTGAGTACTGGGGACTTCCAGGATTGATACTAGAAGTAAGCGCAGGAAATACGACCATGCTTTGCTCGAAGATAGTTATGAATCCTGAGGAAAAGACCGACATCGAGGCTCCAGACAGAGGGAAAGAAGTGACTAAAAAGGAATATCAAGAGACTATTTCCGGAAAAATGAGAGAGTTTCGTGATAACCGTGGACGCCGACGAGGATAATTTAAGAAGAGTTTAACGTTTAATGGCTAAACTTTGTTTTGATTTTAAAGTCTAATACCTGTTAAAAGATGTACTTTTAACTCTCAATTAAAGACATTGACATGAAAACTTCAAATTCTATTAAATTAACTATTAGCTGTTTAGCGTTGATCTTCTCTGTATTTACATACGCACAAGATTTTCAAGGACAAGCAACTTATTTTTCAAAAACCACCGTTGATATGAATAATTTTGGCGGACGTGAAATGAGTCCTGATATGAAAGCTAGAATTGCAGAGCGTATGAAAAGCATGTTCGAGAAAACATATGTTCTGACCTTTAATAGAACCGAATCCATTTATAAAGAAGAAGCAGTTTTAGAAGCACCCGGAAGTCGAGGCGGATTCGGAGGAATGATGAGCAGTTTCACAGGAGGCCCACAATATAAAAATGTGAAAGAAGGACTATTGCTTCAGGAAAATGAATTCTTTGGAAAACAATTTCTGATCAAGGATGAGTTGCAAAAGCTGGAGTGGAAAATGGGAACTGAGACCAAGCAAATTGGACAATATACTTGTTTTAAAGCGACGGCCATCAAGAAGGTAGATGAAATGGATTTCACCGCCATGCGAAGGCGTGATAGTAACACAGAAGAAAAAGATAAAGAAAAGGAAGGTGATTCAACAGCTACTGCTAATAAAGAAGATGATCCGATGAGTGAGATCGAAGTTCCAAAAGAAATAGAGATCACCGCTTGGTACACACCTCAAATTCCGGTGAATCAAGGACCAGGAGAATATTGGGGATTACCAGGATTGATATTAGAAGTAAATGCCGACAGAACAACTATTTTATGTTCAAAAATAATTTTAAACCCACAGGAAAAAGAAGAAATAAAAGTACCATCAAAAGGAAAAGAAGTGACACGCAAAGAGTACAATGATACGGTCAAACAGAAATGGAAGAAATGCGTGAGAT
>Ga0265309_10000826_pt1 | contig 13074 bp, 11 predicted proteins | sample Helome_FD_192492 | JGI IMG/M metagenome (GOLD analysis project Ga0265309, IMG submission 192492) | Marine sediment microbial communities from subtidal zone of North Sea - Hel_20160524 (Illumina Assembly) | ecosystem: Environmental > Aquatic > Marine > Subtidal zone > Sediment ...
GGACGAAGAGCCGGATTCGCAGCTCGAGTCGGATGCAGACGTCGAATTATCGCCACTCGATCAATATGCCACGAATCTGAATGAGCAGGCGATCCAGGGGAAGATCGATCCGCTGATCGGCCGCGAACTCGAGATCGAGCGCACCGTGCAGATCCTCTGCCGGCGGCGCAAGAACAACCCTCTGTACGTCGGTGAGGCCGGCGTCGGCAAGACCGCGCTGGCCGAGGGGCTGGCGCGCATGATCGTCGAAGAGCGTGTTCCGGAAGTGCTGCGGGACAGCACGATCTATGCGCTTGACATGGGCACGCTGATCGCGGGAACCAAGTACCGCGGAGACTTCGAAAAGCGACTAAAAGGCGTGATCGCGGAGATCAGCGAAGATCCCGGCGCCATTCTGTTTATTGATGAAATCCATACGGTTATCGGCGCTGGCGCCGCCTCGGGTGGTGTCATGGATGCCAGCAACCTGATCAAGCCGGTGCTCGCCAACGGCGAGATCCGATGCATCGGCTCCACGACCTATTCTGAATACCGCGGTATCTTCGAGAAGGACCATGCGTTGGCGCGGCGCTTTCAGAAAATCGAGGTGCCCGAGCCGAGTATTGAGGAGACCGTCGCAATTCTCAACGGCCTCAAATCCCGTTTTGAGGAGCACCACGGCATTCGTTACGATACCGCAGCGCTTGAATCGGCTGTGGAGCTTTCGGCGCGCCATATCAATGACCGGCACCTTCCTGACAAAGCCATCGATGTCATGGACGAGGCGGGCGCGAATCTCAGGCTGCAGCCCGTCGCCGAGCGTGGCGAGCGTGTCACGGTCGAGATGGTAGAGAACATCGTGGCGAAGATGGCGCGCATCCCTGCAAAGAGCGTATCCGCGTCAGACCGCGACGTGCTGCGCACGCTGGAGCGTGATCTGAAACTGACGATCTTCGGCCAGGATCGCGCAATCGAGGCCTTGAGCAGTGCGATCAAGATGTCGCGTTCCGGACTGCGTGAGGAAGAGAAGCCGATTGGCGCATTTCTGTTTGCCGGACCGACTGGTGTCGGCAAGACCGAGGTAACCCGGCAGCTGGCCATGATAATGGGCGTCGAGCTGATTCGCTTCGATATGTCCGAGTACATGGAACGGCATACCGTCTCTCGCTTGATCGGTGCGCCGCCGGGTTACGTGGGCTTCGACCAGGGCGGATTGCTGACCGAGGCCGTCAGCAAGAACCCGCACGCCGTTGTCTTGCTCGATGAAATCGAAAAGGCGCATCCCGAGGTCTTCAATCTTCTGTTGCAGGTCATGGATCATGGCACGTTGACCGACAACAACGGCCGTAAAGCCGACTTCAGGAACATCATCCTCGTCATGACAACGAACGCCGGCGCTGGCGAGATGAGCCGCGCATCAATTGGCTTCACGCAGCAGGATCACAGTAGCGATGGCATGGCGATCATCAAGAAATCGTTCTCACCTGAGTTCAGGAACAGGCTGGACTCGATCATCCAGTTTGCATCGCTCGACATAGACTCGATTGAGCGCGTCGTGGACAAGCTTGTTGTCGAACTCGAAGCGAAACTCGGCAACAATAACGTCACGCTGGAACTCGACGATGAAGCGCGGGAGTGGATCGCTGAGCGCGGCTATGATCCGAAGATGGGTGCGCGACCGATGGCGCGAGTCATTCAGGAGCAAATCAAACGACCGCTTGCCGAGGAGTTGCTCTTTGGCAGCCTCGCCGATGGCGGCCACGTGAAGATCACCGTCGGCTCAGACGGCCAATTGCAACTGAATGCGGAGCCGGTACTCAAGGAACTCGAGCACCTGCCGGAGAGTTAGTTAGCGTTTGTTGCTACCGTCCGCGGTAGACGATACGACCTTTGCTGAGGTCATAGGGCGTCAGTTCTACCGTGACTTTGTCGCCGGTGAGGATACGGATGTAGTTCTTGCGCATTTTTCCTGAAATATGCGCAGTCACAATGTGACCATTTTCCAGTTCTACCCGGAAGGTCGTATTGGGCAGCGTCTCAGTAACGACGCCTTCCATCTGAATGGCTTCTTCTTTCGCCAAGGGTCTCGCTTCTCTCTAGTGCTAAAAGGCTGGCGAATTGTGCAGAAATGGTCGGGGTATTGCAACGCAACAAGGCTCATTCCGGCAACAACTCAGGGATTGACATTGGGGCAGACGGCCAGTTTTCAAACGGTGTTGCGGGCTCGCAGAGCTGTTTCAGGATGCCGACAAACTCCCGCCGTGGGATCAGCGTTGCGCCGAGATTGAGCAGATGGCTTGAAGGCACCTGGCAATCGAGGATGCCGAATTCATCAGCATCCATCATCCGTGACAGCGTGAGGAGTGCGATTTTCGATGCATTCGCATCGTCGCTGAACATGGATTCGCCGAAAAACGCTCGCCCAATCACCAGCCCGTACAGGCCGCCCACGAGTGATCCGTCCTGCCATATCTCCACCGAATGCGCCCAGCCCTCACGATGCAGTCGCTCGTAGGCTGCGGACATATCCGGGGTGATCCAGGTTCCCTGGCCGGACCGCCTGGGTCCGGCACACGCGAGAATGACGTCACCGAACGACGTGTTGAATCGGACTTCTGCGCTGGATTGCCGCAGATAGCGACGCAAGCGTCGCGACAAATGCAGGCAGCCCTGTTTGAACACACAACGCGGATCAGGAGACCACCACAGGAGCGGCTGCCCGGAGTCGTACCAGGGAAATATCCCACGCGGGTAGGCAGCTAACAGTCGGCCTGTACTGAGATCACCACCTGCCGCGAGCAAGCCACTGGGCTCGCCGAGCGCGTCCTCGACCGGCGGAAACGCATCAGGCGGATCGTCCGGACCGAGCCAGACTATGCGATTGCCACTCATTCTTTGGTCTTGTACGGGCTGCGAGAGTCTACGGCATCCATGTAGCGGTCAACGTGACGCGCTTCCTCGTCGAGGTACCTGCCAATTGCGTCAGCAAATTCCGGATGCGCCAGCCAGTGTGCTGACCACGTGGTCACGGGTGAAAAACCGCGGCTAATCTTGTGCTCTCCTTGCGTGCCGGGTTCGAAAGCCTGCTTGCCTGTGTCGATGCAATAGTCGATTCCCTGGTAGTAGCAGGTCTCGAAATGCAGTGCGTCATAGTGACCGTCGCTTCCCCAGTAACGCCCGTAAAGGACCTGCTCGCTCTCGAAAAATACGGCAGCCGCAACTGTACGAGCATCTTTCTCAGCCAGGATAACGAGAATACTCTCGGGGAGTTGCCGGCTGAGCGACTTGAAAAACGCTTCGTTGAAGTACGGTAATGAGCCTCTTCGCATGAAGGTGCGGCTGATCAGGGCGTACACGACAGCCCAGTCTGTTTCCCCTATCTCGTTTCCTTTTAGACGCCGAAATCGTATTCCGTTTTCCTCGACCCGACGTCTGTCTCGTTTCGCCTTCTTGCGTTTTGCGGCCGTAAACGTCGCGAGAAAATCGTCGAATGTTTTGTATCCGCGATTGCGCCAATGAAACTGGCAATCCTTGCGTATGAGCAATCCTGCAGCTTCAAGCAGTGGGACTTCCTGTTCTGTTGGAAACTGAATGTGAAACGAGGAGCACTGCGATTCACCGGCCAGGGCAACCGCGGCGGCAACAAGGGCTTGCGCGCCCTCCGTGTCGTCGGGATCGGCAAGCAGAAGCCTGCGGCTCGGGGCGGGCGTAAAGGGCACCGCCGATACCAACTTCGGGTAATACGGCAAGCCCGCCTGTTCGTAGGCACGCGCCCAGGCCCAATCGAACACAAATTCGCCCCACGAATGGCTCTTCTCGTACAGCGGCATCGCCGCGCGAAGCCGGCCTTCCTCGCCCAGCGTGAGGTGGCGAGGGATCCAGCCCTGCTCAGGTGCGACGCAGCGTGTCTGTTCGGCAAGATGCAGAAATTCGTGCCGCAGGAACGGGTAGCCCTTGCCGGCGAGCCTGTTCCACTCGTCGGCCTCAATATCAGCGATGCTGCTGTGGACGGTGACCTTCACTCGGACCTGCCAAGTGTTAGCGGGCCCTGGGCCACCACAGCGTTACGCGGCGGCATCGTCCGCGGCGGCATCCCGACTGTCCAGTGCGTCGATATATTTCTCCGCATCGAGGGCCGCCATGCATCCGGCGCCGGCTGAGGTGACAGCCTGGCGGTACACCTGGTCGGCCACATCGCCGGCCGCAAAAACGCCCGGCACGCTGGTGGCGGTTGCGTCGCCGACAATACCGGACTTCACGATGATGTAGCCGTTCTTCATATCGAGCTGGCCGTCAAACAACGACGTGTTCGGCTTATGGCCGATGGCGATGAAGACGCCGTCGACGCTCAGATCCGTCGTTTGCGAGCTATCCTTGGTACTGCGAATGCGAAGTCCGGTCACACCGGAATCGTCGCCGAGCACTTCGTCAACGACGTGGTCCCACTGGATTTCAATGTTGCCGCTCTGTTGTTTCTCAAAAAGATGGTCCTGCAGCATCTTCTCGGCGCGCAGCTCATCGCGACGGTGCACCAGTGTGACCTTGGACGCGATGTTGCTTAGGTAAAGAGCTTCTTCCACGGCCGTATTCCCTCCGCCGACCACGGCCACGGGCTTGTCGCGGTAGAAGAATCCGTCACAGGTAGCACAGGCTGAAACACCACGGCCCTTGAAAGCTTCCTCGGAAGGCAGGCCCAGGTACATGGCGGTAGCCCCGGTTGAAATAATCAGCGCATCAGCCGTGTAACTGCCATAGTCGCCGTCAAGGTGGAACGGCCGTACGGACAGGTCAACATTGTGGATATGGTCATTGATGATCTCGGTGTTGAAGCGCTTCGCGTGACGCAGCATGCGGTCCATCAGGTCCGGACCCTGCAGCCCTTCGACGTCGCCGGGCCAGTTGTCCACGTCGGTTGTGGTCATCAGCTGCCCGCCCTGTTCAATGCCGGTAATCAGAACAGGGTCCAGGTTAGCTCGTGCCGCGTAGACAGCGGCCGCATAGCCGGCGGGCCCCGATCCCAGGATCAGAACCCGGCAATGTTTCAAGTCACTCATGTATAATTTGTCCGTAAATTCGCGATGTAATGATTTGCCCGCGCAGAGCCCGGAAATGCGTTCCGATTGACAAGTTTCAAGGGCGATGATGCGGGCAAGCTATATGCGGAACAGCGCGTCCTTGGGCTAGTGTAGGGAAAACAGTTTCTTCATGGCAAGAGCCACAAAAGCGAAACAGCCTGAATCACGATTGTCATTGCAGGTTCATCGAGCATTACGCGAGGGTGCCCTGTACGTTTTCGGCGCATTGGCGCTGATACTCTGGTTCGCTCTCTTTACCTATGATCCGGCCGACCCGGGATTCAGCCAGGCAACAACCGATGCCGAGGTGCGCAACGGGGTCGGTCGATTCGGCGCGTTGGTTGCGGATTTGCTGTTCAATTTCTTCGGGCGGCCGGCGTATCTGTTTACCGTGATGGTGTTCTACCTTGGCTGGATGCTGTATCGCGAGCAAAAGACCCAGATCGAACTCACCAAACTGGATTTCGGCCTTCGCTTTGCCGGCTTTGTGGCCACCCTGGTGACCAGCTGTGGTCTGTCGACGCTACATTTTTCGTCGGCGGGATTCAACGAAACCGCAGGCGGCATTATCGGCCAGATCGTCGGGCACAGGCTCGCCGATGTCATGAAGCTGCTCGGAGCGAGCACCTTGCTTTTTTGCCTTTGGGTTGCCGCTATCTCGTTATTCCTGGGGATCTCGTGGATCGATGTGATGGACCGACTGGGTCAATGGTCGTTGTCGGCGTACGAGAAGACCAAGGTCAAGATCGGCGAGTTGCGCGACAGGGCCGAAGGCCGACGGCAGGCAGCCGTCCGCCAGGACATCGTCAAAGTCAAGAAGACGCTGACAGCGAAACGCTCCAGGCCGCGTATCGAACCGGTGTTGCCTTCGCTCGAGCCCAGCGCCCGGGCCGAGAAAGAACGGCAGGTGCCTTTGTTTGAACCGCCCGATGCGGGCGAATTGCCGCCGCTGTCGTTGCTCGATGATCCGCCTGAGCAGAAACGAGGTTACTCGGAGGAGTCGCTCGACGCGATGTCCCGCCTGGTCGAACTCAAGCTCAAGGACTTCAATATCGATGTCGAGGTGAGGTCGGTATCGCCCGGCCCCGTTATCACGCGATTCGAGCTGGATCCGGCTCCCGGCGTCAAGGTCAGTCAGATTTCCAATCTCGCAAAAGACCTCGCTCGTTCGTTGTCGGTTGTGAGCGTGCGAATTGTCGAGGTCATACCGGGCAAGTCTTTTGTTGGCCTCGAGATACCGAACGAAAGCCGCCAGCTCGTGACACTTGGCGAAATCCTCAAGTCACGGGCATACGACGACATGGCGTCACCGTTGACGCTCGCACTCGGCAAGGATATCGGCGGCAAATCCGTGGTCGCGGACCTCTCGCGTATGCCACACCTGTTGATCGCGGGGACGACCGGCTCCGGTAAATCGGTCGCCATCAACGCGATGGTACTCAGCATTCTCTACAAGTCGCAGCCGGAGCAAGTGCGCCTGATCATGATCGATCCGAAGATGCTTGAGCTTTCGGTCTACGAAGGCATCCCGCATCTGCTGGCCCCGGTCGTGACCGATATGCAAGAAGCGTCGAACTCGCTACGCTGGTGCGTGGCCGAGATGGATCGGCGCTACAGTCTCATGTCCGGGCTGGGTGTGCGCAATATCGGCGGCTACAACCGCAAGGTCAGGGATGCTATCGACGCGGGCAAGCCGATCAAGGATCCGACGTTCAAGCCGCCGGAAATATTCGATGAAGACAAGCCTGTAGAGCACCCGACGCTGACACCGTTACCGTTCATCGTCGTCATTATCGACGAGCTCGCCGATATGATGATGATTGTCGGTAAGAAGGTCGAGGAGCTGATCGCGCGACTCGCGCAAAAGGCGCGTGCTTCGGGCATACACATGATCCTCGCAACGCAGCGCCCGTCTGTCGATGTCATCACGGGTCTGATCAAGGCGAACGTGCCTACCCGCATAGCTTTCCAGGTCTCGGCGCGGGTGGATTCGCGGACCATTCTCGACCAGCAGGGCGCCGAGAATCTCCTGGGCCATGGCGACATGTTGTACCTGCCCCCCGGTACTTCGTTGCCGGTGCGTGTGCACGGCGCGTTTGTGGCTGACAACGAAGTGCATGCTGTTGTTCGCCAGCTGAAGAAAAGTGGTGCGCCACGATATATTGATGAAATTGTTGAAGGTCCGTCGGGTCCAACACCAGGACTGATAGGAATCGACAAGATGCCCGGTGACAGCGTCGATGCGGAGCAGGATCCGCTCTACGATCAGGCCGTGCAGGTTGTCATGGATACGCGCAAAGCGTCGATTTCAGGGGTTCAGCGGCGCCTCAAGATCGGCTACAACCGCGCGGCGAGAATGGTCGAGTCGATGGAAGCAGCGGGTCTGGTTGGCCCGCTGCAGGCCAACGGGACCCGTGAGATCCTGGCGCCGAATGCGGCGGCAGAGGAATAGGCGAAGATACCAGCGCATTAGCAGGGACCAGCAAGTGATCAGACTACTTTTCTCATCTTTACTTCTCGCGACAACGGGGCAACTTGCAATGGCCCAGGCGACCGTCGACGAATTGGGCGAGAAGCTCGTAAACGATTTCCTGACCGGGGTCATTACGATGCAGGGCCGTTTTGAACAGTCGTTGATCGATGCCGAAGGCGTGGTCGCTGAAGTGTCGGGCGGCACGTTGGAAATCGAACGCCCGACCCGATTCCGCTGGGTTTATTCCGAGCCCTACGAGCAATGGCTGGTTGCCGACGGCGTGAATATCTGGAGCTACGATGTTGACCTCGCGCAGGTCACGGTCAAGCCGCAGGCCAAGGCTCTGAGTAACACGCCGGCGCTGCTGCTGGGGGGCGCCAGGGATGCACTCGAGCAATTCCGGTTCGAAGGCAGCATGGTTGAGAACGCGACGACCTGGGTTCGAATGGTGCCGATCGATGAAAACAGCGGCTTTAGTCGCGTCGAACTGGGCTTCGTTGACGGCGGGCTGAGTCGCATGGTGTTTTACGACAACCTCGAGCAGACAACGCTGGTCGCGCTCTACGACGTTGTCGTCAATGAACCGATTGACGCCGATCATTTTGAGTTCGTTGTCCCCGACGATGCGGACCTGGTGGGCGTGCCGCTGGCTGCTGACGCTTCTGTCCCCTGATGTTGCCGCTGCGGCATGCGCGCTTCTGGCGAATCGCCGACCTGGTCTTGCTGCTCGCGGTGTTTCTTTCTACGTTGATGCCCGCCGTCTGGTTCTGGAATGACAAGGTAAGAGTCTTGTCATGGTTGGAGAATTCCGATAAATGGCTGCACGGGATGACGTTCTTCGTGCTGGCGATGTGGTTTGCGGGACAATATCGACGTCTTTCGTATTGGCGAATTGCGCTTGGGCTCATGCTGTTCGGCTTGCTGATCGAGGCTTGCCAGTTGATGGTCGGCTATCGCAGCGCCGATTGGCTCGACATAGGCGCGAATACTGCCGGTATACTCATCGGTCTTGCAGTCGCGACAGCAGGCATCGGCGGATGGTGTTTGCGCGTCGAAGACTGGTACTCAGCGCGAAACACCGGCACTAGTGGTCCAACAAGCTAGTGTTGTTGGACCACTAACATTGACTGACCTGTTTACTCCTGATCCGGCTAACGACACCGATCGACCTCTTGCTGACCGGATACGGCCGGCAACGCTCGCCGAATTCTTCGGCCAGCGGCACCTGCTCGACGAGGGCAAGCCGTTGCTGAGGGCCATTCAGCAAGGGCGCGCGCACTCGATGGTGTTCTGGGGACCGCCCGGCACAGGAAAAACGACCCTGGCCAGGCTAATTGCGGCGACGACCGACTCGCACTTTATAGCCTTGTCGGCCGTAATGGCCGGCGTGAAGGACATCCGCAGCGCCGTTGCCGAAGCGGAGCAGCACCGCCAGATGCGCAATCGCGGCACGGTTTTGTTCCTGGATGAGGTGCACCGCTTCAACAAGTCCCAGCAGGACGCATTCCTGCCATTCGTCGAGGACGGCACGCTGACGTTCATAGGGGCGACCACCGAGAACCCGTCGTTCGAACTGAATAACGCACTGCTGTCGCGTGCGCGTGTCTATGTCCTGAAGTCTCTGAGCGAAGATGATCTCGATGCCGTGCTGCGCCGCGCACTGGCCGACGACACACGTGGGCTCGCGGGACGATTCACGATAAGCGACGAGTCGCTGCAACACATCGCAGCGGCGGCCGATGGTGACGCGCGTCGAGCCCTGAATCTGCTGGAGCTGGCGGCGGACCTTACTGAAGACGGCGACATCACCGCTGCGACGGTCGCCGAGGTAGCATCGGGAAGCCGGCGGCGCTTCGACAAGCAGGGCGAGTATTTCTACGACCAGATATCGGCATTGCACAAGTCGATACGCGGCACGGACCCCGATGCCGCGCTGTATTGGCTGATGCGCATGCTGGATGGCGGCTGCGACCCGCTGTACATCGCGCGGCGAATGATTCGCGTTGCATCCGAAGATGTGGGCAATGCCGACCCGCGTAGCCTGCAACTCACATTAAATGCCTGGGAGGTGCTCGAGCGCCTGGGGAGCCCCGAGGGGGAGCTGGCGCTGGCGCAGGCAGTCGTCTATCTCTCCTGCGCGCCGAAGAGCAACGCCGTCTACAAAGCGTCCAAGGCAGCCATGACGGACGCACGGGAGAGAGGGTCACTCGAGGTGCCGATGCATCTCAGGAACGCGCCGACGCGACTCATGAAGGACCTCGGGTACGGCGTAAACTACCGTTACGCACACGACGAGGAGGGCGCTGTCGCGATCGGGGAGCAATACTTTCCAGACGACATGAGTCCGGTTAAGTATTATCATCCCGTGCCTCGCGGCCTGGAGATCAGGATCCGCGAAAAGCTCGACGAAATCGAACGCAAATACGACAAGACTTACTCGAAGACAGCTCAGAATGATTGATCCGAAGTTACTCCGACAGTCCACTGACGAAGTGGCTCAGAATCTCGCGCGGCGTGGTTTTGATTTCGATACCGATGGCTACCTGGCACTTGAGGAGCGCCGCAAATTGCTGCAGGTGGAAACCGAGGCCTTGCGCAGCGATCGCAATGCGAGCGCGAAGCGTATCGGCAAAGCGAAGGCGCAGGGCAAGGATATTGAGCCGCTGCTGGCAGCCGTCAAGGACCTGGGTGACAAGCTCGACAGCAACGAAGCAGAGCTTGCAACCCTGCAAGAGGAACTACGCGACATCGAGCTGGGTTTGCCTAACCTTCTGGCAGACGAGGTGCCGACGGGCAACAGCGAAGAAGACAACACGGAGGTGCGTCGTTGGGGCGAGCCGGCCGAGCTAGGCTTCGGCGCGAAGGACCATATCGAACTGGGCGAAGGACTCGGGATGCTCGATTTTGAATCCGCCAGCCGCATCTCGGGGGCGCGGTTTACGGTCATGCGTGGCCCGCTGGCGCGGCTGCAGCGCGCGCTGATTCAATTCATGCTGGATACGCATACGACTGAGCACGGCTACGAGGAGACCTACGTGCCATACCTCGTGCAGTCGCAGGCTCTCGTGGGTACGGGGCAGTTACCGAAGTTCGAAGAGGACCTGTTTCGGACGAATACGGAGACGCCGTTCTACCTGATACCGACGGCCGAGGTTCCGGTCACCAACCTGGCGCGTGACTCGATTTTCGAAGCGGCCGAACTGCCCGTGCGCTTCGTCGCGCACACGCCCTGTTTCCGGTCGGAAGCGGGCTCTTACGGCCAGGACACGCGCGGCATGATTCGCCAGCACCAGTTCGAGAAAGTCGAACTCGTGCAGTTCGTCGCGGCCGACAAATCGGACCAGGCGCTGGAGGAATTGACGGGCCACGCCGAGGTGATCCTGCAACGCCTCGAATTGCCCTATCGAACAGTAGTTTTGTGTTCCGGCGATATCGGCTTCGGCTCTGCCAAGACATACGACATCGAAGTATGGCTGCCGGGCCAGCAGAAGTACCGTGAGATTTCGTCTTGCAGCAACTACAACGACTACCAGGCGCGGCGCATGCAGGCGCGTTACCGCAATCCGGAGACCGGCAAGCCGGAACTCATTCACACGCTTAACGGCTCGGGTGTCGCGGCCGGGCGGGCGCTAATTGCCGTGATGGAGAACTACCAGAACGAAGACGGCAGCATCCGGATTCCCGCAGTGCTTCAACCGTATATGGCGGGTTTGACCGAACTGCGTTGAAGTCGTGGGCACGGTTCGAAAAAAGGGCCCGGATCGGGCCCTTTTTTTGCGGGAGGTCTGGGTTAATTAATCGCGACTCATGAACAGTCGAAGTATGTACCAGAACATCATGGCTATAGAGGCGAACAGCGCCATTGACGCGGCGACGTACTTGTCTGCCGGGTAGTGATGAATGATGTTCGATGTGTCATAGAGCACGGCCGCGCCTGCAAGCCCAATCATGGCCAGCGAGAACCAGGTGCCGAGCTGAAAGCCGAAGATCACGGCTGACACGATGCCGACCAGCGCCAGAATACCTATCCACACCAGAATGCCGCGCAGGAACGAGAAGTCCTTGCGTGTAATCATGGCCGTGGCGATGAGTCCGACGGAACCCAGGACGGTCACACCTGCGGCGCTTTCGATCATGCTGCCGCTCGGGTCTTTCAGAATCGCTATCATGAGCATCGGTGCGAAGATTAGTGCTTCGGCCACCACGAATACGGCGAAAGCCGCGTATTGCGAGGTCTTGGATTCCAGCCGGTGCGCCAGATGAGTTGCGCCCATGCCGACAAGGATGAACGCGCCGAGCACGAGTAACCAGTTGTTCATCATGGGGGCAGCGATAGCCGCGGCAACGCCGGAGGAGAACAGGTAGACCTCGATTGCAGCGAAAGCGAGGATAGCGACAACGACGTGGGCGTAGCACTTCCAGATGAATTCGGAACGCGCCTCAACGGCATAGGCCTGTGCCGACATTGGATTCAGGTTGTCTTGCATACGTTCATCTCCTAGATAGTCAGGGTTGCGATTCTAACATCCTCGGGCTGTAAATCCGGTCGCAGTCGCTGTTTCCGAGCTCTGTTACCAGGGCAAGACGTAGCCTTCGGCATGCCAGAAGCTGCCCGTGTTTTCCATGTTCAGGGCATCGATACGTTCGATCAGACCGCGGGCAGATTCAGAAGGTTCAATGCCGTGCCTGCCCGTCATATCGGTGGCGACCAGCCCCGGATGCAGCAATGCGACCGCTATTCCTCGTGGCCTGAGCGCATGCATGAGGTTGGTGCCAATCATATTGACCGCGGTTTTCGAGGCCCGGTAGCCCCAGTTTCCGCCAGATCCGTTGTCCTCTATCGAGCCCACTCGACTTGTGACGATCGCGACTTTGGAGCCTTCGTGCAGGTTGTTGCGAAGTGCTTCGGCTACACGCAGCGGCCCCAGTGCGTTAACGCGAAATTGCAGCAGCATTTCGTCGTAATCCAGCTCACCGAAGGTGTCACCGCGCAGGATGCCGGCGTTGTTGATCAGTACGTCTATCGGCGTGTCAGCAAGCTCGGCGACGAGTTTCTCGACACCATCCGCGTCTGAAACGTCAATGCCTTTGATGACCCGGATACCCAGCTTCTCGAGCTCTTCGCTGGTAGTGCGGCAGATGCCGATGACATCATCGCCCCGCTCGTGAAGTCGCCTGACAAGTTCGAGTCCGATGCCGCGGTTACAACCGGTTATCAGAATTGTGGCCATCGTTGATTCCTTAGAAAAGCCCCCTGAAAAGGCAGCTTTTGAATTGGCGGAGAGGGTGGGATTTGAACCCACGAAGGGCTACTAACCCTTGCTGGTTTTCAAGACCAGTGCATTCAACCACTCTGCCACCTCTCCGGTGTCCGATTGAACGACGGCGAATTGTGCTTGCAGCGCAGGAAGGATTCAACCTGTTGGCCAGTACGGCGTTGAAAAAGGCGCACCTGGGCCTCATATTGAAACCTTGTCGCGCCTGTCGGTTTTCGAACCTGTCCCCGCAGTGGCTGTCTGATCGGTGGAGAGGATCCCGGAAGTTAGT
>Ga0265309_10000827_pt1 | contig 13073 bp, 11 predicted proteins | sample Helome_FD_192492 | JGI IMG/M metagenome (GOLD analysis project Ga0265309, IMG submission 192492) | Marine sediment microbial communities from subtidal zone of North Sea - Hel_20160524 (Illumina Assembly) | ecosystem: Environmental > Aquatic > Marine > Subtidal zone > Sediment ...
ATCGTTCGCATCCACGGCCTGGCCGACGCGCGCTACGGCGAAATGCTCGAATTTCCGCAGAATACTTTCGGCATGGCGCTGAACCTGGAGCAGGACTCCGTTGGTTCGGTCGTGCTTGGTGACTACAAGCATATTTCCGAAGGTGACACGGTCAAGACGACGGGTCGCATTCTCGAGGTGCCCGTCGGTCGTGAGCTGCTCGGCCGCGTTGTCGACTCACTCGGCAACCCGATCGATGGCAAAGGCCCGATCGACGCGAAGGAGTCTTCGCCGATCGAAAAGGTTGCGCCGGGCGTTATTGAGCGCCAGTCCGTATCGCAGCCCGTGCAGACGGGGCTGAAGTCGATTGACTCGATGGTGCCGATTGGCCGTGGCCAGCGTGAGCTGATCATCGGTGACCGCCAGACGGGCAAGACCGCCGTGGCGGTCGACACGATCATCAATCAGCGTGGCACGGGCATCAAGTGCATCTACGTCGCGATTGGTCAGAAGGCCTCGTCGGTTGCGGGCGTCGTTCGCAAACTCGAGGAAGAAGGCGCCATGGAGCACACGATTGTCGTTGCCGCGGCCGCCGCCGACAGCCCGGCCATGCAGTACATCGCGCCGTATTCGGGCGCATCGATGGGTGAGTTCTTCCTCGACAACGGCGAGGATGCACTGATCATTTTCGACGACCTCACGAAGCAGGCCTGGGCGTATCGCCAGGTCTCGCTGTTGCTGCGCCGCCCGCCGGGCCGCGAAGCCTATCCCGGCGACGTTTTCTACCTGCACTCTCGCCTGCTCGAGCGCGCATCGCGCGTCAACGCCGAGCATGTCGAGCAGGTGTCGGGCGGCAAGATCAAGGGCAAGACCGGGTCGCTGACGGCGCTGCCGATCATCGAAACCCAGGCTGGCGACGTATCGGCGTTCGTACCGACCAACGTAATCTCGATTACCGACGGCCAGATCTTCCTCGAGACCGACCTTTTCAACGCGGGCATCCGCCCGGCCATCAACGCCGGCCTGTCGGTGTCTCGCGTGGGTGGTGCCGCCCAGACCAAGATCATCAAGAAGCTCGGTGGTGGCGTACGTCTCGCGTTGGCGCAGTATCGTGAGCTCGCCGCTTTCGCACAGTTCGCGTCCGATCTTGATGCGGCGACGCGGGCGCAGCTCGAACGCGGTGAGCGCGTGACCGAACTCATGAAGCAGAAGCAGTACTCTCCGCTGTCGGTTGCCGAAATGGCGCTGTCGCTGTTCGCGGTTAACGAAGGTTACCTGGATGGCGTGGCCGTCGAGAAGATCGTCGACTTCGAGGAGGCGCTGCACGATTTCGCACGCTCGAACTACCAGGGCGATCTCGATGCCATGAATGAGTCGGGCGATTACAACGACGATATCGTGGCGAAGCTCAAGAGCATCTGTGATGCGTTTGCCGAGAAGGGCGCGTACTAGGAGCCGAAATGGCAGGCGAGAAGGAAATCCGCACAAAGATCGCTTCTGTAAAGAACATGCAGAAGATCACGAGTGCGATGGAAAAGGTGGCGGCGAGCAAGATTCGCAAGGCCCAGCAGCAGATGGAGGCGGCGCGGCCCTATGCGCAGCGTATCCGTCGCGTAATCGGGCACTTGCAGCACGCCAACCCTGACTACAGGCATCCGTTCCTGACCGAGCGCGAGATCAGGCGAGTCGGTTTCATCGTGATATCGACCGATCGCGGTTTGTGCGGCGGGCTCAATGCCAACCTGTTCAAGACCATGATTGGCGAGATCGCGAACTACCAGGAACAGGGCGTCGAGATCGACATGGCGCTGATCGGTGCAAAGGCCGTTCGGTTCTTCCGCCGCATGGGCGGCAATGTCGTCGGTACGGCCTCGCACCTGGGTGACAAACCCATGATCAACGACCTCATTGGTTCGATCCAGATCATGCTGAGCTCCTATGCAGAAGGCAAGATCGATCGCCTGTTCGTTGTGCACAACGAGTTCGTCAGCGCGATGAGCCAGAACCCGGTCGTCACCCAGCTGCTGCCGGCCACTTCGATCAAGCAGGCGGACGGCGAGCTTCAGGCACACTGGGACTACATTTATGAGCCCGATGCCGCAGAGATGCTCGATGACGTACTGATGCGTTATATCGAGTCGCAGGTATACCGCGGCGCGGTCGAGAACTTCGCCTGCGAAATGGCGGCGAAAATGGTTGCGATGAAATCGGCGACGGACAACGCCGGCGAGATCATCGATGGATTGCAGCTCGAGTACAACAAGGCTCGACAGGCTGCGATCACGCAAGAAATTTCAGAAATTGTTGGCGGCGCTGCTGCCGTTTCAGGTTAAGGAACCAAAAGATGAGCACTGGAAATACTGTGCAGGTAATTGGCGCTGTCGTGGACGTGGAATTCCCGGCGGGCCAGATCCCGAAAATTTACGATGCGTTGATGATTGACGACGCGGAAATCACGCTCGAAGTCCAGCAGCAGCTGGGTGACGGCGTCGTTCGCACGATCGCGATGGGTTCTTCGGAAGGTCTGAAGCGCGGCATGAGCGTAACCAACACGGGCGGTCCGATCTCGGTGCCCGTTGGCGAGAAAACGCTCGGTCGCATCATGGACGTCCTTGGCAAGCCGATCGATAACGCTGGCGACATCGGCGCTGAGGCGCATATGCCGATTCATCGTGCTGCGCCGACCTACGAAGAGCAGGCGGCGACGACCGAACTTCTTGAAACAGGCATCAAGGTCATCGACCTGATCATGCCGATCTCCAAGGGTGGCAAGGTAGGGCTGTTCGGTGGCGCCGGCGTGGGCAAGACTGTAACGCTCATGGAGCTGATCCGTAACATCGCACACGAGCACTCAGGTTACTCGGTGTTCGCGGGCGTCGGTGAACGTACTCGTGAAGGTAATGACTTTTACCACGAGATGACTGAATCGGGTGTTATCGACAAAGTGTCGCTGGTCTACGGTCAGATGAACGAGCCCCCCGGCAACCGTCTGCGAGTGGCGCTGACGGGACTGACTATGGCAGAGGCGTTCCGCGACGAAGGGCGCGACGTTCTTATGTTCATCGACAACATCTATCGATACACGCTCGCAGGAACCGAGGTGTCGGCACTGCTCGGCCGCATGCCTTCGGCAGTGGGCTACCAGCCGACGCTGGCCGAGGAAATGGGTATCCTGCAAGAACGCATCGCGTCGACCAAGACCGGTTCGATCACGTCGTTTCAGGCCGTCTACGTTCCCGCGGATGACCTGACCGACCCGTCGCCGGCAACGACCTTTGCGCACCTTGACGCAACGCTCGTACTGTCGCGTAACATCGCCGAGCTCGGTATCTACCCGGCTGTGGACCCGCTCGATTCGACGTCACGAATCCTCGATCCGCTGATCATCGGCCAGGAACACTACGACTGCGCGCGCGGCGTGCAGGCCGTATTGCAGCGCTACAAGGAGCTGCAGGACATCATCGCGATTCTCGGCATGGATGAGCTTTCGGAAGAGGACAAGGAAATCGTCAACCGCGCACGCAAGATCCAGCGCTTCCTGTCGCAACCGTTCTTTGTGGCCGAAGTATTTACGAACTCGCCCGGCAAATACGTGACGCTGGCCGAGACGATCCGTGGCTTCAACGGCATCGTCAACGGCGACTACGACCATATTCCGGAGCAGGCATTCTACATGGTCGGCACGATCGACGAGGCAGTAGAAAACGCGAAGAACTTCCAGTAGCAGCGGGTCGTACCCACTGCCGCGGAAGGAACGACGTAAAGAGAAACAGCTATGGCAACAATACAGGTCGACATCGTATCCGCCGAAGGCGAGATTCACTCCGGGGAAGCCTCCATGGTGTTTGCGCCTGCGTCCATGGGCGAAGTCGGTATTGCGCCCCGGCACGCGCCGATGCTGACGACCTTGCGGCCGGGTGAAGTGCGTGTCCAGGACACCGAAGGTAACGAAGAGACCATCTACGTCACCGGGGGCGTGCTCGAGATCCAGCCGAACCAGGTGACGATCCTGGCCGACACGGCGCTGCGCGGCGACCAGCTCGACGAAGCCGCGGCTCTCGAGGCGCAACGACAGGCCGAAGAAGCGCTGAAAGGTGCAGCCACAGAGACCGACGTGGCGCGCGCCCAGGCGGAACTCGCGGAAGCGCAGGCGCGATACCGCGCAGCCGAGAAGCTCAAAGGCAAGCGCTAGCCGCGAGAACTACCTGTGTAGTTCGTGGTAGCCCCACGAGCCGATGATGCGGGTCTCGGGTCGGTGGCGCCTGAGGTGTTTTCGTTGCCAGCGACGGAAGTCCGCGACGCGAACCTCGGCGGGCACCTGCCAGTCCTTTCTGCCGAAATACCGCACCGTGTACTCGTCGAGAAATCCCGCTTCGCGAACCATCAGCAGATCATCGAGGTAGGGATCGGAGGCATTCGGGTGCTCGGTGCGCTGTTCTGCCCAGGCCTCGACGAGGTGCTGGCGAGCCGTGAATTCACAACCATAGTTGCTGACCCGCGCCGGGTTCGGGCCGCCGACCTCGAGCTGGCAGGTGCTTTTCATCAGGCTATAGGCGACCCAGCTCTGCAACGCAGGATCGTCGTCAGCATAGGCGTGAGGCGCGAGGTAGAACGAGTCCCCGTCGGTGACGCCGTCACGCGTGTAGATATCGCTGTTGCAGGCGGCGAGCCACAGCAATCCGAGTATGCCGATCAATCGCATACGAAGAGCATACTTCACGGGCATTAACGTGACCTGAATCGGCTTCGCATTCCTGCGCATCATGTATCATTCGCAGGCCACGTAGTAAGGAGATCCTGGCTTGGGCCTGAGCATCGTCATTCTCGCCGCTGGACAAGGTACGCGCATGCGCTCGGACCTGCCAAAAGTGCTGCAGCCGCTCGCCGGCAAGCCCTTGCTGGCCCACGTGCTGAGTTACTGCCGCGAGCTCGACGCCGACGATATCTGCGTGGTCTACGGTCACGGTGGTGAGGCTGTGCAGGCGGCATTCAGGGACGAGCCCGTTCGATGGGCCCTGCAGGCGGAGCAGCTGGGTACAGGTCACGCCATGCAGCAAGCCATGCCGGGTACGCCTGAGGATAATCGTGTGCTCGTCCTGTTCGGCGATGTGCCACTGCTGATGTCATCCACATTGGCCGTCCTGCTTGGAGAGACCCCGCCGGACGATATGGCCGTATTGACTGTCGATATGGAGGACCCGACCGGTTACGGGCGGATCGTACGCAATGGTGGCAGCGTAAACCGCATCGTCGAGGAGAAAGACGCGGGCGCAGACGAGAAAGCCGTGCGCGAGATCAACACGGGCGTCATGGTTTGTCCGGCGGACAAGCTCAAGCGCTGGCTCGACAACCTGGGCGATGATAATGCTCAGGGCGAGTATTATCTGACAGACGTTATCGCGATGGCGGTCAACGACAATGTGGAGGTGCATGGCATCAAGGCCGGCAGTTCCGTGGAGGTTATGGGCATCAACGACAAGAAACAGTTAGCGCAAGCCGAGCGCGCATTGCAGGCGCGCCTCGTCGATGAACTCATGCAGCAGGGCGTTGGCTTCGCGGACCCGGCGCGCGTCGATATTCGCGGGACGCTGACCTGCGGTAAAGATGTGTTTATCGACATCAATGCCGTTTTCGAGGGCGATGTCGAACTCGGCGACGGTACCGTCATTGAATCCAACAACCTCGTGCGCGACAGCAAGCTCGGCGCCAATACGTTGCTGCACTCCAACTGCCATCTCGAAGGCGCGACGACAGGCAGCAACTGTGAGATCGGGCCGTTCTCGAGAATGCGGCCCGGCGCCGAACTCAGGGACAACGTGAAAGTCGGCAACTTCGTCGAGATCAAAAAAAGCGTGGTCGATAATGGCAGCAAGGTGAATCACCTGACTTACATCGGTGATACCGAAATCGGCAAAGCCGTTAACGTTGGTGCCGGCACGATCACATGTAATTACGACGGTGCGAACAAGCACAAGACGACGATAGGCGACGGCGCATTTATTGGCTCCGGCGTAGAACTCGTCGCACCGGTCGAGGTCGGCGAAGGGGCAACCATCGGAGCGGGATCCACGATCACGAAGCCCACGCCGGCCGACAAACTGACGCTCGAGCGGGCCAAACAGCTGACGGTCGAGGGGTGGAAGAAGCCCGTCAAGGGAGGGAACAAGTAAATGTGTGGAATCGTCGGTGCTGTCGCTGAAAGAAACATTGTTCCGATCCTGATAGAAGGCTTGCACCGCCTCGAGTATCGGGGCTATGACTCAGCCGGCGTCGCCGTGATCGACAACGACGGCAAGCTCCGCCTTAGCAGGACCACAGGCAAAGTCGCAGAACTCGAGCAGAAGCTTGAGAAAGCACCGCTACGCGGCCGCATAGGTGTCGCACATACGCGGTGGGCGACGCACGGCGGCGTAACCGAGACCAATGCGCACCCGCATACTTCGGGCGATCGTGTCGCTGTAATTCACAATGGCATTATCGAAAACTACCAGGAGATCAAGGACGAGCTGCTGGAGAAGGGCTACGACTTCCAGTCGGAAACCGACACCGAGGTGGCGGCACACCTGGTGTACGACTACTTGCAGCAGGGCGACGGCCTGCTTACGGCGGTTGGAAAGGCGGTCGAGCGATTCAAGGGCGCGTACGCGCTGCTGGTTATTGACGCGGAAGACCCTGATCGCATCGTTGTCAGCCGCGTCGCGAGCCCGCTTGTAATCGGTCTGGGTATTGGTGAGAACTTTGTGGCGAGTGGTGCACCCGCATTGTTGCCCGTTACGCAGCGGTTCATCTACCTGGAGCAGGGCGATCTTGCCGAAATTACTCGCGAGAAAGTCCGCATCTTTGATACCAAGGGCAAACCCGTCGATCGTGAAGTTCACGAGACGAACTGGGACGCAGAGGCCGCCGAAAAGGGGCCTTATCGTCATTTCATGCTTAAAGAGATATTCGAGCAACCGGCAGCACTCGCAGACACGCTGTACGGGCGTGTCGAGAATCACCAGGTCGTGCCCGAGTCGCTGGGGCCGCGCGCAGCCGAACTCCTCAACCGTGTCGAACATATTCACATCGTGGCATGCGGTACCAGCTACCACGCGGGCTGCATAGGCAAGTACTGGATTGAGGCGTTGGCCGGGGTACCCTGCCAGGTCGAGATCGCCAGCGAATATCGTTATCGACATGCTGTGGTGCCCGACAACACGATGTTCGTCACGTTGTCCCAGTCGGGTGAAACGGCCGACACGCTGGAGGCGCTGCGGCTTGCCAAGCGAGAGGGTTACATTGGTTCGTTGACTATCTGCAACAGCGCGCACAGTTCGATGGTGCGCGAGTCCGACCTCGTAATGATGACGCAGGCGGGGCCGGAGATTGGAGTAGCAAGCACCAAGGCCTTCACGACACAGCTGTTGTCACTTCTTCTCGTCACGCTGATGTTGGCGCGACATCGGGGCATGGACGTCGAGCGCGAGAAAGAACTGGTGTCGCACCTGTATCATGCGGCCACTGCATCGGAACAGGCCTTGCAGATGAGCGATGATCTAAAAGATCTCGCCGAGGACTTTGCTGAAAAACACCATACGCTGTTCCTGGGCCGCGGCCCGATGTGGCCGGTGGCAATGGAAGGGGCGTTGAAGCTCAAGGAAATTTCGTACATTCACGCCGAGGCTTACGCGGCCGGCGAGCTCAAACACGGACCACTCGCGCTAATAGACGAAGACATGCCCGTCGTTGTTGTTGCGCCTAACAATGAGCTTCTCGACAAACTGAAGTCGAACATGCAGGTAGTTCGTGCGCGCGGGGGACAGCTCTATGTGTTCGCCGACCAGGAAAGTGGTATCGAAGACGAGCCAGGCATGAAGGTCGTGCCGATGCCGCATGCGGATCGACTCATCGCACCGATTCTATATACCGTGCCGCTGCAACTGCTCTCTTATCACGTTGCCGTATTGAAAGGCACCGATATTGACCAGCCGAGGAATCTCGCGAAGTCTGTAACCGTGGAGTAGGCGCGAACAATTTTCGGCCTGGTTTCTGGTAATTAAAAGTGTCGGAGACGGCATTGAGAAGAGTTCTATTCTGGCTTGTCGCCGGGGGTTCAATAGTTTCGGTTCTTGTTGTCCTGGTCACCCTCGGACTTACCGCTTTGCGCGGCGCGACGTCTGGTGGCCTCACTCGTGCCATTGCTGAGGTCGCAATGTACTTTCGACACTTTTTCGCCCCAGTTGTCGATGTAGCGACGTCGAATCCCGGCTTGGGTGCTTTGATCGTTCTGGCACTGCTGTTGTACGCGATAGCAATGGTGTATTTAGCGCAGTCTCGGCTTGAAAAAAAGCTCGCCATCAGCCTCGTACCGCTGTCCATTGTCTCGTTTCCGATTTGTGGCACCCTTGCGGTCTATGTGCTGGCGGGCCCCTTCATCATGTCTCCCTGACATTCGTCCGCGATGTGTCTGCAGTTAGCGGCAAGAAACGGCCACCGGACTTGTCTTGAAAAGCGTTTGCGGTAACTTATGTACTGCAGCGAGGCTTAAAAGATGAAGACAGAAAAAAGGAAAAGGCGCTGGCCGCTGGTCACAGGGGCGCTGATTCTGTTGCTGGCGACTGTGTACACATTCAAATCGTTCACAATGCCAATTTTTGCTCAAGGATCAGTCGCGGATCTGTTCGAGCTCGATGTTAGCGGTGACGCGCAATATCTCCTGGTCAGGGGCGTAGACCGACAGCAGCCGGTCATACTCTTCGTTCATGGCGGACCCGGGATGCCGGCGATGTACCTCGCCCACGACTTCCAGCGAGAACTCGAAAAGGAGTTCGTCGTCGTTCACTGGGACCAGCGAGCGTCAGGGAAGTCATACAAACGCACCGCCGATCCTGTGCAACTGAGCACCAGCCTGCTTTTGAGCGACATGGATGCTGTCGTTGATTATCTGCGTGACAGCCTGGACGCGCGCAGGTTGTGGATCGTTGGGCACTCCCATGGCTCTTACCTGGGAGCGCTTTACGCCCGCAGCCATCCTGAAAAGGTCTGTGCGTTCGTAGGGACGGGCCAGGTGGCCGACGAATCCAGCTCCGGACGCGCGCGCGCCATTCAGGAGGCCTTTCTCCAGGGCAAGCTGGCCGACTTGGGCTATGACCAGGACACAGTAATCGACGACTCAAATCTGGAGACACTCCTGTTCCTGACCGGAAGTGAACTGTACGGAGAAACGTCATTTGCACCGCTCCTCATGACCGGGCTGATGGCGCCGGAGTACAGCCTGTTTGACGCACTGAATATCGCCAAAGGCTCGTCACTCTCCTCACGAGTCATGGTCTATGACAAGCCACGTGACTTGCTGACAAATGAATGGCAATTCGACGTTCCTGTTGCACTGATCATGGGTCGCCACGACATGGTGACCCCAACTCAATTGGCGCGGGACTACCACGACCGCATCGAAGCGCCGGGGACGGCCTGGTACATGTTCGAAGAGACGTCTCACTTTCCGCACTTCGAGCGGCCACACAAGTTTACGAAGGCGCTCGTGGAGCTAAAAGGCAAATGGGGCGGCTGCCGAGACTAGCTCGAAAGCTGTGGACCATGCTGGCGCCCGAGTCCTGGCCAAAACTTTCCAGTCGCAGGCCTATTTCTTGGGCGTCCCCGGTCCTATGAATAACCACACGATCAGGCCCACGAGTGGGAACAACGCAACGATGACGATCCAGATAATTTTCTTCTTCGTATCGGCGCTGCTGCCGAAAATCTGCACGGCGGCGTAGATAACCAACGCCAGGTGAGTGATCGGCCAGAATCCGAAATTACCCTTAGCCTAACCTTCATAATTGTTGTTGACAGCTATAGCTGTGTTCTACCGCTTAGGGCCGCGAATTGTGACGCACTTCGTCGCCCAAAACCCCTGTTTCTCGTAGCCTGATAACCTCGATTTTGGCGGTCAAGCGCCGACCTGGCGCTGCAGGAGACCCACGTGAAATCAATACAATTGCTGGCCATCATGCTGCTTGCGGGCCTCCCGATTGCCAACGCGGGGGTATACAAGTACGTGGACGAGGAAGGCAATGTTCATTTCACCGATACACCGCCGCCGAAGCAGCAAACCGAAGAAGTCAAAGTACAGCGCGCTGCAACGCCGACCGCGCAGCGGACGGCGTCTGGTGCCGCAAGCGGGGCTGAGCCGGGAGAAGAAGCCGCCGAAAATCCCAGCGATCGCGAGCTCTGTACCAAGGCCGTCAGCAACCTGCGCCGGTTTGTGCCCGCGTGGGAGCGGAAGATAAGGGCCAAGATGCCCGATATGCCTCCGGCGGAGCGGGAAGCCGCCGAACAATCGCTGGTCCAGCTGAAGAACAATATGCGCAGGCTCAATTCCGGTATGAGCCAGTGCGTCAGGGAAATGAAAAACTCGGCTCATCGTGGCAAGACCGAGTGCATGGCGAATGCTGAGAACGATACGATGGCCATGTTCTGCGTAATGTGAGCCGAAACCGGGCGTGCGTGTCGTGCACGCCCGGTGTTTCGAATCAGCTAGAGCTCCCACATTTCATCATCCCATTCGTCCTCGGGTGGCATGTCGTACTCTTCGCTGAGTGTGCCGTCCGGGTATATGAACTGTAGCGTACATTCCTCGCACTCAAATTCTTCGTCTTCTATCATGTCTTCGTACTCGTGGTCCTCTGCGTCATTGAAATCCGTGTCGTCGTCATCGCCGCTTCCACCACCCGAAGATGATGGTGGCCGCCGCGTGTTACTCGTGCCTACGGGAAGGTCGCCTATGGCGTCACGGGTAGTGAACACGTAGCTGACGATATCGAGGTTTCTGTAGATCACTCGAATCTGAACGATCAAACTCTCGACAAACAGAGTCTCGGTACCGCTGAATTCGAAGAAATGACGAGCCAGCGATCCAATAATCTGAGTGAGTGGATTGGCCTGAAACTGGAGGTTCATATCGATGGTCACTGTATTACCGTAACTGTCGGTGACCTGGAACCGGTCCGCCTGGCTTGGGGAAAGCCAGCCCTGCGTTCCCAAAACCTGGTTGTAAGCGAAGTTTCGTGCGTCCTCTGGATATTCGGTGACGTCCCGGCATTCCTGGCAGTAGATGTTGAGCATCTCCTGGGCGTTGGCCAATGCGGGCAGCAGCAGAATTGACGTTAGTATGAGGTTCTTCATAGCAGCACCTCATCCACAACACTTTCACCGTGAACCTCGAGCTGTATCTCGCGAATGCGCCGCAGGTTGCGCCTGACCCGGTCTTCGAGCCTCGCGATTGCCTCGTTATCGAACCCCGCCTGGTCCAGGTCCTCGAGAACCCACGAGATGTTCGCGACCGAACCCAATGCCTGCGCCGTACGAGCCAGCACGTAGGTATTGGCGCGAGCCTTCTGTGCAGCGGGGCTGTTGCCGCGCAGGCTGTAGGCCTGTGCCGCCAGCCACATCACGGGGTCGAGGTTGGCGGGCTTCAGGGCAACTGCACGCAGAAGCAAGCGGCGGGATTCGGACAGGTCTTCCTCGACCAGCCGTTTGCCCAGGACAGCGGCCGCCTCGGCGTCGCTGTAAGAGAGCACGCGAAGCTCTTCGTTGCTGTAGTGGTCGTAGTCGCCAACAACAGGCCTATCGGGCACGCAGGAATAGGCGTCGGTCACAGTGCCGTTGCCCAGGTCCACGTAGTGCCGTTGTACCGAGCAGCCGCGGTCTTTCCTGACCTCGATGCCCATGACGATTTCAGTTTCGAGCTGAGGAGGTACGGTGACCCCACCCGCTTCCGTGCGGGCTTGCTCAAGCGCCGCAACGGAGCTGGCGGAAGATTCCGGGGCAAAAACCGCAGCAGGTGCGGCCGCCTGTGGCCGTTGCACGGCGTCCGGGGTTTTCGCAGAAATCGCAACAACGCCCGCGATGGCGATGGCCAGTATTAGTAATGTCAGTTTCGTTTTCATGGTGTCCCTACCATTTGTGTGATCCCGAATTCACAGTAGGGTCTGCGCGCGCTGAAAACAGTCGTTCTTTTTGCGCAGATTAATGAGATACGTCGGGCCGTTAAAGGCACCGGTTCTTGCAATCGCCGCGGGCCTGCCAGAAACTTGTGCGCCGGCCGCGAGCCGGAGCCGACGCGAAGCTATCAGGAGGAGCCATTGGCAATGGGGCGACACAAATACAGACAGCACGCGAGTCACCTCGCGTTTGTTGTCCTGCTCGCTTGTGCGTTGCCGGCCGGCGCGTCCGACGACACGCTGGACGTGTTGGGATTTCGCAACCATCATCCGTTCCTGCAAATCTTCGGTGTGCCGACGTTTCAATCGGCAGCTCTTGCAACGAGCGGCAGGCTCAAGTTCGACGTCAACGCCGAGCTGACCAACCACGCAGACTCAGGCGGTAACGCGAACGAAATGTTCAGGATCGATGGCGAGACCTACGCTTTTAACGTGTCGCTGCGGCATCGACTCTGGCAGCGCCTCGAGGTGGGCATCGACCTTCCCGTCGTTGCGCACCAGGAGGGCTTCCTCGACAACATCATCAAGGAATGGCACGACGTGCTCGGCGTGTCCAACTCGAATCGTTCCGGCCCCAAGGACCAGCTCCACTTCCTCTACGAAGTGGATGGTGTAGCGCAATACGAGATCACGTCGTCTACCTCCGGGCTCGGCGACATCCAGCTGACCGCCGCAATGCCGTTCAAGGAGGCGACTGCCGAGGACGGTAGTGCGTTCGCGATGCGTACGAGTGTCAAGTTGCCCACGGGCGATGAGGAGAAGCTCCATGGCAGCGGGGCAACCGACTTTTCGGTCGGCCTCTACGGCTCGACCCGAACCACGCTGTTCGATCGCGATCTCGGCTTAAGCGGTTTCATCGGGCTGCTGTCGCTCGGCGATGGCGACGTGCTGCCCGATATCCAGGAGAGTACCGTCGCATTCGGGGGCGTCGCCGCGAAACTGCAGGCCATGGAGCGCCTTGGCATTATCGTGCAGGTGTATGCGCAAGGCGGCTATTACGATACCGACGTCGAGGAACTCGGTGGTGACACGTTTCAACTCGGCATCGGCCTCGACTATCACCTGCCCAATCAGGGCTTGAGCCTGGCGCTCGCGATCGCTGAAGATCCGCTT
>Ga0265309_10000828_pt1 | contig 13064 bp, 12 predicted proteins | sample Helome_FD_192492 | JGI IMG/M metagenome (GOLD analysis project Ga0265309, IMG submission 192492) | Marine sediment microbial communities from subtidal zone of North Sea - Hel_20160524 (Illumina Assembly) | ecosystem: Environmental > Aquatic > Marine > Subtidal zone > Sediment ...
TGTCGCGGTCGTAATCCTGGTGTGGAACGACAGCAAGTACGGCCTGATCAAGTGGCACCAGGACCGTCGCTTTGGTCGTGAAACCCAGATCGAGTTCAATAATCCGGATTTCGTCAAGTATGCGGAGAGCTTCGGTGCCAGGGGTTACCGGGTCGAAGCTGCGTCGCAGCTGCTACCAACCCTGCAGCAGGCCATTGCCGACGATACCGTGGTGCTGATCGACTGCCCGGTCGATTACTCGGAAAATATGAAACTCACCGAAAAGCTCGGCAACCTGGTGTGTCCGATCTAGCCGGCGTGGACGCCCTTTTTTCGCGCAATCTGTGCGTGCAGGATGTTGCGGTAATTACGGATCTGCCTGACATAGCTCACGGGTTCGGCACCGCGTGCGCGTCCGTATTTCAAGTTCTTGTAGTACTTCTTTTGCGATAACAGCGGTAATACCCCTTTCAGGTCGCGCCAGTTATCGGGATCGAGATCGAGATCTTCGGCCAGGCCCCGGGCGTCATGTAAATGTCCCATTCCCATGTTGTAAGCAGCTAACGCGTACCACCAACGGTCTTCGCCATGAACCGAGTCAGGTACCCTGGCTTCGAGCTTGCTGAGGTATTTAGCGCCTCCCATAATACTCTGCTCGGCATTAAGTCGGCTCTCTACGCCCATCTCCTTGGCGGTTGTCAGCGTTAGCATCATAATGCCTCGCACCCCGGTAGGACTTTTGGCACGACGATTCCAGTGTGATTCCTGGTAGGCCTGCGCAGCAAGCAAGCTCCAGGGTACATCGTATTTTTCCGCCGCCTTCTCGAAAATAGGAGCCAACTTTGGCAGTCTCGATTTCATGCGCCGGATAAAGGTGCGCATATCGACGTAATCAAATTCCTCGACCTTGTAGTGCCGTTCCTTGAGTACCAGCAGCGTACCGTTATTTTCGATCACGGACAGCCATTGATCGATCGCATCTGACAGGACCTCCCATTCGGGTGACAAATTCCAGGCCAACGCCTGGTTTTCCTCGATGGTGAAGGCGATTTGCAGCTCCGGGTAAAAGCGGCGTTTGATATTAATTTCACTCGAGTTTGCGATGGTGCAATCGATTTGCTTGCGCCATACCAGTTGCAGCAAATCATCGACATTCAAATTTTCCTCGGACTCCCAGCTGAGGTCGGGAAATTCTGCCTGTAACTCGAACAGGCGTGACTCGTAGGTCGAATCGGCCACGACCACCAGGTCCACGTCATTCAAAGCCGCGATATCGCGCGGACGTTTAACATGATTGCGACGACAGACCACCTGTATATCGACATCCTGGTAACCGGGCCCAAACACGAAACCCTCATCTTCCAGCGGTGGGTAAAATGTCATGCCCGCGGCTGCGATATGACCCTCGTCTTTCGAGATAGCCGAGAGTACGTCCTGGTTGTTGTTACGCATTTCCAGGCGCAGCGTAACCCCGAGAAACTCGGCAAAGGATTTCAGGTAATCATACTCGGGGCCGGCCGGTCCCTCGTTGTCCTGGTACAGGGTGGTCGGCGATTCGCGTGATATAACAACGAGTTCGCCGGAATTTTTCAAGTCCTCGAGATTAGTATCACCGCTTAACAGCAATCCCAGCACCAGCACCAGCAGCAACAGGCCAACCGTTTTTATCGGCTGTTCATGCTTGAAAGAATCGGGCAGTAACGCTTCGAGTCGGCGTTCGATGGCCATCAATGGAGACAGGACCAGGTGCTTTAACTGGTCCCTGGTTTCCGGGGTATTAACCAGGATCAACAGATCGAGCAACGAGTTCCAGCAAAAACCTGCCATTGGCAACAGGCTTGACCTGACCAGGTCTGCCAGGTCGGCTACCAGTAAAACCAGGAATTCCCGGGCGCGCTCTAATCTGTTTTGATTTGAATCGACCATAAAGCTTCACACCATCAGCGTTCAGCATAATCACCCTGATCGATAATATCCACTGCTGCCAGCCCTGCGGCTGACCAGTCAGGAGATGCCAACAGGCGGTTCAGCGTCGGGTCAGGCCGGCATAGGCGATCGATTTGACTGACTCTTTCTTTGCCTCTCGCCTGAGTACATAGATTCCGGATCCGACGATCAAGGCGATGCCGGCCACGGTCGGTAAATCCGGGACTTCCCGCCAGACCAGGTAACTCAGCAGGGTTACCCAGACGATCATGATGTACTCGAAGGGTGCGATATTCGAGGCCGGCTCGCGCTGATAGGCGTTACTCGAACACATGAAACCGAGTGCGCTGGTCAAGCCGGTCATCGCCAGTAACACCAGGTCAAAAGTGCCAGGCATCGACCAGGGGCGTAACAGGAACCGGGAGCTGACATCGGCATTCTGAGGCGGATTTATCCCCGCTAACAGCAAGCCAGCGAGGCTACCCAGCACCACGAAAGCAACACTTGCATACAGTGACATCACGGCCGGTGGATCGGTCATCCTGGCGACGCGTACCATGAGCTGGCAGCAGGCGTAGAAGAAAGCCGCCACGATCGGCAACAAGCTGAATAAATTGAAGGATTCGGTATCGGGTCGCAGTACGATCAGCACCCCGACGAAGCCGATCGTGATGCTGATGAAGCGGCGCAAGCCGACCTGCTCGCCGAGCAGTGGAATTGAAAGCAGGGTGATGAAAAATGGCGCCGTGAAAAACAATGCCGTCGCGGTGGTGAGTGAAATACCCGCAAGCGCAATGTAAAAACTCGTGAACGCGGCCAGCATTAAAGTACCACGGACCAGGTGCAAACCCGGATGATGTTGCCGCAAACTACCGAGGCCATGGGTGAAATGAATCAGCACCAGCAGTATCGGGATAGCGGCAAGGCCCCTGATCGTCAGAATTTGATGCACCGGGTAACCGCCGCTCATCTCCTTGATGATGACGTCCTGGATTGCAAATAGAAACTTGCCGATAGCCACGATTGCAACCGCCTGCAGTAACGAACTCATCGCGGCCGGGCGGATCAACTCTTTATAATTCGCAGTTCGTAACCTGCCTTGGCTATCATCTCGGCTTCCTGGTCCAGGTAGGCGTCGGTGAGGGGATGGTTTTCCAGCCACGGCTCGGGTATTTCGAGCGTCATATCCTGCGCATTGTTTAGTTCTAGCCGTAACGGGGGCAGTTCGATCGGACCACGTCCCCGATTGAGTAACACCGCGAGGCGCAGGAGTCGTGTCATCAGGCTCAGCGCCTCGGAGCGCACATAGACATTGCCTTCGATCAATTCGGGTTGGTACTTGCGCCGGTGCAGTCGCACCATGATTGACACTGCACCCTGCTCCTGGCGGGAGAATCCGGGTAAGTCCATGTTTTCCAACACGTAACCGCCATGCCTGTGATACTGGCTATGGGCGATCAACAGCCCGATTTCGTGTAATTGCGCGGCCCAGCCCAGTAAGCGACGTTCACGCTTGAGTAGACCCTGTTCCCGGGCCTGGTCAAAAAGCATCAGCGTTGTTTGACGCACCCGCTCACCCTGTTCTGCATCGATATGATGCCGCTTCATCACGTCGAGTACGGTAACCGCGCGTCGATCTTCGTAAAGCACCCGCCCGATCAGGTCATGCAGCACGCCTTCCCGCAATGAACCGTCGGAAATTCGCATGAGTTCTAAATCCAGGGAATAGAATATCGCCATCATCACGGCGACACCGCCTGCGAATACCGGTCGGCGTTCCTCGCTGAGCCCATCGATCTTTAGTTTTTCAAACTTGCCTGCCTTGATAATTTTGTTGACCAGTTTATCCAGGCCGTCGCGCGATATGCCGGTTTCGCTCCAGCCATTCTCACGCAGTACATTGTCTATGGCGCGGGCAGTTCCCGAGGTTCCGATAACATCCCTGGCGTCAAGCGACTTCAGCGTTGCGATGTAAGGTTCCAGTTGCAGCTCCGCGCGCAGTATCGCGCGGCGCATGCGTGCCTGGTCGTATTCGCCATCGGGAAAAAATCTCTCGCTACTGCTAACACAGCCCACGTACAGACTTTCTAGAAAGACCGGTTCACTTTTGTCTGCGACGATGATCTCGGTGCTGCCGCCACCGATATCGACCACCAGGCGTCGACCGCGATCTCCCTGCAAGGTCTGCGCGGCACCGAGGTAAACCAGGCGTGCCTCTTCGACACCGGAAATAATTTCGATTGAAACTCCGAGCGCTTTTTCGGCGCTTGCGATAAATTGCTTTGAGTTCTTTGCCTTGCGCAAGGCGTTGGTGCCTACCACGCGCACATTGTCCGGGTTAAGGCCGCGCAAGCGCTCGCCGAATCGTGCCAGGCAATCCAGTGCCCGCGCGCTCGCTTTGTCGGTTATCAGATTTTTTTTATCCAGCCCGGCCGAGAGTCGTACCATTTCACGTTCGCGATCAATTACGGTCAACACGTTTTCTTCTTCACGCGCGACCAGCAGGTGAAAGCTGTTAGAGCCCAGGTCGATCGCTGCAAATTGTTCCACTTCAGGTTTCTCCATCACGCCTGGATTGATACTGCTTCGCCAATATTGCTACATGATGACGATAGTAATTTGTCCAGGTGATTTTCATAATTCCACGACTATATTGCCGACATACTTCTTTTGCAGGAAGGTTTCCTGTGCCTTGCCGAGTTCATGCAACGGGAAAGTCAGTGCCAACAGCGGTTTCAGTAAATCCTGTTCGATCAGGCTGACCAGTCGCTGCATCGTACCCGGCGGTACGATAGTTGCGCCAGTTAATTGTAAATCCTTGTACACCAGTTGACGCAAGTCGAATTTAACTAGCGGCCCGGCAATTGACCCGGAACTGGAGTAACGCCCGCCCTGGCGTAACGCGTTGACCAGGGGCATGAACGATGAACCGCCGACGACATCGAGTGCAACGTCGATTGCCCCTGCAGCGGCATCGCGAATCGCCTGCTCCAGGTTATCGACATTGCGATCGATAACGTCATCGGCGCCCAGTTGTTTGAGTAAATCGGTCTTGGATGGCGATGCTACCGCAATGACTCGGGCACCGCGCAAACGGCATAGCTGGATTGCCGCAGAGCCGACCCCGCCGGAGGCCCCTGCAATCACTACCGTCTCGCCTGGCTGTAACCCGGTACGTGCGGTCAGATTCTCAGCGGTAGCGTAAGCGCAAGGGTAGGTCGCCAGTTCGGCATCACTTTGCGGTGTGTTGATCAGCAGGGCGTTTTCGCTGCGTATGGTCGTGTATTCGGCAAAACCGCCATCGCATTCAGAACCGAAATACAGGGATCGCGATGTATCGAGCCAGTCACCGCTGGCGAGGATCCAGGGGTCGAGAATGACCCGCTCACCGATGCGCGACGTTTCCACGTCGGTACCGACATCGACAATCTCACCGGCAACGTCGGCACCCTGGATGCGAGGAAACGTGATCGTGGCATTGCCCCAGCTGCCGGTCTCGGCATCGGCGCTGGCAAACCCGCCCTTGCCACCATCGTCGGTAATTCCCTCGGTGACCGTTTTGGAGTACCAGGCGGTGCGGGTATTAATGTCGGTATTATTAAGGCCGCAGGCGCCAACGCGTACCAGCACCTGGTTATGAGCTGGAACCGGCGTCGGCCAATCTTCGCGGTACTCGAGCTTGTCGAGACCACCGTGTCCAGTCAGCACTACTGCCCGCATTGTTGCTGCAACCACCATCTGATAAATCTAATCTGAAAGCAGGAATAGTATTTAAAGGTGAATTCAGAGTCACTAAGTTTATAATGTGGGTCAGGTTGACTTTTGCACCGATGCGCTGGACCGTGGCGTCCATTGCAAATCGGAGCTATTCCTGTTGGCCTCGATTTTGATAAATTTCGGGCGTATTTCGCAGGCTAAAGCCGCATTTGCACGGAAAGATGAACGGTGAGGATATGATGGAACAAATATCAATCGACAAGTTTCGGATGTTGTTTAGAAGCGATACTGAATTCGCAGTCATTGATCCGCGCAATGCCACGGATTTTGTCGAGGGCCACTTGCTGGCCGCGAGTAATCTGCCCGTCAACCAGCTCGAGCAACGGGTTAAACTTGCGGTGCCGCATTCACAAACCCTGATTGTTCTATATGATGCCGGTGGTGGTGAGGCAGGGCAGGCGGCTGAATTACTGGAATCTGTTGGTTACTCAAATGTAGCGATTCTCTACGGCGGTATAACGGCATGGGAAGCATCAGGTGGTGCCCTGTTTTCCGGGGTCAGTGTGCCCGGCAAGGCTTTCGGGGAGTTTGTCGAAAAGGTCTGTGGAACCCCGTCGATGACGGCAGCCGAGTTATTTCATCGGCAACAACGTGGCGCAAAACTGTTATTGATCGATTCGCGCACAGCAGAGGAGCACAGCAGCTATTGCATTCCGGGGGCACAGCTATGCCCGGGCGCCGAGCTGCATTACCGGGTGCTTCCCCTGGCTGATTCCGACACCGAAATCGTGGTGCATTGCGGTGGACGAACACGCAGCATTATCGGGGCCCAAACCCTGATCGATGCCGGCTGCAAAAGAGTCTACGCGCTCGAAAACGGCACCATGGCCTGGCAGTTCGAAGGACTTGAACTGGAACATGGTAACGAGTCGGCAATATCTGAACCAGATGAAGCTGCGTTACCGATGATTCAGGCCACCGCGCAGCAAATGGCCGCACGTTGGTATATCGATCGGGTCAGCTCGATCCCGGTGCGGGCGGATCGCAACCGTTACCTGATCGATGTTCGCAGCCGCGAGGAATACGAGGCGGGACATATCAAGGGCTCTATACACGTGCCGGGTGGGCATTTGCTGCAAAATATCGATCGCTACCTGGTGGTTCACAATGCCACGGTGATACTAATCGATGGTGATCGGGTCAGGGCCGTTACCACCGCGGTCTGGTTGCGGCGCATGGGGTGGCGACGCGTATTTGTTTTCTCGCTCGACGATGACAAGGAAAACCTGGAATTCGGAACGGGCAATATTGCCAGCCCAGTGGAAGATCGCGATCTCGATCCTGGCGACTATACTGATCATGAAGCCCTGATGGCGGAAAACCGCGCCTACCTGGAATGGGAGATTGCGCTGTTCGATATGCTTGAGGGCGAGCCGGCGGCACCTTATATGAGCGCTGGCTGAAATCAATTTTTCGAGGGCACCCGATCGAAAAAAATGATTGGATTCGAAAAGTTGTTTTGATCACACTGCCGCGCAGGTTAATGATGCAGGAACCGAGGTAGAGCTATGACTGAAGCTGCCACGACCAACCAGGCCAAAGGCAGGCGCAAGTGGAATTTCCACCCAAGCCTGGCTGAACAAATGGCGCCGTTTTACCAGTGGCCACCACAGCTTGGAAAAACCCTGCGTTATATCGCGGCATCCTGGGGCCCGTTCAGCGTGCGCATTTATATTCTCGGCCTGTCTATTTTTACCTGGTTTTATTTTTCCCCTGCACTCGAGCGTTGTCGCGAATTCGGTTTTGACTGGATCGCGCAGATCTGGTTGCGCAACCTGCTTATAATGCTGGCAGTGGCCGGTAGTTTGCACCTTTACCTTTACACCTTTGGCAAACAGCGTGACGAGGGGAAGTACGATCCACGTGACCTGGCTCGAAACTCGAAGCAGTTTCACTTTAATAACCAGGTCTGGGACAACATGTTCTGGGTGCTGACCAGCGCGGTGGGCTTCTGGACGGCCTACGAAGTCCTGATGATGTGGGCTTATGCGAATGGTTACGCACCTTACCTCGAATTCGCCGACAACCCGGCCTGGTTCATCTTCCTGTTATTTGTTACGCCATGGTGGGCCGGATTTCATTTCTATTGGCAACATCGGCTATTGCATGTCCCATTCCTCTACAAAATTGCGCATAGCTGGCATCATAAAAATACCAATACCGGCCCCTGGTCGGGACCGGCAATGCATCCGCTCGAACATTCGATCTGGCTGACCGACGTGCTCATATTCCTGTTCATATTTTCGCACCCGATACACGCGATTTTCATTTTGCAGTTTCATGCCCTGACCGCGGTCACCTCGCACACCGGGTACGAGAACCTGCTGCTCGGCAAGCATATCAAGATTCGCATGGGGGACTTTTTCCACCAGCTGCATCACCGCTACTTCGATTGCAACTACGGCACCTTCGAAACGCCCTGGGACCAATGGTTTAGCACCTACCACGATGGGACCGCCCAGGGAGACGACTGGATCAAGCAGCGGCGTCGTCTGTTGTACCAGCAAAAAGCGGCCTCCTGAGCATTAAACCTCGAATAGTGATACCGTATCCCGTGGCGGCGTGAATCAAACTGGCGTCGGGCGCAAAACGCTGGCTACGCTCGATGCAGGCGATGACGTCAAATCGATAACACACCCGGTGGGGGCGGGCTATGAGCAAGCAGCAAGCGGCGTTAATTCAGGCCCTCGGCGCACATGCTTACGTCGACCCGGAAATATTCAAAGCCGAGCAAAACCTGGTATTTGCCTCGACCTGGCAATATGCCTGCCACGTTGAAAAGCTGGCCTCGCCAGGTGATTACCTGGTCTGCGAAATCGCCACCGAGAGTATTATCCTGATTCGTGAAAACGACACCACGATCAACGCCTTTTACAATGTTTGTCCGCACCGCGCCTCACGCTTGCTCGAAGCGGAAGGCTGCAAGAAACGCATTGCCTGCCCCTACCATGCCTGGACTTTCAACACCCGCGGCGAGTTGATTTCCGCGCCCAATGCGCAAAATGTTGCCGGTTTTGAAATATCCAATTACCGACTCAAGGCCTGCCGGGTTGAGATATTGCATGGCCTGGTGTTTGTTAACCTGGATGACGATGCTGAGTCACTGCAACAACTGGCGCCCGAGATGCTGTCCGATCTCGAAGCATACGCACCCGATCTGCCCGCGCTAACCTTTGTCCATCGTACCGAGGCCTTACTGGAGTGTAACTGGAAAGTCGCGATCGAAAATTACGCGGAGTGTTACCACTGCGAACTGATTCACAAGGAATTAACCGGGGGTGTCCTCGATATGAGTTCCTACCGTATTCGGAATTTCGCAAACTCACAGAAACATTTGTCGGGCTCGCAGTCGGGGGAGAAGCGGGTCTACGCTTTCGAGGATACGAGCGCAACCGACTTCGTCGCCTGGTGGCTATGGCCGAATTTTTCATTCCAGAGTTACCCGGGTGGTCGCATGCATTGCTGGAACTGGACGCCCCTCGCTGTCGATCGAACCCATCTCACGGTTGACTGGTACTTCCCGAACACGGAACTTGCCGATTGGGAACGAGAGTTGATCAGACATCACGCGGCAACCACCTTCCGCGAAGACAGTTCGGTCATGGCACTGGTGCAACAGGGATTGAGCAGTCGCGCCTACGAATCCGGGCCGTTGATGATCGATGCGGAAAAATCACAATATTCCGAACATGCCGTGGCAGCCATTCAGCAGCTCTGGCGCGATGCCATGGGAGCGGACTATGAGTGATGTTCAAACGCCGACCGAACGCCTGTACGCGATTGTCGAACAGGGGCTTTGTATCGGCTGCGGGCTATGCCAGTCGGTGGCCGGTAAGGACCGGGTCAGGGTTACCAAGACCCTGAATGGTTACCTGGCACCGGTAGTCGAAGCTGAACTCGATGATGAAACTGTCGACCGGATTTACGCGGTTTGCCCTGGTACCCGGGTCGAAGGGCTGCCCGAGCGACTGGTCGAAGGGGATACCCACCAGGACAATGTCTGGGGCCCGTGGCGGCGCATGGTGCGCGCCTGGGCGGGTGATCCTGAAATACGCTTTGAAGGATCAACCGGCGGGGTGCTGACCGCACTCGGGGTTTATCTGCTCGAATCGAAACGTGTCGATTTTATCCTGCATGTCAAGACATCGAGCACCGAACCGAGCTTCGGCGAACGCGCATTGAGTTTTAGCGAGGCCGATGTGATCGAGGCCGCTGGCTCGCGCTACGGGCCGGCGGCGCCATTGAATAATATTGGCGAGGTGCTCGATCGCAACCAGCCTTTTGCCTTTATCGGTAAGCCCTGCGATATCTCCGCGCTCAGGAATTATGCCAAACAGGATGAACGCGTCGACAAACTGGTCAAGTACTGGCTGACACTGGTATGCGGTGGATACGGCACACCGCAGGGAACAATAGCGTTCTATAAACGCATGGGTATTGATCCGGACCAGGTTACCGGCTTGCGCTACCGTGGTCGCGGCTGCCCGGGTCCGACCCGGGTCGAGACCGGAGACAAGGCGCAGGAATTTCACTACATCGATTACTGGGGTGAGGACGAGACCACCTGGCAGCTTCCGTTTCGTTGCAAAATCTGTCCGGATGCGATTGGTGAAGCGGCTGACGTCGCTGCCCTGGATACCTGGGTTGGAGGATCGCCAACACGAGAAGGTAGCGTCGACGACCCCGGCACCAACGCCATTATCGCGCGGACCGGGGCTGGAGAGGAGTTAATCGCCGCCGCCGCGGCTGACGGCGCACTGACGCTTGAATACGATATTGTTCCGGATACGGTCAGTGTTTATCAACCACACCAGGTCAACAAGAAATACGCGGCCTGGGCACGCCACCAGGGGCTCAAGGACGCCGGGCGTATCGTGCCGCAAACCGAACGTTTGCGTATTGCCGAACTCGCGCAGGAATTACCCGATGCAAGCAACCAGTTTCAACGTGAGGGTACCCTCAAACGCATCGAAATTGGCAAGGCTACCGAGCCGACTCCCGAAACCTGGAAACCGTGAGATGACGACAGGTTTGTAGGTTCTGCCTCTTACCGGATGCATATCGGTTACCGGGAGTCCAAGTTTGAATGAAAGAATAGGCTAAAGCAGGCACTCAAACAGAAAGACTAGAGGTCAGCTAACGACCCAACTCAGACTCTCTCTGGCCGAACGTAAATTCGCTTTATCGATGGTGGCACTCCAACCGCGGTGATTTTCTGTGCCCTGCAGCTGACCCACAAACCGGCAAGAGCATGGCCGTGAGCCCAAACGCGGGTAGTATCGAGCGTATTTTTTTTCGCAATACGTTTCACAATTTTTTGGGCCATTAATTATCCGATTCCAGATCGGGCTCCCAATTGCCATCGTGGTCTTGGCATTGCTGCACGTGGTATCCCGTTTCGGAGTTGACCTCTTCCGTATTACGACATTCGTGGTGGTGGTCGTCGTAGTCGTCGTGATAGTGGTGGTAGTGGGAGTCGTAGGGCTCCTCGGCGTGCTGATGCTGCTTCGACGAGTGATGCTCGTGCTCATGTTCGTGGTGGTGATGCCTGGCATGATGCGCTCCACCGCTGCGTGCGAAACTCCGTTTGGGGCCAAGGTTCGCAACCGTCGCCACCATGGCACCAGTCAGGAATTTTAAGAACCGTCTTCTGTTCATGCTTTAGTCTCCCCCTTTATCGGTGGTGGCCACCCACGTCCAAGAGTTTTTGAGCGTCGCGACATACCAAGAACGCCATTCTGGCAGAGTATAAGGAGGTTTAACGTCTGTTTGCAATGATCCTGGGTTTATTGGTTAACGGTACAACCGGTAATGACATTGATACCACGTGCATTTTGGCCCAAACATCCAATTAGGCTGCAATAATAGGATTGACAATGATTCCTGGGGAGGAACATGTAGTACTTTTGCTGTCTGGTCGCCAGTAAATCCCGTCCCCATCCCCGCAGCCTTCTGGCTATTCGGCACAGCACTGATCGGATTGGTTGGTTTTAGCAAGCGAAGAAAAGCGGTATAGCTTTTAAACAGGAATTAAAATGAAGCCCCGCTACAGCGCGGGATTTTTTATGCTCGCTGAATGTCCGCTTCTGGCCGAAGGTCGTCGCTTGTTTCTTTTAATTGACTGTCTGCTTCGCGGAAGTTTCAGGTAGGATTTGGCTTACAGAACTACACGGAGGGATCGCTATGAGCCGCTTCACCGAACCATTGGTTGTCACGCCTTGCCCCGACGGTCACACCTGGATTTTGTTGTGTGATTTCGGCTATGAAATCGGTCAGCAGGGTAGCGATGATGTAATCGATGTTCCGATCGGGTTTTACACGGACTTTGCTTCTATACCCCGCCTGCTTTGGACTTTCCTGCCGCGGTGGGGCAAGTACGGAAATGCAGCGGTAATTCACGATTATCTATACTGGGACCAGTCACGAACTCGTAAAGAAGCTGATGAAATCTTGCTTGAAGGTATGGTCGTATTAGGGATTGGTTATATCAAACGGTACACAATTTACTGGGCCGTTCGATTAGCGGGTTGGTGGGCTTGGTGGAGAAACCAGTCCCGCAGGAAGAAGCCAATGTGATAAACAATTATTTTCAGACTATATACGAACGCCCGTTTCTATCCGAAGGTCGTCGTTGAACTCTTCATTTTGAGCGTCAGCTATCGGAAGAACAGTTACCCGGGTTTCGTCTACCATGGGCGTGGACATTAGGGAAAGCCTCACTTAATCTGCATGAACTTTGTATAAGGAGCCCCAGGTGTCAATAGAAAAAGTAGAGACGCTTGTTGTTGGCGGTGGCCAGGCCGGTTTGGCCATGAGCGAGCACCTGGGCAACTGTGGCGTGCCTCACCTCGTTCTGGAACGGCAGCGGATTGCGGAACGCTGGCGCTCGGAAAGGTGGGACTCCCTGGTTGCCAATGGTCCGGCCTGGCATGATCGATTTCCGGGCATGGAGTTCACCGATATCGATCCCGATGCCTTTGCTCCCAAGGAGAGCGTTGCGGACTATTTTGTCGGGTACGCAGAAATGATCGATGCTCCAATCCGTTGTGGCGTGGAAGTAAAGGAAGTGCGCAGGAATGTCGGTCGCCCCGGCTTCCGGGTCGAAACCTCGAGTGGCGTGATCGAAGCCAACAGCGTGGTTGCTGCCACCGGACCTTTCCAATGTCCTGTCATCCCGGACCTGGTTCCTGAAGATGCAGGAATCACGCAGATCCATTCAAGCGCCTATCGTAATCCCGTCCAGTTGCCCGGGGGTCCGGTGCTGGTGGTCGGGGCAGGGTCTTCGGGTGCGCAGATCGCTGATGAACTGTTGCGCGCGGGAAAGCGCGTTTACCTCTCGGTCGGCCCGCACGAGCGACCACCCCGAAGCTATCGTGGGCGTG
>Ga0265309_10000829_pt1 | contig 13055 bp, 11 predicted proteins | sample Helome_FD_192492 | JGI IMG/M metagenome (GOLD analysis project Ga0265309, IMG submission 192492) | Marine sediment microbial communities from subtidal zone of North Sea - Hel_20160524 (Illumina Assembly) | ecosystem: Environmental > Aquatic > Marine > Subtidal zone > Sediment ...
GGATGTCTTTGTGCGTCACTCTGGGTCCTTCAGGAGAACAGGCCGCGCATTCTATCAGTCTGCGAGACTTCCGTGCGCGGCGATCGCGTAGCGATCGGTCATGCCTGCAATGTAATCGGCAATGATTCGGGCGCGTTCAGCGCCCTCCAGGCCGCCTGCCGCATTCGCATATTCGGCGGGCATCCGCGTGACGTCGCTGGAGTAAGCGGCGAACAGCTCCCGGACCATGACCTGCGCCTGCTCCGTCATTGCGAGTTTCTGCTCGTGGCTATACAGGTGCCTGGTGAGGAATCGCTTCATGGACAGATGTTGACTGTGCATGGCATCCGACATTGACACCAGAGTCCTGCCCGCGTCGCGTACTTCATCGATGGAGGTGGGTTGTTCGTCCTCGAGACGCCGGCGCGTCTCCTCGATCAGGTCGGTGACGACTGCGCCAATCATGCGGCGGTTGATCTCGTAAATGAGCCGACGATCCTCGAGTTCAGGATACTGCCGCTGCACCTCCAGGTACTGCTCTTCAAACAGCGGCTGTTCGCGCAACTGCTCGAGACTCAGGAGGCCCGCGCGGAAACCATCATCAACGTCGTGATTGTTGTAGGCGATCGCGTCAGCAATATCGGTAATCTGCGCCTCGAGCCCTGGGTGTTTGCGCTGCAGAAATCGCTCGCCAACGTCGCCCAGTTGCCGCGCATTTCGGGCCGAGCAATGCTTGAGAATGCCTTCGCGGGTCTCGAACATCAGGTTCAGACCCGGGAAATCCGCATACTTGGCTTCGAGTTCGTCGACGACCCGCAGTGACTGCAGGTTGTGTTCGAAACCACCGTGGTCTCGCATGCAGGCATTCAGCGTATCCTGTCCTGCGTGCCCGAACGGCGTATGGCCGAGGTCATGTGCCAGGCAGATCGCCTCCGTCAGCGGCTCATTGAGATTCAGCGCTACGGCGACGGTGCGGCCTATCTGCGAAACCTCAAGCGAGTGTGTCAGCCGTGTACGGTACAGGTCACCCTCGTGATTGACGAAAACCTGGGTTTTGTAGACAAGCCGCCGAAACGCGGTCGAGTGGATGATTCGATCGCGGTCGCGCTGGTATTCACCTCGGTAAGCCGAGCGCTGTTCCTTGTATCGTCTGCCGCGACTCCGCGACTCGTCGGCGGCGGAAGGCGCAAGCCCCTGTGTCATGCTGGCGACCCGAGCAGTCGCTGCAGCCTTGCTTCATCGTAATCCGAGGTCGTAACCGCCTCTCCCAGTTTCTCGAGCAGAACGAACCTGAGTTTCTTTCGCTGAATTTTCTTGTCCATGCCCATCGCGGCGAGCCAGTCGGCCGGTGAAATCGGCGGCGGTTCCACGGGCAGTCCCGCCGCAGCAACGAGGTTTCGCAAACGTTCAAGCTCGTCGATCCCGCTCAGCTCGGCCGCCATCAGCATACCTGCCGCAACAGCCTCGCCATGCAGCCACTCGCCGTAACCCTGGCAGCGCTCGATCGCATGGCCAAAGGTGTGCCCGAAATTGAGAATCGCGCGGCGCCCGGTCTCCCGTTCGTCATCCGCGACCACCTCCGCCTTGAGCTCGCAAGACCGGCGGATAGCGTGAGCAAGCGCATCGGGGTCCTTCCCGAGCAATGCCTGGATATTTTCCTCGAGCCACGCGAAGAACGCAGGATCGCAGATTGCACCGTACTTGATCACTTCTGCAAGACCGGCCCTGAGCTCGCGCTCGTCCAGGGTATCGAGCGTGTCCGTGTCGATAAGTACGAGCCGAGGCTGATGGAATGCACCGATCAGGTTCTTGCCTTGCTCGTGATTCACTCCGGTCTTGCCGCCGACCGAGGAGTCCACCTGCGCCAGCAACGTTGTCGGCACCTGGATGAACGAGACGCCACGCATGTAACAGGCTGCCGCAAAACCCGCGATGTCGCCGACGACGCCTCCGCCGAGTGCAACGATCGTCGTGTCCCTGTTCGCTCCGCCCCGAACGAGCTCGTCGAGGACCATCTGCATTGTCGCCAGGGTTTTGAACGACTCACCGTCCGGCAGGCTGATACTGGCGACGTCGCGCCCTGTGAGGTTGGCCCGTAAACGTTCGAGGTACAGCGGCGCGACAGTGTCGTTGCTGACGACGAGACAGTCGTCACCCTGGACGTAGTTTGCAATGTCGAAGTTGCCGCCCAGCAATCCACGGCCGATGACGATCGGGTAGCTTCGCTCCCCAAGATCTACTTCAATGCGGTGGGTGGTAGACATTCGTGAAGAGTACCGCAATCTGGCCGGCGCGGGGTGGTTGTCGGCGAGACAAAAAGCGAGCGCAGCGAGGCAGTCCGCCGACAACCACGTCGAGTCGGCCGACTACGATATCTGCTCAATTATTTCCTTCGCCACCGAGTTCACCTTTCGGCCATTGGTATCGACAACGAGGTCGGCAATTTCACGATACAGGGGGTCCCGCTGCTTCAGCAGCGTCTCAAGCGTCTCGCGACGATCACCGTTCTCGAGCAGTGGCCGCTCGCGTCCCTTGTTGGTCCGTGACAGCTGCTGGTCGACGCTGGTAAACAGGTAGATCACGAAGCCGCGTCCGCCGAGCCGGCTGCGGCTCTCAGGGTCGATTACGGCGCCGCCGCCCGTCGCGAGCACCACGCCGTCCATCTTGGTGAGATCGTTTATCGCAGCCGCTTCGCGCTTTCGAAAACCGGCCTCGCCTTCTTTCTCAAATATGAACGGGATATCCACGCCCGTGCGAGATTCGACCTCGTCATCGCTGTCCGCGAAAGCCAGGTGCAGCGATCGCGCAAGCTGCCGTCCTACGGCTGACTTGCCTGCGCCCATAGGGCCGACGAGAAAGATGTTTCTCGGGTGTCTCATTTGCAGTGTTCCAAAGAGAAAGCCAACCCTAAGGTTGGCTTTCAGGTTCTTCCTTGAAGATACAAACTAGTAGATCGTTGCGCCTTCCTCAAGAATTCTCGGCGTGACGAAGATCAGCAGTTCCGCCTTGTTGTCGAGCCGCTGCTTGCTGCGGAACAGGGTGCCGACGCCCGGAATATCTCCCAGGAACGGTACTTTGTTGACTGTCTCGCGGCGCTCTGTCTCGTAGATACCGCCGAGTACCACGGTCTGGCCATCGGCCACGAGCACCTGGGTTTCAACGGAACGCGTATCGATACTCGGCACCGTACCGCCAAGACCACCCGTGGAAATAACCTCACCAACGTTGTCCTTGCTTACGCGCAGATCCATGATGATGTTGTTGTCGGGCGTAATCTGGGGCGTTACAACGAGCTCCAGTACGGCTTCCTTGAACTGCACGGTCGTTGCACCCGAGGATGCAGACTGCTGGTACGGAATTTCCACACCCTGCTTGATCGTCGCTTCTTTCTGGTTTGCGGTGATGACCCGCGGCGTCGATACAATCTCACCACGACCCTCGGCTTCGAGTGCCGTCAGTTCCAGGTCGACCAGGTAATCGGACTCGAGTACGGCCAGCGAGAAGCGGCCCGCCGCATCAGCGATCGGTACGTTCACATTATATCGATTGTTGAGCGTCGGCAGCTGAATCGGGAAGATCGTGCCGTTCGCCGGGTCGGCGAGGTTATCGAGCGCCGAACTGATCATCGTGTCGGTACCTGTACCTGTACCGGAAATCGTCGTCAGGCCGTCATTACCGTTCTCATCGAACGCCGTGACACCAAGACGTACGCCGAGATCGCGACTGAAATCGTCGTTGACGACAACAATGCGCGACTCGATCAGAACCTGCTTGATCGGAATATCCAGCGTGCGCACGAGGCGGCGGATGTCCTGCAGGCGCTCTGCCGTATCCTGCACCAGTAGTGTATTGGTACGCTCGTCGACGCCAACGCTGCCGCGTTCGCCCAGCATCGGGTTACCGCCCGTCTCTGCCGTAATCAGCGCGGCGAGGTCGCTCGCTTTCGCGTAGTTGACCTGCAGGAACTCAGAGTAGGTCGGCTCAAGTTCACTGATCGCGCGTTTTGCCTCGAGGTCAGCCGTTTCGCGTGCGGCAATTTCCTCAGCCGGGGCCACCATGATGACATTGCCGTTCTGGCGCATGTCGAGGCCCTTGGTCGTCATTACGATATCGAGTGCCTGGTCCCAGGGCACATTCCGGAGGCGCAGCGTGACATTACCCTGCACCGTATCGGACACTACGATGTTCTTGCCCGAGGTCTCGGCCAGCAGCTGCAGCACCGCGCGCGTCTCGATGTCCTGGAAGTTCAGCGTCAAACGCTGCCCCTCGTATTCCTTGGTTTCAGTGAACAGGCTTGAACCTTCTTCGGACGATTCGGGTGCCGGGTTGATCTCGATCGTGAACTCGTTGTCCGACTGGTAGGCAAGCTGCTCATACTTGCCATCTGCCGAAATGACGACGCGCGCGTCCATGTTGGTGCGCAGCGTATCCACGGTCGTGACCGGAGTTGCGAAGTCCATGACGTCCAGTCGGCGCATCAGTTCGGCTGGCAGGCTTGTGTCTTTGAAGACCGCCACGACGCGACCGCCTTCCTGGCGGATATCGACAGGCGTCGAAGGATCGGTCAGGTTTACTATCACACGGCCACCGCCGTCACGCGTGCGACGAAAATCTACGTTCGAAATTGCGCGGCTGCCCGGCGCGGCGTAGGAACGGGGGGTTTCTGATGCCGGCGCGCTGGTGAACTGGGTGGTACCTGCGCTGTAGCCATCACCGTCACCGAGAGTGACGATTACCGTATTGCCGCTCCGACGAGTGCTGTATTCGACCATGGAGTCAAGGTTTAGGACGACACGCGTACGGCCGTTGGCCTCTGCGGTCAGGACCGTATCCAGTGGTCCCAGGTTGACGTCCCGACGACGCGTACTCAAGCCCAGGGTCGTATTGGGCAGGTCGAGTGCGATGCGGGCCGGGTTCTCGATCGTGAAGGCAAGCGGATCGGGCGCCGTGTCGCTCATAACAAGCTTAAGCTCGATGCGCTGTCCTGGCAGACTTTGCACCTGAATGTCCTGCAGCGTATTACTTTCCTGTGCGCTGGCGGTGGCGCCCCAGAAAAGCAGCATCGCTGCCTGTGCCAATGCGGCCAGCTTCAACACCGTGTTGCGGTGACCGACCGTCGGTTTGATTTTGAGCATCATTCCAGTTACTCCCAGTTCCATTCAGGCGTCAGTCTGAAAGACTGACCGCGGCATCTCTCTCGATATAGCCGCCAATACCATCAGAAATAATTTCAACCAGTGCTATTTCCGATTCAGAAATATCCGTAATTCGTCCGTCATTCTGACCCATGTAGTTACCCGGGATGACGCGGTGAATCAGGCCGTCTGAAGTTTGTACAAGCCCGTACATTGTTTCGCCGATATACAGCGTTCCAACCATTCCAAGCGTATCAAGCGGGAAGCTCTCCAGGTACTCACGACTACGGTCGGGATCGGGTCGCGTGCCGCCACCCCCGCTCGACGCTTGCGGCGTATCCGGCACGAACGGCGAGCGTTTGCCACGCACGTCGGCTGTGTACGTATACACTTCGTAAGGCGTAATTTCCGGCAGCGGCTCAATGCGGCCACCAGGCTTCGCTTTGATCTCGTTGATGTACTGGTCGAGGTCATCCATGTCGCCGCCGCAGGCCGCAAGACCAACGACGGACAGGACCAGTACCATGCCGTATTTGATTGTCAGGGAAGCGCGCATTATTACTCTGCCTCCTCGTCGAGATAACGATAGGTTTTGGCCGTGACCTCCATGCTCAGCCCGTCAAACTCGCGCTGCTCGTCCTTCTCCGGGGTGATCACGATGTCGTGCAAGGTCACGATTCGCGGCAGTGCCGCGATGCCGCTGACGAAATTGCCGATTTCGTGGTAACCGCCCGTCAGGCGAATCTTGATGGGTTTTTCTGCGTAGAAGTCCTTCGGCATCTCGGACTGCGGGACAAACAGTTTTTCCTGCAAACCCGCGGCGAGCCCCGTCTGCGAAATATCGACGATCAGGCTGGGAATTTCGGTCCTGCCGGGCAGCTGCCTGAGCATCGTGCCAAACGATTGCTCGATCTGTGTCAGCTGCGCCTTGTAGGCGTCGTAGTTCGCCGCCTTGCGCTGCTTGTTCTCGAAGGTTACGCGCAATTGCTGCTCTTCTTCCTGCGCGCGACTCAGCTGTGGCGCCTTGTCCTCGAGAATGAACCAGTAGACGCCCAGGCCAAGCACGACTACGAATACGATTATGATTACCGCAATGCGAAACGCAAGCGGCCAGCGGCCGACATCATTGACGTCCAGGCTTTGTAGTTCTTCAACGAGGTTCATTCGCTCTCCTCCATGTCAACGCCTGAGCGTTCCTGCTTGAGGTTTACGATAAACTCGGCCTGGCGTGAAGCGCCGGACTGCGTCGTCTCTACCCTTTCTACCTCAGGGTCGCTGAGCCAGTCCGAAGCGTCGACCTGGCGCATTAGCGCTGATACTCGCGTACTGGACTGGGCCACACCGCGAATTTCCACGCGCGAACCCGTCTGTTTCATTCCAGTGAGGTAAACGCCTTCGGGCAGCTGCTCGACCATCTCATCGAAAAGGTGCACGATTTCCGGACGGCTTTTCTGCAGCTGCTCGATGATCTCCATGCGCGCGAGCAGCCTTTCCTTCTGGCGCTCGAGGCCGTCGATCTCGGTGATGCTTTTCTCGAGCTCGACAATCTCGTTGGTCAATCGCGTATTGCGATCCTGCTGTGCCGAAATCATCTGCGAGTAAAAGAAAATCGTTGCGACGATGACCGCAATGGCTGCGACAACAGATCCTGCCATCGCCACGCCAAAATCGCGTTGTCGTTGTTTGCGCTCTTCCTCGCGCCAGGGGAGTAGATTAATACTTGGCATCAGTCAAAACTCCTGAGTGCGAGACCGCAGGCAGTAAGGAGCGCCGTAGCATCCTTGTTAACACCCTGTGACTTGGCCTTTGATGAAATTTTCATTTGACCGAGAGGGTCGCCGACTTCCGTCGGTATTCCCACGCGGCTGGAAATAACGTCCGCAATGCCAGGAATATTGGCGCAACCACCACACACGAGAATCATGTCCGGCTGTTCACGTCCGCCACCCGATGCAAGATAGAACTGCAACGAACGACTGACCTGCTGCGTCATGTCATCGATAAACGGTTCCAGAACTTCGGGCTGATAGTTCGAAGGCAGGCCGCCCTGCTTCTTGGCGCGACCGGCATCTTCCATCGAGAGCCCGTAAGTGCGCATGATTTCTTCGGTAAGCTGCTGGCCACCGAAGTTGAAATCACGCGTATAGATGACCTTGAGATCCTGGAGCACGCTGAACGTTGTGCTGCTGGCGCCGATATCGACGACGGCGACCGACTGTCCCATGCCACCTTCGGGGATCTGATGACTCAGGAGGCGGCAGGCATTCTCGAGTGCGAACGCCTCAACATCGACGATCTGCGTAGCGAGGCCCGCTGCGTTTACGGCTGCCTGGCGCTGCTCGACGTTTTCCGTTCGAGTTGCGACAAGCAGGACGTCCATGAGCTCAGGGTCCTTGTCGTTGGGTCCGATGACTTCGTAGTCGAAGCTGACCTCTTCCATCGGGAATGGAATGTACTGGTCGGCCTGGATCTCAACCTGTCCCTCGAGGTCTCTCGCGGAAAGGCTGGAAGGCATCTGGATGACTTTAGTAATGGCCGCGTCGCCACTGATCGCGACGGCCACATCGGTTGCCTTGGCCCCGGCGCGCTTGACGGCGCGACGAATCGCCTCGCCGACTGCTTTCGCATCGACGATGGCTTTTTCGCTAACTGAGCTGGGGGGCGTGGGTTCTGCTGAGTAGGACTCGACGCGATAGCGCTTGCCGCTCTGGGAAAGCTCTATCAGCTTGACCGACGATGTCGTGATATCGAGGCCCAGCAATGGCTGTGTTTTGTTGCCAAAAAGCACGTATTTTTCCTTCTAAGTCGGTAAGTTGCGAGTCAAACGTAAGTCGGGTCTGAGCAAAGCGATTTAACTATATATCAATAAAATGTTAAATAAAACGTGACTTTGTTCACGATCCCACAATCCCTATCGTACTGCCGCGGTGCGACTCTATTCCGTGAACCAGTCGTCACCCCGGAGTGAGACTCGTTATTGCAGCGTTCAGCCAAGCCCCTATATCATCTGCGACCTCGATCCAGCACCGAGGCAGCTTGCCCCGAGAAAGCCACATCTGCCGCACCAGATGTCCATCACCGTACCTATTAATAGGGTGAAATAACGCTCGGACAAACCGGGCCTTTCGGCTGAAAATCGCCAGCGACTATGCAAAATCAACCCAAACCAAACAAGAATCCACGTCACAGACGCGCAAGAAGAGCGCTCAGAAGCGCGATTATCGTGCTCGGCCTGGGAATTTCCGCCGCCATCGGGTCCACGGCGGCCGTCATTGGCGCCTACTACTACGTGCAGCCCGGGCTGCCGGCCGCCGAAACGATTCGCGATATCCCGCTGCAGATACCGCTCAGGATATTCAGCCGCGACGGCCACCTGATATCCGAAATCGGCGAGCGCCGGCGCATACTCGTTACTTACGAGGATCTGCCCAGGCACGTCGTCGATGCGTTCGTCGCCGCCGAGGACCAGCGTTTCTTCGTGCATCCGGGTATCGACTACCGCGGCATCCTGCGCGCTTTCCTGCAACTCGCCATGACGGGTGACATCTCGAGTGGCGGCAGCACGCTCACCCAGCAACTCGCTCGCGACTACTTCCTGACGCGCGAACAGAAATTCGCCCGCAAGCTGCGCGAAGCATTTCTCGCCTACAAGATCGAGCAGGAATTCACGAAGCAGCAGATTATGGCGCTGTTTCTCAACAAGATGTTCTTCGGACAGAGGGCCTATGGCGTCGCGGCTGCCGCGCAAGTCTATTTCAATAAGAACCTCGAGAACCTCAACGAAGCCGAAGCAGCGACGTTGGCGGGCGTGTTGCCGGCACCGTCACGTTACAACCCGGTCTACAGCGCGGCCAATGCCGAGCGCCGGCGCGGCTACGTGCTGGGACGCATGAGAAGCCTCGGTTACATCGATCGCGCTTTATACGACGCAGCCATGGCCTATCCGATCGAGTCGAAGCTCTATGGCGCCGCCGTCGAACTCAGTGCGCCGTACGTGGCCGAAATGGTTCGCAGCGAGATGCTCAAGCGCTACGGCGAAGACACCTACACGGCCGGATACCAGGTCGTCACCGCACTGGACTCGCGTTTGCAGAGGGCGGCCAACTACGCACTGCGCAACGGACTCCTCGAGTTCACCAGGCGCCGCGGTTACCGCGGTCCGATTTCGAATGTCGAGCTCGACGAAGCGCTGCTGGCAACTCCATTCGAGGAATGGTCAATTGAGATTCGCGAATTGCTGGAGCAATACGCGCCGGGCGGCTTGTCCGTGGCGCTCGTTACGGCGCTTGCCGAGGATAATTCCGCGAGCATCCTGTTTCGCGGCGGCACAACGGCGACCCTCCCGTGGAGCGGTATCAGCTGGGCCAAGCCATTTGTCGATCGCGAGACCACCGGTGAGGCGCCCGAGACCGTTGCTGACGTAGTGGAGGTCGGAGACCTTGTTTACGTCATGCCGACGGCCAGCGACAGCTGGGCGCTCGCCCAGGTGCCCGTAGCTCAGAGTGCTGTGGTCTCGATCGACCCCTATGATGGCGCCGTTAACGCGCTGACTGGTGGATTCGATTTCACGACGAGCAAGTTCAACCGCGCACGCCAGGCCTACCGCCAACCCGGTTCTTCGTTCAAGCCGTTCATTTATTCTGCAGCACTCGAACACGGAAACACAGCCGCCACCGTCGTGCTCGACGCGCCCGTCGTCATCAACTCGTCGGAACTCGAGGCCGTATGGCGACCCATTAATTACAGCGGGCGTTTTTACGGACCAACACGCATGCGCGAGGCACTCTATCGATCAATGAACCTCGTCTCCGTCCGGTTACTGCTGTTTGAGACCGGCGTCGGCAACGCCGTGCGCCATATCGAGAAGTTTGGCTTCGGCGGCGCAGCGCTGCCCCGCAACGGATCGCTGGCGCTCGGTGGCGGCGCCGCATCGCCACTGGATATGGCGCAGGGTTATGCGACCATCGCCAATGGAGGGCACGGTGTGAAACCTTATGTCATCGACGCAATCTACGGTCCCGAGGGCGAGACGCTGTACCGATCCGAGCCCGCAGTGGTCTGCGACGAGTGTTTTATCGATACCCAGGATGTCGAGCTGAAACCCGGGTCCACGGAACAGATGACCCTGGAAGAGATGGCCGACGTTGCACTCGAATACCGGCCCGACGCTACGATCGCTCCCGAGCTGTTCGAGAGTGTCAATGTAGCACCACAGGTCATCACACCGCAGAACGCATTTATCGTGCAGGACATGATGCGCGACGTCATACGCCGCGGCACCGGGGTCCGCGCCAACAGGCTGGGGCGCAGGGACCTTTCGGGAAAAACGGGAACCTCGAATGATCGACGTGACGCGTGGTTCGGCGGCTTCAACGGCGACCTCGCGGCCATCGTCTGGGTCGGCTACGACGACGATCAGCCACTCGGCCCCGGCGAGGAAGGGTCACGAACCGCGCTGCCGATCTGGGTCGAGTTTGCGCGTATCGCATTCAGAGGTGTCCCCGAGAACCAGATGCCACCGCCCAGAGGAATCGAGAACGTGCTCATCGACCGCGCAACGGGATGCCCGGCGCGAGCCGGCCAGCAGAACGTGACGTTCGAAGTCTTCCGCGAGGGCCACGTGCCCGAATGCGAGAACGTCGAGGATCTCCCCGACATCTTTAACGACGCCTCCGGCATCGACGCACCGCCCGAAGGGGCCGATGAGGCCGATGAGGCCGAAGAAGAGGAACCCGAGTCGATCTTCTAGGACCATGCCCAGGAAAAGAAACAATGATATCGAGCGCACGCGCCGGATCGTCGCGCAGGAGGCCGCGCGAATCATGGTCGACCATGGAATTCGTGACTACCGCGCGGCAAAACGGAAAGCTGCCGACCGGCTGGGTGTCGTTGGCCGCGGCTCCCTGCCCGGCAATGCCGAAATAGAGGCCGCGGTTGTCGAGCATCACCAGCTGTTCGGTGGTGACTCACATGCCGATCACCTGCGCCTCATGCGTGTGGCGGCTCTCTCGGTCATGGAGATGCTCGCCGACTTCACGCCGCGCCTTGTCGGACCGGTCCTGGTTGGTACGGCCGATGAAAACTCGGCCGTCAACCTGCACGTATTCGCAGACAGCCCCGAGGCTGTCGCGGTCGAACTCGAACAGATGGGGCTGAACTTTCGGCCTTACGAGCGTCGCCTGAAGAGTCGCCGAAACCAGGTCGAGACCTACGCGGGATTCGAGTTTCACTACAATCACAGCGCAATCCAGGCGACCGTCTTCCCGGTCGACGGCATTCGCCAGGCGCCAATGAGCCCGATCGACGGCAAGCCGATGAAACGTGTCGACTCGGCCGCTGTTCAGCAGCTACTCGAACATGTCTGATGCGCGTTGCTAGCGCTTGTCGAGTTCGACGTAGTCGCGCTCTGGCGCACCGACATAAAGTTGCCGCGGACGCGCGATCTTGCCGGCCGGATCCGAAATCATCTCGCGCCAATGTGCCGTCCAACCGACGGAACGACCAAGCGCGAACATCACCGTGAACATCGATGTCGGGATACCCAACGCCTTGTAGATGATGCCGGAGTAGAAATCGACGTTCGGATACAGGTTCTTCTCGATGAAGTAGTCGTCCTTGAGCGCCACTTGTTCGAGTTCCTGGGCCAGGTCAAATAGCGGCGTGTCGGTTCGGTCGAGCTTGGCGAGCACCTTGTGGCACATGTCACGAATAATCGTCGCGCGCGGATCGAAGTTCTTGTAAACGCGATGCCCGAATCCCATCAGGCGGAACGGGTCATTCTTGTCCTTGGCCTTCTCCACGTACTTGCCGATCTGGCTAACGTCGCCAATCTCCTTGAGCATCGTAAGCACAGCCTCGTTTGCGCCGCCATGCGCCGGGCCCCACAGGGCCGAGATGCCGGCCGCAATCGCCGAGTACGGATTCGCGCCCGAGCTGCCAGCCATGCGCACCGTCGACGTTGAGCAATTCTGCTCGTGGTCGGCATGCAGGATGAACAGCAAGTCCAGCGCCTCGGCTGCAATCGGATCGATCTCGTAGGGCTCTGCGGGCACTGCGAACAGCATGTGCAGCAGGTTTTCAGCGAAGTTCAGATCGTTGCGCGGATACGTGAACGGCTGACCGATATTGAGCTTGTGCGCGGCCGCCGCAATCGTGGGCAGCTTGGCCAGGATGCGGTGCGCGAAGATATCGCGATGATCGGGATTCGAGGAATCCATATCATCGTGGTAATACGCCGACATCGAACCGACCACGGCAGACAGCATCGCCATCGGATGTGCGTCGTAGCGGAAGCCCTTGAAGAAGTTCAGCATGCCCTCGTTGAGCATGGTGTGCGTACGAATCGTATCGCCGAATCTCTCGAGCTCGGGCCTCGTTGGCAGGTCACCGAACAGCAGTAGGTACGAGACCTCTATGAAATTGGAGTGCGCGGCGAGCTGTTCGACCGGGTAGCCCCGATACATGAGGACGCCCTTCTCACCATCAATAAAGGTGATATCCGATTCGCAGCTGCCCGTTGAAACGAAGCCGGGATCGTAGGTGAAAACGCCCTTGGTCTTGTAAAGCTTCGCGACATCGATGACGGCCGGTCCGACGGAACCCTTGCGAACAGGCAGTTCCATTTCGTCGCCGGCCGGGTTAATCAGACGATAGGTATCCTGACTCATAGCACCCCTCATTATTCCCTTTTATGAACCGTACGAGCATAGCAGAGCGTCCCGTTTACGGGAGTCGTGGAAAGGCGCAATCTGGATCAGTGCTGCCGGGGCAGCGGCTGGCCTTAGCTCATCCCGTACTTGCGACGGAACTTGTCAACACGACCGCCGGTATCGACGATCTTCTGCTTGCCTGTGTAAAACGGGTGGCACGAGGAGCACACTTCAATAAGGAGATCCTCGCCGAGCGTCGAACGCGTCGTGAATTCGTTGCCGCAACTACAGG
>Ga0265309_10000832_pt1 | contig 13035 bp, 12 predicted proteins | sample Helome_FD_192492 | JGI IMG/M metagenome (GOLD analysis project Ga0265309, IMG submission 192492) | Marine sediment microbial communities from subtidal zone of North Sea - Hel_20160524 (Illumina Assembly) | ecosystem: Environmental > Aquatic > Marine > Subtidal zone > Sediment ...
AAATCGTTCAGATGGCGAAATTGGATGGTTACAAGACCAATGGCACCATTCATATCGTGGTCAACAACCAGATCGGGTTTACCACGAACTATCTGGATGCAAGATCGAGCACTTATTGCACGGATGTGGGGAAGGTAACCTTATCACCAGTAATGCATGTAAATGCTGATGACGCAGAGGCTGTAGTGCATGCTGCCTTATTTGCCTTGGATTTCAGGATGCAATTCAAGCGCGATGTATTCATCGACCTGTTGGGTTATAGAAAATATGGACACAACGAAGGTGATGAGCCTCGTTTTACCCAACCAAAGTTATACAAGGCCATCTCAAAGCATAAGAATCCAAGGGAGATATACGCTGAGAAGTTAATTGCAGAGGGCATCATCGATAAGGCTTATGTGCTTAAACTCGAGCAAGACTATAAAGCCTCTTTAGAAGAGGAGCTCGAAGATTCGCGTAAAGTCGAGAAGACGATGATAACCCAGTTCATGCAGGAAGAGTGGAAAGGATTCGAATTGGTGACTGAGGAAGAAATGATGGAACTGGTCGATACGACGTATCCAAAAGAAAAATTGGCAGAAATCACTAAAATCATTTCCAACCTGCCTAAAGACAAGAAATTCATTAGGAAGATCGAACGGCTTGTACAATCACGTCAAACAATGTTCGATGAAGATAAACTGGATTGGTCTATGGCCGAGCATCTGGCATATGGGACGTTGCTTGAAGAAGGATTTCATGTGCGTATTTCTGGGCAAGATGTCGAGCGTGGTACGTTCTCTCATCGTCATGCCGTTGTAAAAGTGGAAGATAGTGAGGAAGAGATCATGTTGCTTAACAATATTAGTGAGGACCAAGGACGCTTCTATATTTATAATTCCTTATTATCGGAGTATGGCGTCGTTGGATTTGAATATGGCTATGCCATGGCAAGCCCAAATACCTTGACCATATGGGAGGCACAGTTTGGAGATTTCAGTAATGGTGCCCAGATAATGATTGACCAATACATTTCTTCGGGAGAAGATAAATGGAAAACCCAGAACGGATTGGTATTTTTGCTGCCACATGGTTATGAAGGTCAAGGCGCTGAGCATTCTTCAGCTAGGATGGAACGCTACCTTCAATTATGTGCAAAGGATAATATGTTCGTTGCAGATTGCACGACACCAGCAAACATGTTTCATTTGTTGCGACAGCAAATGAAAACCGATTACAGAAAACCGCTGATCATATTTACACCAAAGAGTTTGTTGCGCCATCCAAGAGTGGTTTCAACGGTTGATGAATTTGCCGATGGAAGTTTCCAGATGGTCATTGATGATCATGATTGTAAGGCTTCTAAGATCAGGACATTGGTATTCGTTACAGGTAAGTTCTATTATGATCTTTTAGATGAAAAGGAACGACTTAATCGAGAGGATGTGGCCTTGATTCGTGTCGAACAGCTATTCCCATTGCCGACAGGAGCCATTCGATATATACTAAACAAGTATACCAAGGCAGATGATATTGTTTGGGCGCAGGAGGAACCGAAGAACATGGGAGCCTATGCGCATGTCCTGGTGCATTTAGAGGAGGCCAAGCATTTCAGGATAGCATCTAGAAGACCTTATGGTGCTCCCGCTGCAGGTAGTGCCACTCGAAGCAAGCGAAGACATCAACAAGTCATAGACTATGTTTTTGATAAAACCAAGAACAATCAACGATGAGAAAAGCTTTAATGATCATATCGTTTTTATACTTTGGAGTTCTTACTGCTCAGGAAGAGGTACAGCGGTATCAGGAAGTTGCCAAAGATTTCAACCTACATTATAACAATGCGGATTACCAATCTATCTTCAATATGTTCGGGCCTGAAATGAAAGCTGCGTTGCCTCTTGAGAAGACTGTCACTTTGTTTACGGACCAAGTTTTTATTATGGGAGGAAAGATCAAATCCATGGAATTCTCCAAAACGAGACAGTCAGCACATATATATAAAACGACTTTCGAAAAAGTTGTTCTTGATGTAGTGCTTTCATTAGATAATGAAAATAATATCAATGGCTTGTTCTTGCAGCCACATAAACCAGACAATCTTCCAGTCTTGGAGCGGAACATCACCAGTATGATTCTTCCCTTCAAAGAAGAGTGGTTTGTATTTTGGGGCGGAACAGAGGTTGAAAAGAATTATCATGTAGCATACGACAATCAGAAATATGCTTATGATATCATGATCTTAAAGGATGGTTCTTCGCACAAAGGAGATCATAAGGTCAATGCCAATTACTATGTTTTTGGTAAGGATATCATCGCGCCGTGCGATGCTAAAGTGGTACAGGTCATTACTGGAGTGAAAGATAATATTCCAGGCGAGTTGAATCCTGCTCAGTTAACTGGGAATACTGTAGTATTGGAGACTGCCAATAAAGAATTCCTGCTATTTGCCCATCTTCAAGAAAAATCTGTGGTTGTTACAGAAGGTCAAGAGGTGAAGCAGGGAGATCTTCTTGGAAAATGTGGAAATTCTGGTAATACAACCGAACCACATTTGCATTTAAGTCTACAAAATGTACAGGATATGGGCATCGCCACAGGTGGCAAGCTGTATTTTGAGAAAATAATGGTCAATGGAGAGATGAAAGAAGATTATCTCCCAGAGAAAAACGATAGAATAAAAAATATAAAATTATAGAAGAATGGTCCTAGAAATGAAAGTTCCTTCACCTGGAGAATCAATCACTGAAGTCGAAATAGCGGAATGGTTGGTAGAGGATGGTGATTATGTGGAAAAAGACCAAGCAATTGCTGAAGTCGATTCTGATAAAGCAACCCTTGAGTTGCCTGCAGAAGCTAGCGGAACGATAACTCTTAAAGCAGAGGAAGGCGATGCCGTTAATGTTGGTGAGGTGGTATGCCTTATTGATACAGATGCAGCAAAACCTGAAGGCGCAGCAGAGCAACCAAAGGAGGAAAAGAAAGTTGAAGCACCAGCTAAGGAAACCAAGCCAGCAGCCAATAAAGAAAGTACCTATGCTACCGGAACAGCATCACCAGCAGCCAAGAAGATCTTGGATGAAAAAGGAATCTCCAGCAATAATGTTGCAGGGACAGGCCGCGATGGGCGAATTACCAAAGAAGATGCGGTAAAGGCCGTTCCTTCCATGGGTCAGGAAATAAATGTTGAAGGCAGAGGGTCGTCTAGAAGCAAGATGTCCATGCTGCGTCGTAAAGTAGCCGAACGATTGGTTGAAGCTAAGAATACCACTGCTATGCTGACCACTTTTAATGAGGTGGATATGTCGCCAATTTTCGACTTGCGCAAGCAATACAAAGAGACCTTTAAAGAGAAACACGGTGTAAGCCTAGGGTTTATGTCCTTCTTTTCATTGGCCGTTGTAAGAGCCTTGAAAATGTATCCTGCCGTGAATTCCATGATTGATGGAAAAGAGATGCTCACCTACGATTTCGTTGATATCTCAATTGCGGTCTCTGGACCTAAAGGACTGATGGTCCCAGTGATCAGGAATGCAGAGAATCTGAGTTTTAGAGGTATAGAATCTGAAGTAAAACGATTGGCCATTCGTGCACGTGATGGACAGATTACTGTCGACGAAATGACCGGCGGCACTTTTACCATAAGTAACGGCGGTGTTTTTGGAAGCATGTTGTCAACACCGATTATCAATCCTCCGCAAAGTGGCATATTGGGCATGCACAATATTGTTGAGCGTCCTGTTGCTGTAAATGGCAAGGTTGAAATACGCCCAATAATGTTCGTAGCCTTGTCGTATGATCACAGGATTATCGATGGTAAGGAATCCGTTGGATTCTTGGTAGCAGTTAAGGAAGCTTTGGAAAACCCTGTTGAATTACTGATGGACAATGAAGTGAAAAAAGCACTTGAATTGTAACTGGACCTTATAAGAGTATCGGTAAATCCAATAGTTCGTTTAAGGTGAATTCTATGGTTGTTTTTTCTTGTAATAGAAATCTTGAAGTACGAAAAATGCCTTCTTTTTCTTTCCATCATCCGAAATGAGGCCTTTGCGGTTCCATCCATCCTGAATTTTTGGCAATACACGTCTAGGAGACCTGAAATCGACCAATATCCATGGGGAGAAGCCTTGGACCTTTTCAATGCCATCAATCATGTTCAAGGTCTTGATATACAGGTCCTCCTGAAATTCCTCGGTCCATCGAACTGCTTTATCACCATGCAAACCATGTTTGGCTCCTGCACCAAATTCGGAGATCAATACCGGTTTATCCTGCTTGATGTTCCAGGTGATGGTTTCGCATTTTTCAGGTAGACCATCGTACCAGCCGATATATTGATTAAAACTTAACACATCGACTACATCTGCAAAGGGATCGTCGATTGTTCGAATTAATGGATTGCCTTGATAATTTTTCTGCTCCAATGCGGCACTTATCAATCTTGTATTGTCTTTGGACCTGGCAAAGCTAGCCAGCTTCGAGAGGAATTGATTACGAGCGGGAACATTTGGTGTTTCATTGGCCATAGACCATATGATGACACTTGCCCTGTTCTTGTCTCGCGCTATTAATTCTGACAGTTGGTTTTCGGCGTTTTTATAGGTGTCTTTATTATCCCAGGATATGGTCCAATAAACAGGATTTTCTTCCCAGACCAGTATTCCTTTTTGATCTGCCAATCTAACCATGTGCTCGTTATGAGGGTAATGCGCTAGACGCACATAATTACAGCCTAGCTCTTGAGTCCAATCTAGGAGTTGCTCAGCGTCTTCCTCAGAATATCCACGACCATCTCTAAGAGGACTTTCTTCATGAATGGAAATTCCTTTTAGATAAACGGGCTTATCATTCAGTAGTATTTGCGATCCTTTGGTCGTTATGGTTCGAAAGCCAATTTGGTCTGTGATCGATTCTTCATTGGTCGTTATGGTTACATCATAAAGGAAAGGGTTTTCCAGTGACCAATATTCAATATCATTTGTAATGATCTCAAAAGAGACATGGCCGTCATTATTCGTTTTGAATTCCTTTTCAATCCCTAATTCCGAAATTTTTAATTGCAGCTTCTTATTGCTTATGTCACTGCCGTTTAATGTAACATATCCATTTATTTTGTTGGAATCATCAGGGCTTAATTGAATACTATAATCCTTAATGAAGTTCGATGCCGTTTCAATGACCTTTACATCTCTTGTCAGTCCGCCGTAATTCCACCAATCGGTATTCAAGGTAGGCACACCTTCTTTCAAGCGTTTATTATCGACCTTGATTACCAAGAAATTGTTTTTTTCCTTGATGATGTTGGTAATTTCAAAATTAAATGGGGTAAAACCACCTACATGAACACCCAATTTCTTTCCATTCAAATAGACTTCGGTTTTGTAGTTGGAGGCTTCGAAGTAGACAAATTGCCTTGCCGATGCATCTGATGCCTTGTAATCGAACGATTTCATGTACCATAGGGTTCCTTCATAATATAGTAGCTCTGGCTTTTGGCTGTTCCAATCCCCAGGAACATTGATGCTATCAGATGATTCGAAATCGTATTCTAGCAAATCGGAGTCACTCTTGGGTTTCGAGTTAAGGAAAAATGCACTTGCCCATGGCGTTTCTTGTTGATCGAACGGCTCGTAGCGATAATTATAATAGCCATTTTCGTAAGGATCCATTATGTACTTCCAACTCCCATTAAGAGATGTAGAGGTTCTGTTATAAACATTAGTGATTAAATCATCCTGCGACAGCATCGGACAATAAAACAGCAGGAACACCATTCCACTCAGAAACCCTTTTTTCATAATTAACGAATTATATGTTTTTACTGTGCATAAATTTGAAGTTCTAACGAAGTTATGAATTAAAAATTTACCAGAAAGAAGAAAGTTGTGACCATAAAAAAGGCCTCTTTTAAAGAGGCCTTTTATTCTTTAGGGATATTGATTTAACAACCCATTATACCGAAAGACACGGTAAGTTCTTGGTCCACTTTTTCGCCTTTGGCATTTTTAGCAGGAATCCAATTGCCGGGAGCCTTCTCGATGAGCTCGATCATCTTTTCATCAAGTGATTCAAAACCAGATGAATTTTGGATCCTGGTTTTTGATATGGTTCCATTCTTGCTTACTGTAAAATAGAGCAATCCAGGTTTTAATTGGTCATTTGGGAGCATGGTAGTCGCTGGTTTTATATTCACCTTGAGGTAATCGATGAACGACTCAGGGAAATCTACATATTCGGCCTGTTTTTCTGGGACCACAGTCAAGTAAGGGGTCCAATGAGTTTCATAGATTTCTCCAGTGGTCTTGTCCTTCTCTACGTAATCTGCGTATACCAATAGGTTGGTAGAGTAATCGACTGATCCTAGGAATTTAATTTGATCAGGTGTCAAATCGCCACCAGTGCCTTTTTCACGAATGTCCGTTTGCTCGCTATCCTCAAGTATAATGACATCCAATCTCTTGTAAGAAACGATTTTATCGGCATGTTCATCGCCTATGAAAAACCTGAAATCGGTTGCCTTGTTCAATTCTGATTTTGTAATGCTGTTGAATCGCGGACCTACTTTATGGACGAATTCCATTTCTTTTATTTCACTAGGGTTATCTGCTTCTGGTTGGTCTTCAGCAACTATCTCAGTGTTCGATTTCATTGCTTGGTCTGCGTCCGCAACATTCTGGTTAAAAAGCCCAAAAGCAGCAATTCCGAGGATAAAGATTCCAATACCAATAATAATGATGTTCTTTTTCATGACTTATTTTTTTCTGATTAATACATATCAAATCTATCATGATCTGTTGCATCAATGGGTAAATCGAATGTAAATTAATGTAAATTTTATGTAAATCATTACAAATAGTGCCAGAATGCAATAGTTTTGCAGTATGCTTTCCAGATTTTCAACAGTTTTTAGATTTTCGTGTTTTGTTGCCTTGTTAGTAGTTCACAATGGCTTTGGACAAAATTCACGTCAAGAGCAAGAGATAGAGGTCTCTTTGCGAATGATAGGGCATCAAGTATTGCTTAAAGCAGGAGATAGTACCTCTCGAGTTTTACCAATATTGAAGGAGGAAGATAGGTATCGAATACAATTTGAGTCTGAATTTGCTTATGAAACGGACCAATTGGTGTCTATTATTGATGCTGTGGTAAAGGAAATAGGATTAGCTCAAAGCTATATTGTTGAGGTCGAGCAATGTGATACTGAAGAGGTCGTCTATAGTTTTAAGATCGATGGCTCAGTTCAAATGGACATTGTACCTTGTAAAGGAAGGGTTCAGCCCATATCTTGCTATAATCTGTTATTCACGATCCTCGAATCGGAAGCATTAAGTGAGGCGAATTTGGTAAAGAATATTGATTCTTCATCAGGTTCAAAATTGGGTAATAGAAAATGGCTTTATTTCATAATTGGATCATTGTTTTCGCTAATGGCTATTTTTTTTCTTCTGTGGAGGCGAAAAAAGAATACCACTACCAACCCAAACCTGATTACTCTAGGCGAATACCAGTTCGATAAGCACAATACCGAACTTATCATTGAACATCAAAAGATCGAACTGACAAGCAAGGAGGCAGATTTGCTTTTACTACTATACGATGCTGCAAATACAACGGTTGAGCGTGAGCGTATCCTTAATAAGGTATGGGGAGACGAAGGTGATTATGTAGGTAGGACCTTGGATGTGTTCATTTCGAAATTGCGAAAGAAGCTCGAATTCGATTCCAAGGTGAAGATCCAGAACATTCGTGGTGTCGGCTACAAGCTTGTTGTGGACTCATAATCCTATGTAAACTGACCAAAATCATTGTATAAATGGGTATGGTTTAATAAGTTACGTTATTAATCCAAAATTTTTATATCATGATAGCAATCGATTCAAAAAAATTCGTTCAAGAGTATTTTGACGCCATTAGTGGCAAGCCAAAAACACCAGCTCTTCTAGGAGAGTACATAAGTGATGCTGAACTCATAGAACATATTATGGTCTTTGAGAATGCGTTCTCGAATTATGAGTTGTTGGCCGACGATTTTATTTGTGAAGACAATAAAGTGGTTGTGCGTGCTCGTGCAAAAGGAAAGCATCAGGGAGATTTAATGGGCATAGCACCAACAGGGATGCCTATCGACCTGCCATTTGTGATCATTTACGAGATCAGTAATGAGAAGATCTCGAAAGGATGGTTATTTTATGACAGTAAGGTCTTGATGGATCAATTAGGTATGGGTTCGTCTAATTAATCGCCAGGATTGCCATTGAACTTAACCTATTTTCCTTTTCCTGTCTTCTTTGGGGTGTTTATGGGCCAGACTGAAAATTCAATATAAATTGAATTGACGGTCTTATTTTTTTAATTCATACTCTGCGATTTGCAGTCCGTTGTCGAATTGATTGCTTTCTATCAATTTCCAGTTTGCATTTGTTTTCGAATTTCCAAAAAGCTTTATTCCACCACCTAGAATAATTGGGTTGATCTTTAATTTCAGCGTGTCAATTTGTCCATTATCAAGTAGCCATCCCGCAAAATCTCCACCGCCACATAAATAAACATCAGTTTTGGAGTTTTCTTTTATTTCATTAATACGGGCAATACTTGGTTTCTCAATATGAACTGAATCATGGAGGTTTTCAAATTGCAATGTATTTGAGAATATGTAGTGATCCATTTGTGGATACGCGGGCTTTCCAGGTTCAAGTCCGTAATTATACCCGAACTCGTATGTTTTTCTGCCCATGATTATAGTAGTAAAGCTTTTCAAATCACTTAAATACTGTTCTACGCCATTACCATCACCCACAAAATTACTAATGTCGTTATTTGGTCCAGAAATAAATCCATCTAATGAAGTCGCTACGTAATAAATAATTTTTGACATTTAAACTGGATTCTTGTTATTAGTAAGTTATCGGCATTAGCCACAACGTGTCGTTGTAGGATTAGTGATGGAAAATTGGTTACGATTTTCCGTCGTAACTGAAAGATAGCAAATTGCAGCTGAATTCCGAGTAGGGAATTCAGAAGCAATGAACAATACCTGCCTGTCGGCAGACAGGCAGGTTGTTGTAGTACGTCTTATCCTTCCTCTTTATTCAGAGGTGAATGATGTTCATGTACAAATTTCCATCCGGCATCTGTTTTTACAAGAAGAAGCGTTATTTGGTCGTTAACAATAGCTTCATCTTCTCCAAATTTCAGGTGAAAATCTGAGTGAAAGGTAACATTAGCCACATCTCCATATACGGCAATTTTAAGGTCATCATAATTGAATTTGACAACTTCGGTGACATTACCAAAAATACCTCTTTCAGTCTCCTCATTTTCTTTACTCCCCACTCTTTTGCCGCCGCCTGTAAATTCTGTAAATTTTGGTCCATATGCGTGAAATGAGATCAGTTTATCTACATCGCCACTTTTTATGGTTTCCGTTAGTTCGTCCATTAAGGCCATTACTTCGGCTTTTTGCTCAGGAAATTCATCATTAACGAGGTCAATTTTTACTTCTTCAACTTTTTGTTCCGTTTGTTTGCATCCAGTAATGATGATTCCGAAAACCATTATCACTGCAAAAATCATTTTTGATTTCATAATTATATATTTGATTGGTTAATAGTTGTTTATGAAGTTACAACTTTTATAAAGAAGTGTGATTTCGGGAAGGTGCTACAACGTGCTCGTGTATAGCTCTGCCTGCTTTCCGCAGGTAGGCAGTCACGTTGTTGTATGTCGTTTTTTACTTTTCAATTCTACCATAGTTTTTCAGCACTTTCAAAGCCCACAATGTTTGTATACCAGCCCATTCTAATTTAGTTCCTTCACTAATGCCATACCAAGTATCCCAACGACCATCGGTTTTCTGTCTATTGATTAGTTCTTTTAAGTCAGATTCAATAGTCTCTTTGTTAAACAAGGAATATAGAATGCTATCAGAAGAAGGGGAATAATTCAAACTATGTGGTTTTCCATAAAGTCCCCAACCATCATCTGATTTATCTTCACAAATAACACCATCAGTCAATATCCAATTCTTAAGGTCTTTAATTGTATTTTTAGCCTTCCCTTGACTTTTAGTATACTTTAAAAACGTTAGCCATCGTGGCACACATAAATAGCAAAAAACATGTTTGTCTTTTATTCTCTCAAATTCACTCCAAACAAACTGTTCTGCTTTTTTCATCCAAGGAATATCAATCTCGTATTTTTCCAAAATTCCAAGTAGTGGTGCAGTAGTGCTTAAAGCACCCCATTCTTTTACGGTCTTAAAATGTTCTTCACAGGGATAGGTGCTTTTGGGTCTAAACATCCATGGAATTCCACCTTTTTCTGTTGTTATACTTTTGAAATAAGGCATAAAGTCATTTAGAATGATTTCTTTGGTCAGATAACCAACTTCATCAAGCGTTTCAAGTGCCATAATGCTAAAAAGAGGTTGACTTTCTGGTGATGCTGTGTCAGGTTCCATTCCATGTCCAAATCCGCCGTCTGGATTTCGATAAGCATAAACAGCATGAAAAACACTTTTTTTATCTCCATTTGCAAAATGAAATTCAAACAAACGCCTTTCAATCATTCTTGCATTTGTCAATATAAAATCCCTTCCTTTTAGGTAGTTGTTTTTCGGTAAAATCATTTTATGTTCAAGGATGGCTTAGATTATACATGGCGTTGACATTTCGTTGTTCTTTTTCAGATTTCTAATTATTCTGATGAGTTTTGTTTTTTTAAAGGAATCCATTTGCAAATTAATCCTAAACCAATTGCACATAAGACACCTGATGTGGTTTGAATTATACTATTAACAACCAATAAGTAAGCAATAATTCCAACGATTAAAATTCCAATTCCGATTTTTTGTGATTTATTCATAAAATCAATATGTTTTTCAATTCAGTATACGATTCTGCAAACTAGCTAAAAAATCCGCTGTGAATTTATTTTTTATATGAGTAATAATTTGAATTACAGAAGCCCAATTATAATTGACCACTATTTTAAGTACAGATAGTTCTTTCCGTAGTCGATCACAGCCTTTCCTTTCTTCAAAATGTCGGCTCCTATAATGCCATCTACTGGTTCAGATTCATGATTCACCAAGGCCGTATTCACATGACTTAAGTTAAACAGTACCAAGACCATCTTGTCTTTTTTCCAGTTGCCGATCCGTACGGTATTGTCTTCAGAGACCTTGGTTTCCATATTCGTACTGCCAGCTCCTGCTGCCAGGATATCTGAATCCTTGGATACTAGCTTGAACTGTTCGGCCTCATCAAACCCTATACAAGAATTGGAGGCGCCTGTATCCACAATGAATTGTCCTTTAATGCCATTGATCTTGGCGCCTATCTTAAAATGATTGGTTCGCGTAAAATGCAGTTTTGTTTTCTTGTACCCTTGGTCAAGCAGATATTCGCCCAGTTTATTTGTCATTGCCACAGATTTATTCAAAGATAACTGAACTAAAACAATTATTTTTGAAGCCATGGTCATTACAGATACCCATACACATTTATATAGTGAGGCATTTAACGAAGACCGCGATGACATGATTCAACGTGCCATGGATCTTGGCGTACAACGGTTTTTCGTTCCTGCGATCGATTCATCATATACCAAGGCCATGTTGGCATTGAAGGAAAATCATCCAGAACATGTACACTTGATGATGGGCTTGCATCCTACCTCTGTAAAAGCTAATTACGAAGAAGAATTGGATCATGTGGAAGACATGCTGGCAACTCATGAGTTTTGCGCCATTGGCGAAATTGGGATAGACCTCTATTGGGACAAGTCTACTTTAGGCATTCAACAAGAAGCATTCAGGCACCAGATACACTTGGCCAAGACCCATAAGCTGCCTATCGTGATTCATTGTTGAGAGTCCTTTGACGAGATCTTTGCTATCTTGGAAGAGGAAAAAAGCGAAGAACTTTATGGTATCTTTCATTGTTTTACAGGAACCAGCAATCAGGCAAATCAGGCCATTTCGTATAATATGAAACTTGGTATAGGTGGTGTAGTGACCTTTAAGAACGGCAAGATCGACCAATTCTTGGACCAAATAGACCTCAAGCATATCGTGTTGGAGACCGATTCGCCTTATTTAGCGCCTGTACCATATCGTGGCAAGCGCAACGAAAGTAGCTATATTGTTGAGGTTCTTGAGAAGCTTGCCAGTATCTATCAAGTATCAGAAGAGGACATTGCACGCATTACCACACAAAATTCTAAAGACGTATTCAAGATATAGATGAACCAAGACAAACCTAACATACTGTTAATCTATACAGGCGGCACTATCGGGATGATGAAAGACCCAGCCACTGGCGCCTTGCGTGCATTCGATTTTGATAAGCTGCTGGAACGTATTCCTGAGCTTAAGTTATTGGACTGCACAATTGAGACGGTCTCTTTTAAAAAGCCAATAGACTCATCGAATATGAATCCAGGATATTGGGTGAAGATTGCTGAGATCATTGAAACGCATTATGAGACCATGGATGGTTTTGTGGTCTTGCATGGCAGCGACACGATGAGCTATTCGGCATCAGCGTTGAGTTTCTTGCTTGAGAACCTCGCTAAGCCAGTGATCTTCACAGGCTCTCAGTTGCCGATAGGCGATCTTCGTACCGATGCCAAGGAGAATTTGATCACCTCAATTCAGTTGGCCTCATTACAGGAAAAAGGAAAGCCCGTTATCTCCGAGGTCGGACTGTATTTTGAATACAAATTGTATCGAGGGAATCGTACAGCTAAGATAAATGCTGAGCATTTTGAAGCTTTTTCATCACCAAATTATCCGGAACTAGCAGAGTCTGGCGTGCACCTTAAAGTGAATCATGACCTGCTCCTACGACCACAACCAAACAAGGGATTCAAGGTCCATAGAAAATTGGACGATAGCATCATGCTCATTAAGCTGTTTCCAGGAATCAATAAACGCACCATCGAATGCATGCTCAATAGGCCGCTCTTAAAAGGTGCTATTCTCGAGACTTATGGTGCCGGTAACTGCACAACAGAAAAATGGTTCATCGATGAACTCAAACGCGCGATTAA
>Ga0265309_10000833_pt1 | contig 13032 bp, 9 predicted proteins | sample Helome_FD_192492 | JGI IMG/M metagenome (GOLD analysis project Ga0265309, IMG submission 192492) | Marine sediment microbial communities from subtidal zone of North Sea - Hel_20160524 (Illumina Assembly) | ecosystem: Environmental > Aquatic > Marine > Subtidal zone > Sediment ...
AAAGACTATTTTTACACTGTATATTCATCACAAGTTTAGTTATCAGTATACGGTTATATGGGGTAGATATAAAAATATTCAATTATATTTACTATTCTTGTTTGGCTCCAACAGGTGTTGGCCTGGCACTAAATAGGTTTAATACTCTCAGTATTAAAGAGGGTTAGCCGCTTTAAGAACTTACTTCTTTGGTTGAGGCTTTTAATAATACGGGCAAAATTACGAGTGTACAGATAAGAGTGAAAGTCAGCCCTACAGTGAGTAATATTCCCATACTTGCAGTGCCCTGATGGGACGAGAACATTAAGCTTGCAAAGGCAACTAAGGAAGTTAAAGCACTGTAAAAAACAGCGCGCACTGTACTCGTATGGATCAGGGTTTCACCTGCGAGTTTATCAATACGGCTTCTGTGAACCATATGTAGGCTACTATCTATTCCAATACCAAGTAGCAGAGGAAGGGCAATAATATTTGCAAAATTAAATGGTAGGTTTAGTAATACAGTGAAAATACCAATAAAAATACTTGAAAGAAAAAGTGGAACTAGTACCAGCAACGTATATTTCATGCTTCGCAATAATATTAATAGTGCTACTACCATACCAATTAAAGCTAATGAAAATGCTTGTATAAAAGCTTGTACGACAGCTTCACCAGCTTCTAGGCTTACCATAGGGGCACCGGTAGCCTGCGGAGCAACTTTCTGTACTGCTCGAACAAAACGTTTTAACGCCTCATTGTCATTTATGTCTTCAGATGGGTATACAGCAATTTTGTATTCTCCCGCATGACTATGCCAGCGACTTGTTAAAGATATCGGAAGGTCTCTCTTATTGAATGTGGTAGAAGCTTCAATAGCAGTTTGCATCCGTTGTAAAGAAGTAGGTAAAGTTATAAGTAAATCTTTTTCTACCGAATGTAATAGCTTTTCTTTGTTTGCAGTATCTTTCTCATCAAGATGCTTAAACAATGCTGTGAGTGAACCCTTTAGAGAACGAGCAGGGATAAATAAAATATGGTCAGGCTTTTCAGTAATGAATTGTTCCAAAGTAGTACTAAGCTTTTCTAATTCTTTTCTTTGTTTTATAAATATTTTATTATTTACTTTAGATGGCTTAGCCATGGTAATTGGCCCTGTAATAATTGCCATCTCTGCAATGAGTGGAAGTTTCGTTTCTTGCTCTTCTGGGACAAAATCAAAAATTGTTACTACTTTTTTTACCTCCTGTAGTTTTGCTAGATCTTCTACCAGAAGATCTGTTTCCTTACGATTGTCAGCTAGTACAGCTACATACCAAGGCGAGTTCTCTACTTCCGATAGTAATTCCTTAAAAGTATTTACAGCTTTTCCATTAGGATCTTGCATATTCAACAAGTTATAGTCAAATTTTAACTGAGGCAAGAGTGCGACAGCAGATACTAGTCCAATGAAAATAGCAGTATAGGTTAACTTTTGCCATTTAAATGATGTTTCAAGTATTCTGCTAAGAGAGATATTTATACTAGATTCTAATTTAGATTGTCTGGGTATATACCGTAGTAGAGCAGGACCAATAGTAAGGGTAACCAACAGACTGATTAGCATTCCGGTACCTGAAATTACTCCTAATTCAGCCACTCCACTATAATCAGTAGGAATAAAAGCATAAAAACCGATAGCGTTAGTTATGGCACATACAGTTAATGCTCCTCCGGCCGCACTCCCTGATTCGTAAATCGCATCTTTTGCTGGCAGGCCTCTTTCTATTACTTCCCGATGTCGTAGTAGAAAGTGGATTGCAAAATCAGCGCCAAGACCAATATACAAAACTGCAAAAGCGATAGAGATGATATTCAGATGGCCAATTGCAGCAGTAGCGAAGGCTGCAGTAAGAATCAGACCTAAGATAAGACAAATTAATACTGCCAGTACCAATCTAATTGTACGCATTGCAAAAAAGAGTACCAATACAACCATTACAAAGGTGATCATTCCGGCATATTCCATGCCGCGCAGTGAACTGTTTAGTTCTTCATCAGCTAGAGCTACCTCGCCAGTAACACGCATTTGCACAGGGCTATCATTTGTTAAGCCAATATCAGATGCAGCAGTATGTAACGCAGAAATGGCTTTTTCAGCAGGATATAGTTGGGTAAAATCTTGTTTTGGTTTTACCATAACAAATTCTTGATATCTGATCTTCTGTGGCTCACCTCGAAACAGAGCCTGCCACGAAAGGATTCTTGGCATACCTGTAAGCCGGGCATTTAAAGTTTCACTCAAGCTATTAAGTAAGGGCCCTAGCTCAAGACTACGCCCCTTACGTAATTCTTCTACTGCGCCAGAGAGGACAGAAGCAAAAGTTTGTAATGTTGGTTTTCTAGCAACATGGGCGATCAATGGTTGTGCATTTGCCATATGATCGGTAATTCTTTCCAGTTCTGGAATACTTTCGTACAGTAGGCTATTGTGTATGAAGAAAGGATTTACGTTTGGTGCGTATACATCTTGAAAGTTTTGAGTATCATCTTTCAGGCGGGCAGATAGAAGGCTGGCGGTAGCATACGCTTGTTCCGGAGTGGGGGCATCTAACACCACTAATAAGCTATCCATTTCCTGAGGAAACGTTTTATTGTAGTGTTTCAAATTTACACGAAATGGTAAGTGCTCTGCGAGCATATCTGTGGTATCAGTATTCATGCCGAGATTGCGTGATATATACACGGCACAGCTCATAGCGGTAAGTACCGCCACAAGAATTATCCATGGTGCGTAGAGATATGAGGCGGCAGCCCAACGCGCAAAAGCGCTATAGATATGTCCTTTTGAGGCTTCCACTATTGTGGGTTGTCCTTCAGGGGGTAGTTTGTATGATTAATTCTTAATTTTTTTCAGCTAATACTATCTTTTTTTTAAGCATATCAATAAGAACCTTAAAACCTTTTTTTCCAAGGATAGAGCGGTACTCTACACGTTTCAGTGCAAGGTCACTGACACCTCTAGCCAAAATATTAATGATCTTCCAGTTATTTTTATCCTGACGTAGGAGGTAGTCAAGACTTTCAATATCACCATTGGACAGGACTAATTGACTCCGTACCAACACATGATTTCTAGGCATTGTTTTTTGATCAACATACTTAAAGTGCTCGCCATCATATTCTTTGAACATTCCTGCATAGGTACTAATACTTAGTTTGCGAAAGTGATTAATAAAACTTTGTTGTTGCTCGCGATTTAGTTTAATCCAAAGCTTTTTTCCTAGAATAGTTTTTGCGATGAAATCAAGATCATGAGAACGTTCAACTATTGGAGCCAGTAGTTTAAAACGGCCCTGGAATCCAAGCTTATCCCCACCCTTCATTCCTTTTAGCAAGGTATCATGCAAGCCACTTACAGTTTTTGCGGGATCTGTAGTATCCAGTTCCTGTGTCCAGGCTGCTGGTACGTACAAAAGTATTATTGTCAGTATTAGAAAGCGTAGTGCTAAACTAATTTCCGGCCAATTTTTCATGACTGTGGTCCTTTCCAACAAGCATACTTCAAATCAACTAAATATTGATTGCTATGTTCGTATTATATCCAAGTATAAAGTAAGGATGACAAGCAGGGAAATGGCGGCTATGGATATGACAAGCTGGTAATAGTTCCAGCAGAGCAAAAAAGAATACAACCAATTATTATGCCTGGTAAGAATTAATCAGATTTGTTCTGTACAGATTAAACAAAAAGATCAGTTATTTCTTATTAGGTATAATAAGAGCTACCGTACAACCGTAATAGGAATTCCTGAAAGTTTATTCTGTTCTTCCTGCTCCTCAATTATCCATTTAGGAACTGGCTCAGCTACCATTGGCCCCACAGTTTTTGGGCCCCGTATAGATGTTAGTAGTCCTTTCAGAGGATGTTGCATCATATCTTCAACCGCAGTTGCTTCATAACCACAATGCGCCATACATTGTACACATTTTGGATTATTAGTATTCCCATATTTCTCCCAAGGTGTTTCATCCAGAAGCTCTTGGAAACTAGATACATAGCCTTCGTCTGATAACAAATAACAGGGTTTCTGCCAACCAAACACATTACGGGTTGGGTTGCCCCATGGGGTGCAGTCATAGCTTTGATTACCTGCTAGAAAATCAAGATAAAGCGTTGAGTGATTTAATTTCCAGTTCCGTTTTTTACCAAGTTTAAAAATACCTCGGAACAAATTTTTGGTGTCTTTACCTTTAATAAATACATCTTGCTGGGGCGCTCGCTCATAGCTAAATCCAGGTGCAATAGTTGCTCCTTCCACGCCTAGGGTCATAGCGTAATCAAGAAATTCAGCAACATCTTCTGGAGTTTCACCTTGAAAGAGAGTGCAGTTCACGGTGACTCTAAAGCCTTTCTTTACAGCTATTTTTATTGCTTCAACTGCCCTATCAAAAACTCCTTCTTGGCAGACGGAGGTATCATGCCTTTCTTTCATTCCGTCCAAATGGACAGACATAGTTAAATATGGAGATGGCTTATAGTCACCAATTTTCTTTTTCAATAAGAGTGCATTTGTACACAGATAGACGTATTTTTTACGTGCGACTATTCCCTCAACTATTTTTGGCATTTCTTTGTGGATTAGCGGTTCTCCGCCCGGAATTGATACCATGGGGGCATTACATTCATCAACAGCTTGCATACATTCTTCATAGGAAAGGCGTTTGTCTAAAATTTCATCGGAGTAATCTATTTTTCCACAGCCCCCACAGGCCAAATTACAACGAAAAAGTGGCTCCAGCATTAAAACCATTGGATATTTCTTTACCCCTTTTAGCTTTTGTTTTAACAGGTAACCTGCCACAGCTAGTTGTTGACGTAATGGAACTCCCATGAGTAAGTCTCTCCAAAAAAAATTTAATAGGCCGAATGATAGTCATTCATAGGGAAAATAGCTACCCTTATATTCTATTTTGTTACACAATTACAACGGTTTCTGTTCTCGCAATAGTGCTACGGGAAGTTTGAACGTGATATCTTCTGATACTCCTTCCATCTCCTCAATACTATTTACTCCAAGATTCTGTAAACGATCAAGAACACCTTGCACCAATACTTCAGGAGTGGAAGCGCCAGCAGTTACGCCTATTTTGGAACTATTAACAAGCCAGTCTGGCGAAATCTCATCAGCATCCTGAATTAAATAGGCATTTACTCCACTCATTTCACCTACTTCTTGTAAACGTGAAGAATTAGAGCTATTTCGAGCACCTACCACCAAAATAACATCAACTTTTTCTGCAAGGCTTCTTACTGCATTTTGACGGTTTTGTGTCGCATAGCAGATATCTGATAGCTCAGGACCTTGCGCATCTGGAAAGCGATTCTTCAGGGCTTGCACTATGAAACGGGTATCATCTAGGCTAAGGGTGGTTTGGGTTACATAAGCCACTCGTTCTGGATCAGAAACCACAAGATCCTGAACATCTTCTACAGAACCAACCACATGTACTGTTCCACGTACTCGTCCATACGTACCTTCTACTTCAACATGGCCTCGATGGCCGATAATTACTACTTCATATCCGTTTTTACTATAACGCTGGGCTTGTAAATGCACTTTGGTGACAAGTGGACAAGTTGCATCGATAATTTCCAGATCTTGAGCTTGGGCAGCCTCCATAACGGCATCGGATACACCATGAGCACTGAGAACAGTTACTTTTCCAGGCGGGATACTCTTCATATCTTCGGTAAAAATAACTCCACGTGCTTCCAAATCGTGTATTACCTGCTGATTATGAACAATCTGGTGCAGTACATAGATTGGCGCCCCATAAAGCACCAGTGCTTGCTCGACGATTTCTACAGCGCGTACTACTCCGGCACAAAATCCTCTCGGGTTAGCAAGTATGGTTTCTATATTGCTCTCCTTATCTAATATTCTGTTGAATTCCCTCTACGACAGCATTTTAGCACGTAAGTTGCATAAACTAAACACGAAGGCCTGCCAATTATGTAGGTAAATAGGGCATCTCTGGCTTAACTATCAAGAATTTTAACTTCCCAAAAAAATCAAGTTTATGGAGCTTTTATAGAATTAACTGCTATGTATAAGGTGTAGAAATTTAACCCTGGTTCAGGATTCTATATAAACCGATCAACTACTATCAGATCATTCCAATTAGTTGTATATCCCGGACTTCTGTTACTTTGTCTCGTCCTCCATGGTTGTGTTATATCTTCGGCTGCAACCGTTAACATTTTCTTCCCCATTAGTGTATTGATCTGATCTAGTACTATCATTAGATTGTCTGATTTTACTTGGCTCTTCTTTTTACTAAACAGGCTAGGTTGGTATTCTTTGCTTGATACAATTTTAGATAGTAGGACTCCTGCCTTTTGGTATTTATATCCGTTACGGTAAATCTTACGTAGTCCAAGCGATGCAAATCTTATAAGTGTCAGGGTATTGTCTGTTTGTTCTGGTAACGAGATGGTCATGCTGTTAGCGTAGCAAGATTCTTTCTTGTTGAATGGGCTGGTACGGATATAAATATGGATCGATCTTGTATATGAGTTTTGTTGGCGTAGTTTCTCGGCAGCACGGCTAACATAAAGAGTAATGGATTGTTCTAGATTTTTAAAACTAGTTATTAGTACACCAAAGGAACGGGAACAAGCTATTTGTTTTTTAGGCGCGGTTGTTTCTTCCAATTCAACACAAGCTATATTGTTAAGCTCACAGATAGTTTTTTTCAGAGAGACCGAGAACTGCAAACTTAGTATCTCTGGGCTAGCATGTTTCAGATCAAATGCATTATAAATACCAATTTGGCGTAATTTTGGCGTAAGTTGTTTGCCAATACCCCATATTTCTCCAATTTTAATCTTGTGTAGCCATTTATTTTGTTTCTGTGCAGTCATAGCGTTAAAGTTGCATATACCCTGGAACGGTCCATTTTTCTTAGCAATGTGGTTCGCGAGTTTTGCTAGTGTTTTTGACGTTCCAATGCCTATGCATACAGGTAATCCGGTTTGTTGTTGAATACACCTACGAATTTCTTGTGCATAACTAGTCAGGCCATCTTTCTGGAATCCTGTAAGATCCAGAAAACATTCATCAATAGAATATATTTCTTGATTAAATCCGAATTCAGAGAGGATACTCATTACTCGATCAGACATGTCAGCATATAGTGCATAATTGGAGGAGCAGATAATGATGTTATGTTTCTTTACTAGGTCTTTAAACTGAAACCAGGGTTCTCCCATTCCCACACCAAGTGTCTTTACTTCTTCGCTTCTGGCAATTGCACAGCCGTCATTGTTGGAAAGTACTACTACTGGTTTATTTTTTAATTTTGGATTAAATACTCGCTCACAACTAACGTAAAAATTATTGCAGTCAACGAGAGTGATAGAACGACTCATTTAAATTTACGCATAGATCCGGTAACAACACCCCAGATCTCAAGGGATTGTTTTTTCTTGACTTCAATAGCAGAGTAATTTCGGTTAGCTGGGATAAGGCTCACACCTTTTTTAGATTGCGTTAGAATTTTTACGGTAAATTCTCCGTCCAGCATTGCAAGAACAATATCGCCGGTCTGATGAGTTTTGGAACGGTCAATAACCAGTACATCATTATCAAAGATACCAGCTTCTATCATTGAGTCACCTTTGACACGCACGAAGAAGGTTGCAGTATCGTTTTCCACGAGATAGTCACTTGGATTAAGTCGCTTCTCAATATGATCATCGGCTGGAGATGGAAAGCCGGCGGCTACTTTCGACGTATAGAGTGGAAGAGTGATGTGCTGTCTAGCCCGTATGAATTGGATTAGATCAGAAAAGCCAACATGTGTTTGTGATGCATGCTCTCTTGTCAGAGTAGAAACAAAGTTCTTGATAATTTTAACCGTATTTACCGGAACACGTATAACTGTAGTGGGTTGAGCCATGTTGTTACCGAGTTTGCGCCCAGCACCCAGGCGTCTGCCGCCATGAGTCTTTATAGTATTAGTCATCGTGTAACTTGATTTTGTAACAATTAATCAAGTCTACTCTTAAGCTTTTTGAATAGCAAGAGTTGGTGGTTTGGAATTCATATCTACTCGTATAACTAATTTATTATATTTATTTCAGATATTCGTTTAGGTCGGGCCGGTAAAAATGGGAGCAAGGCTTTTCTCCCTTGTTCCACCCGCTTCTTAGCTTATTTGAGTGCTATAATCTTAAGCAAGAGCATAACAACTAAGAGTTTTTTGTATTACAAACAGGGACAAGGAAAAATAATGGAACAAGCTTTACCAGACAATATCGTTCTATTTGGGTACCAAATTTCACCAATAATTATGACAGGTTTGCGGATTGTGTTAATTATTGTAGCAGGGTGGATTATTTTAGCCCTTGTTCAGAAACTGATCCGTACCTTCCGCACTCACCTTACAAAAAATTACCTTGAAGATCCTGAGGAGGTGAAGCGTGCTGAAACCCTCGGCCGGGTGTTTCGTTATATTGCTTCAGTTATCATTTGGTTGGTTACCGGCATCGTGGTATTAGGGGAGTTAGGTATTGCCATTGCGCCTCTACTCGGTGCTGCTGGTGTGGTAGGTTTAGCGATAGGATTTGGTGCTCAAAGTCTTGTTAAAGATTATTTTACTGGCATATTCTTATTATTAGAAAACCAGCTTCGCCAGGGAGATGTGGTTGAGGTTGGCGGAAAATCTGGCATAGTAGAAGAGATCACGTTACGTTACGTACAGATGCGTGATTATTATGGCAATGTTCATTACGTACCCAATGGCGCTATTACCACAGTAACCAATATGACTCGTGGTTACGCCCGAGCAGTAATTGATGTGGGGATCGCTTATCGGGAGGATATTGATCAGGCGCTAAAGGTAATGCATGACGTGGGTGCTGAGCTGTGTGCTGACCCAGACTTCTCTTCCAGAATCTTGGAGGATATAGAAATTGCTGGTGTAAATGAATGGGGTGACTCAGCAGTAATTTTACGTTGTCGTTTTAAGGTTACACCTATTGAGCAGTGGAGCGTACGCCGCGAGTATTTGCGCCGTCTGAAGTATGCTTTTGACACAGCCGGTATCGAGATTCCCTTTCCTCATCTTACGCTCTATGCCGGCCAACTCAGAGATGGTTCAAGTCCACCCTTTAATCTGTCTCGGGATAGTGGTGAAGAGCCCGGAGGTGCACAATAAATCTTAAAACTGCTGTACTTTCGCATACCTTTTTTAATAAGCATGACATTTACCTTTTTCGTGAAGGTACCCATAGTCGTCTCTACAAGTATCTTGGAGCTCATGTAGCAAAGAAGGATGGCCAAACCGGTTTTCAGTTTTGTGTCTGGGCTCCCAATGCTAGAAGTGTATCGGTTATCGGTGACTTTAACGACTGGCAGGCAGAAAGCCATATTCTGTATCGTCGGGACGACGGCTCAGGTCTTTGGGAAGGATTTATTTCGGGACCGGCTATAGGCGATGGTTACAAATTTCATATTATCGATACTAATGGCGAGCAAATAGTAAAGGCCGATCCCTTTGCCTGTTATGCTGAGGAGCCACCGCGTAGTGCTTCGCGGCTCTGGGCATTAGACTATGATTGGTGCGATGGTGAATGGATGGCTGAACGTCATTCCTTTAACGCACTTGATGCTCCTATGTCCACCTATGAGGTGCATCTGGGCTCCTGGCAACGTGCTCCGGAGGAAGGGAATCGTTTCCTCAGTTACCGGGAGACGGCCTCCCGTCTCGTGGATTATGTAAAGGAGATGGGTTTTACCCACGTGGAATTACTTCCGGTTGCGGAACATCCTTTCTACGGTTCCTGGGGTTACCAGATTACGGGTTACTTTGCCCCAACAGCCCGTTATGGCACACCTCAAGATCTCATGTTCCTGATCGATTCTCTACATCAGGCTGGTATCGGCGTCATTCTTGACTGGGTACCTGCACATTTTCCTGCTGACGGACATGGACTTTCCTGCTTCGACGGTACCTGTCTTTACGAACATGCTGATCCGCGACAAGGGTTCCATCCGGATTGGGAAACCTCGATATTCAATTTTGGGAGAGATGAAGTACGTGCTTTTCTCATATCCAACGCTCTATTTTGGCTCGACAAGTACCATATTGACGGGCTGCGTGTCGACGCCGTTGCTTCAATGCTCTATCTCGACTATGGACGTAAGAAGGGTGAATGGATACCCAATATTCACGGCGGACACCAGAATCTAGAAGTCGTAAGTTTCTTGCGCAGCTTTAATGAGGCTGTATATCGGGATTATCCGGACGTACAGACTATTGCAGAGGAGTCTACATCTTGGCCTAAGGTATCGCGTCCTACATCTATGGGTGGCCTTGGTTTTGGCATGAAGTGGAACATGGGTTGGATGCACGATACGCTGAAGTTCTTTCAGCAAGATCCGCTGTTTCGTGAACATCATTACGACCAAATTACTTTTGGCCTTTCTTATGCTTTCACCGAAAACTTTGTATTACCTTTGTCTCATGACGAGGTTGTCCATGGTAAGGGCTCACTTCTTGGTAAGATGCCGGGTGACGAGTGGCAAAAATTTGCTAATCTACGCTTGCTATATGGTCTGATGTGGACTCATCCTGGCAAAAAACTACTGTTCATGGGTGGCGAGTTTGGGCAGAAGTGTGAGTGGAAGCATGAAGAAAGTTTGGAGTGGTATGTACTCAAGTATCCGCTGCACAAAGGTGTTCAGCAATGGGTGGCTGATCTAAATCGTGTTTATCGCGAACAAGCGGCATTACATAAGCTCGACTTTAGTTCAGATGGTTTTGCATGGGTATGTTGTAATGCTAAAAAGGAAGGTGTTTTAGGATTTTTGCGTTACAGTAGCAATGATAGTGACGTCATCCTGGTAGTATGTAACTTTACTCCGGTACCACGTAAAAACTACATTATTGGGGTGACCCATGTGGGTCAATGGGAGGAAATCCTCAATAGTGATGCAAATTATTATGGCGGTAGTGATATGGGAAACTATGGTTTACTCGAGGCGGAATCTTTTGCCTCCCATGGCTTCTCCTTTTCTTTGACACTGACGCTTCCGCCACTTGCAACACTTATCTTAAAGCCGGTGACTAAAAATAAAGTCATATTTTCGGAGAACCTAACAGGAGATCAATCATGAAAGTACTTGCTATGGTTCTGGCCGGGGGTCAGGGTTCTCGTTTAGATCCCCTCACAGCTGAGAGATCTAAGCCGGCAGTTCCTTTCGGCAGCCGTTACCGTATTATAGACTTTGTTCTTAGCAATCTAGTGAATTCAGAAATATTTAGTATCTATTTATTAATACAGTATAAATCTCAGTCATTGATCGAACATGTGAATAAGGCATGGGGATATACTAACAGTTATACAGGACAGTTCGTTACTCTTGTTCCCCCACAAATGAGTGAGGGTGGAGGGTGGTTTCAGGGCACGGCTGATGCAATATTTCAGAATATAAGCCTAATAAAAAGACATGCCCCTGATATGGTGGCTGTATTTGGGGCTGATCATATCTATCGTATGGACATTAGACAGATGATTGATTTTCATCGTCAGCACTCAGCTCATGTTTCCGTTGCGGCAATTCCCGTGCCACTAAATAAAGCTAACAGTTTTGGTATTATCGACGCTGACAAAGAGGGTCGTATCCAAGGTTTTCTAGAAAAACCAAATAATCCACCTCCAATGCCGTCAGACCCAAGTAATTCCTATGGCTCTATGGGGAACTATCTTTTTGAAACGGATGTATTACTTACAGCGTTAAATGAAGCAAAGGAGCGAGGAGAAAACGATTTTGGCCGTCATATTCTACCTCGGCTCATTCATAGTCACCGGATATTTGCATATAACTTTGCTGAAAACCGTATTCCGGGAATCTCTGACTATGAGGAGCATTCTTACTGGCGTGACGTTGGTGACATTGATTCATTTTATGCCGCACATCATGATGTAATGGGCGGGGAGCCTAAATTTAATCTTTTTAATCCGAGCTGGTTTATTAATTCCAGCAATTATCAGGGACCTTCACCACGTATTCTCTCAGGTGACATCAAAGACAGTGTCATCGGCGCGGGTTCATTGGTGAAATGCGCACGTGTTCGTAATACCATACTGCGTCGTGAGGTAGTATTGGAGGAAGATGTAGAACTTGAGGATTGTATCATCATGGACTACAACATCATTCGTCGAGGATCACGACTTAAACGAGTGATTGTTGATCGTCATAACGAAATTACTCCGCATAGCTATATTGGTTTTGATGCAGCAGCAGATCGTACTCGTTACCATATGAGCAAGGGAGGTATAGTTGTGCTATCGAGGGGAGTAGATAGGCCGGAGAAAGGGCGTTACCGAATATAGGAAAACTATGATAAAGCGCCCCATCAATTCTGTCTGGACAGGCAAACCTTTTCCTCGAGGAGCCAATTGGGATGGTGAGGGTGTCAACTTTGCTCTTTTTTCAGAGAATGCGGATCGAGTAGAGCTTTGTTTATTTGATCCGAGCGGGAAGCATGAGATTCAACGCATTGAGCTACGTGAGCAAACGGATTTGATTTGGCATTGTTATCTGCCTGAGGCCCGTCCAGGTCTGCTTTATGGTTACAGGGTGCATGGACCGGAAAATCCAGAAAATGGTCATCGCTATAATCCAAAAAAACTACTGATTGAGCCATACGCCAAAGACATAGTCGGACAGCTACGCTGGAGCGATGCTCAATTTGGTTATCAGATGGAACATCCTGATGAGGATTTATCCCAGGAAGACCGGGATAATGCTTCTGATATGCCTAAGTGTCGGGTCATTGATCCGGCTTTTAATTGGGACAATGATAAATCACCGTGTATACCCTGGTCCGACATGGTTATATATGAACTTCACGTCCGGGGTTTCACCAAAAAACATCCTGATATTCAGCCATCTCTTCGTGGAACTTATGCAGGTCTTGCAACTGCACCAGTCATTGATCATCTTAAAGGTCTGGGGATAACTTCAGTAGAACTAATGCCGGTACACACTTTTATTGATG
>Ga0265309_10000834_pt1 | contig 13030 bp, 7 predicted proteins | sample Helome_FD_192492 | JGI IMG/M metagenome (GOLD analysis project Ga0265309, IMG submission 192492) | Marine sediment microbial communities from subtidal zone of North Sea - Hel_20160524 (Illumina Assembly) | ecosystem: Environmental > Aquatic > Marine > Subtidal zone > Sediment ...
CGGGCATCTAACCAGTGATCTCGGCACGATAGTATTTCGCCGCATGCTATTTAACATCGCGATCGGCAACACCGATGACCACCTGCGGAATCACGCCTTCATGAAACGATCGTCTGCTTCAGACTACTCGCTCTCTCCCGGTTACGATATCGTGCCCCAAATCAGCCTGCAGGGGTCGCATGCCATCGCGATCGGTCCTTTCGGGAGCACCCCGAGCGTCGACAATATCCAAGCCGCGGCGCTGCGCATGGGTGTGGCCGATGAGCTTGCCCACGAAATCGCCGGCGCGGTGCTCGAGGTGACGGCGACCTGGCGCGACCACATGACCGACGCGGGCGTCGGAGCATCCGATTTAGCCTTGCTCGAACGCTGCTTTGCGTTGCGCGAGGTCGTCGAGCGCTGGCACGGCACAGCTGCCAAGACCGCTCAGCGTCTGCTTTAGAGAAAACAGACGCTCAGAATTGAGATTTCAGAAGCGACTAACGACCCAACTCGGACCTTCACTTTACGGTTGAATATAAATAGGTATGCATCTCTTTCCCTATAGTCTTATATCTGACCCAGGCAACTAATTTTGACTGATTCTAAATTAATCGAAATTCGTTCCCATGATTCTTAATCGTTAATTTTAATTCCAATTAAATAGCTTAATGCTATTATTTTTATTCTAATTATTAATTAGATTTATACTGTGCCTTGCCTTAACGTAGCCTAAGGCTTAGTAACAACAAGCTATTACCTTATCGCATTAAAGGAGACTGAAATGAAAGGCAAATCCAGGTTAACGACAACTGGTGGTGCACCTGTTGGTGACAATCAAAACGTTTTGACGGCAGGCTCTCGTGGCCCAATGTTACTCCAGGACATCTGGTTTCTAGAAAAACTGGCGCACTTCGATCGTGAAGTTATTCCTGAGCGCCGCATGCATGCCAAGGGATCCGGTGCCTACGGCACTTTTACCGTGACTAACGATATAACCAGGTACACCAAGGCCAAACTCTTTGCCGAAGTTGATAAAAAGACGGATGTATTTGTTCGGTTTTCCACCGTGGCTGGCGAGCGTGGAGCGGCTGATGCAGAGCGTGACATCCGCGGTGTTGCGATGAAGTTCTACACGGAAGAAGGCAATTGGGATATGGTCGGGAATAACACACCCGTCTTTTTCCTGCGCGACCCGTTGAAATTTCCGGACCTGAACCACGCGGTAAAACGCGACCCGTGCACCAATATGCGTAGTGCCCAGAGTAACTGGGATTTCTGGACCTTGCTTCCTGAGGCGCTGCATCAAATTACTATCCTGATGAGCGATCGAGGCAATCCTCGCAGCTATCGGCACATGCATGCTTTTGGTAGCCATACCTTTAGTTTCATTAATGCCAGCAACGAGCGTTTTTGGGTCAAGTTTCACTTCAAGAGTCAGCAACCCATTGAAAACCTGACCGATCAAGAGGCGGAAGAATTGGTTGGCAAGGACCGCGAGAGTCATCAAAAAGATTTGTACGAGAGTATTGAGAATGGCGACTTTCCACGTTGGGATTTCAAAGTACAAATCATGCCCGAGAAGGATGCGGCAACATATCGCTTCCACCCATTCGATCTGACCAAGATTTGGTCGCACAAGGACTATCCACTTATCGATGTGGGCGTACTGGAACTCAATCGCAATCCTGAAAATTATCATGCGGAGGTCGAACAGTCGGCGTTTAATCCCGCCAATGTGGTACCCGGAATAGGGTTCTCACCCGACAAGATGCTGCAAGGACGCTTGTTCTCGTACGGCGATACACAACGTTACCGGCTCGGCGTGAACCATAGCCAGATTCCTGTGAACCAACCACGATGCCCTGTACATAGCTTTCATCGCGATGGCGCAATGCGTGTAGACGGTAATTTTGGAGGCACCAAAGGATATGAGCCGAATAGCCTGGGTGAATGGCAGGAACAGCCTGAGGTTAATGAATCACCGTTGGAACTTCGCGGTGCAGCCGATCACTGGGATGCGCGTGAAGACGATGATGATTACTACACCCAGCCGGGCGATTTATTCCGCTTGATGAGCGCGGAACAGCAGCAGCTGTTGTTTGATAATACTGCGCGTTCAGTAGGTGGTGCCAATGTTGAAGTGCAAAATCGTCATATCAAAAACTGTCTGAAAGCCGACCCGGCCTATGGTAAAGGTGTGGCCGATACGTTAGGAATTTCACTCGACGAAATAGATTAATATCGATTTGAAATTTGATCTTGTGCTCCAGCCCAAATATCGTTGATGGGCTGGAGCAGATGTCCTTTTAAGATCACTAGAAACTGCTGCTAAATGTCCATTCGTGGCCGTTCTCCGATCCACAAGAAGAGCTTTTCAGCGTCCGCTCTGGAGAAAGCAGTCACTTTTTTTAAAACAAAAGTCTTTCACCGCTACAACTGGAATTAGCCAGTAAACTGGAGCCGGCGTTCAGCGCCTCGATAAAGCTGAATCAATAAGCCGGCAGCAACTTTGTTTTTGTGTGTTGTCGCATGTCTTGCAAACAAGTTAACAAATAATTCCTTAGTCGCTGGAATTAAGGAGGCGATAAACTTAATTGCCCGGCCCTATTGGTCAATGAATTAAGTAAACTGTCACCATAATTCCCGGCCAGGCACGGCCTGAATAATATTGCGCCATTTAAGCGCTGGAAGAATCTTTTTATGAAAACTGTATTTCGTTTAATTCGCTGGCCGCTTGGCCAAATCGTCATTTTGATTGACTGGCTCACGCGTCCAAAAATTCCGCTGTTGCCCCCGGAGCAACGGGAGGAGTTTGATGCAATAACATCGAGCATGAAGATCTACCACTTCAAACAATGCCCGTTTTGCGTCAAAACCCGTCGCACCGTTCGGCGCCTTGGTTTAAATATAGAAACTCGCGATGCGCGCAACGATCCGCGTTGGAACCAGGAACTGATTAATGAAGGCGGTAAATATCAGGTACCCTGCTTGCGCCTGGTAAAAGAGGATGGCTCGAAGGAATGGATGTATGGGTCGAGTAATATTATCCAGTACCTCGATAAGCGGTTCGGGTGAATTAGATAGGGTACTGACAAGTTAACTGCTATTCGGCGACAATTGCCGGATGAAAAATACAAATTTATGTAAGCGTTACCGATTTCCCCCAGGAATCATCCAACACACCGTATGGCTTGCATTTGGTTATGGTACTCTAAATCGGCAATTTATGGGGAAATCACGTTATGGACAATCAAATCGATATCATAATGCATATCGATGAAAACACTACTCATGAAGATCGAGAAATATTGCGCGATGAATTACTAAGTACAGATGGTGTAATGGCCGCAGCTTACCAAGGAGAGAAATCACATCTGATAGTAATGTCATATGATCCAGATGCTTTGAAATCTATTTCGTTAAGTTTGCACAAGAACAAAGGAATACACGCCGAACTAGTAGGTCTTTAGACCAGGTAATTGAGGATTTAGTTAAGCGCAAAAGTGATAAGTTTTTTCATTGGCCTCAATCACGTAAGTATCTTGCTGCATCGCCAATTAAATGTCTGCTTCTATCGAGAAAGTTCTCATCGCTCACTTTCGCTGATCTCGTTGCAAAGAGGTTCGAAGTAGCGATCGATTGAATGAGCGGCGATTCCGAGTCCCCTTCCTAGACGATCTAGCGGGGACTCATGCGAATTATCCCGGCTGTTGTCAACACTAAATGCATCCCTGCCCTTGTCAAGGAATCCTGCCGACCCATCCCGATATATCTTGCCACTGGCATCGACGTAATACTCACTCCCCACAGTGGACCATGGGTTGAATGGTGTGTCCGGTGTCGGATCGATACTACTGACGAATCTGTAATAAGGGACCCCGTGCTCACGGACAAGATTGGAAAATTTCCACCCCGCAGCCCGCGGTTGAGAAAACGTGCACACGGCCGCCGGGCGGCTGGCTAAATCCGTAGTGATACGCATCAACGCCAACTGCGCGATTGCGCCGCCGAGGCTGTGACCCGTTATCCAGACATACTTCCACCTAGTTCCATCGAGTATCCGTTGTAAGCCAGGCCACAACCGCTCATGTGCGCCCAGGAAACCGCGGTGTACCAAACCCCAAGGTGTCCGTGCTGGTAGTACTCGGATATTCGAATTCCACCAGTCGTTACGATCATCAGTTCCACGGAATGCGGTCAGCACAAAATCTCTGCCAATAAGGCTCAGGCCCCAGTCTGGCTCGCCGCTTCCCAGGAATTCCGCCTTGCATCCCCACTCTTTGGCGACATCGCTTACGAGATCTTTGTCGCTCAAATAGCTCAAAGATGAAGCGAGTGCGCATGCCATGGCATTACGCGGGGAATAAACAGTGCTGCTGGGATCGAATTCGAACTGGTAGGATTTGATAATTGAGAGTCTCTCCTCGTCGCGCGAGACGTTTTCTGAACCATCACCCATATTCCTGCCTCCAGCATTAGAGCAATCCTATGTTACGCCCGTGCGTTGGGTAAGGCTATTGCAGATTCCTAAAGATTTGCGAAGGCTCTCCGTGAATTGAACATGGACGCGGAAATTCGTACTGTCCCATACTCCGACACACCGGTAGCGATTTTCAGTGTCTGCTTTCGAGAGATCGCCTGGTCGACCTTGCTAAACACAAAAATCGGTTAACTTGTCAGCACCGATAAATCACCTCAAGCAATTATAAGCGCGGCATTTCACCAGCAAAACTGGAAACAACTTAGGTAAAGTTTTTGTAAACATTCACTTTCAATCCTCACTTCGCATTTATTTTATCGTAAAGTCTATAGTCACAACTCGAAACTTAAGAGGAAAGGATCGTGCTGACTATTAAACGAATAATGACGCTTACCGGATTCCTGATTACGCTCGGTTTTGCAGCCTGGGCCGCAACAGACAGTAACATAGAATCTAAAATCACAGCTCAAGATCTGGGAGGCGATGAGCGTTATCTTATTTATGCCAGCACCGACAAGCCTATCTACCGTGAATCGGAGTCGCTTTACTTACGGACTGTATTTTTAAATGCAGCAGACAATACTCCGGTTAAAAACGGCCAAATCGGCATCAACGTCAAAATTCGCGGCCCCAAAGGAGATTTTGTCTTTCAGGGATATGGTGTAGGCGACAATAGCACTGCAGGAATTAAATGGGACATCCCACCAGGCACAGCTGGTGGTCAATACACGGCCCTGATTACAAGCCCGGTGATGGGTATTCCAGAAACTGAGCGGAGTTTCGAGATTCGTGCTTATCGCGCACCACGCTTAAAAACCCAAATAGAATTTACGCGCGAAGGCTATGGTCCGGGTGATTTAGTACAGGCAAGCATTAAAGCCGATCGCGCCGAAGGCGGGGTGCCGGAAGGCGCAAAGATTACCGTGCTTGCACGAGTCGACGGCACTGAGGTTTTCAATAAATCGGGCTACGTCATCTCAGCCGATGGCACTTTTTCTACAGAATTTAAGTTGCCGGAAACGATTGCCGTTGGCGATGGCAGCCTGGCCTTTATCATCGAAGACGGTGGCGTTGTAGAAACCGCCAGCAAAACCATACCGATTTTACTTCAGACTATGGATATTGCCTTCTACCCGGAAGGTGGTGATTTGATCGCGGGTTTGGCGAGCCGGGTTTATGTACAGGCCAGACGACCCGATGGCAAACCCGCGGATATCGAAGGCCGAATTGTTGAAATTGAAGATGAAAAGCTCGGCGCCGGGGTTGCGGCAAAACTTTCGACTCAACACGAGGGGCGCGGAATCTTTACCATCACACCCGAAGCCGGGAAGCGCTATGCACTAGTACTGGACGCCCCTTCAGGTTTTAATCGCCACTTCCCTTTGCCGATTATAAAACCTGACGGAACCGTAATTAAAAGCGTGCAAAATACTTTTCGTTACGAGCAAAAAATAAACATCGAAGTCGCTTCAAATAGTCAAAATCCCGGGGCTACTATAACGCTTCATAAGCGCGAGGCGCTGATCGATAAAGTCTCTGTTAAGTCGGCCATAAATAGTAGCCCTACCGCAGTTACACTCGATGCAAAAGATAGCGAAGGCGTACTCATTGTGACTGCATGGGATGCCGCAGGAAACCCACTCGCCGAACGTTTGGTTTACCGCGAACCTAAATTCGCTATCAATGTCGATATACAGGCGGGTGCCGGACCTTTTGTTCCAGGCTCAGAAATCTCTCTCGACATCCTTACCACGGATGAGAATGGCAAACCCGTCGAGGCCGTGGTTGGCCTTACGGTGACCGACGATGCCGTTTTAGAAATAATCGAAAAACGCGAACAGGCACCACGTTTACCGGTGATGGTGTATCTGGAAAACGAAGTGCGCGACCTGGCCGATGCGCATATTTACCTCGATGCGCAAAATCAGCAAGCGCCATCGGCGCTTGATTTACTACTCGGCACACAGGGCTGGCGACGTTTTATCCTGGTTCGTTACGACGAAATTAAGCAGTCTTATGCAGAGCACGGAAAGCGCGTACTAGCCGAACGACAACCCGAGGAAATTTACCCGCAGGCAGTTGGTATGCTGCGGAGGCTGGATAATGCCCTGTTCAATGCCGCCGAACCGGTAGACGAATTTGCGGGTGAGGATAAAAGACGTAAAGCGATAGAAATCATCGAAAACGCTAAACCCGAAAAGAAAATAGCAAACATCGAAGCAGGCAATTTTAATCTGGCCCAAGAACCAGAGGGATTTCTAGCCGAGGCCGACATTGCAATGGAGATGGAGGAGATGCGACGCCAGGTAATGACCATACGAGAATACGCTTATCAGGTTCGTCCCAACCGCAAAGCTAACGATCGAGTCGATTTCACCGAAACACTGTACTGGCACAAAGGGATTCGTACCGGCGCCCGCGATGGTAAGGCAACTGTTAAATTTGGCCTGTCCGATAGTGTTACGACTTTTCGCGTGTTGGGGGATGCGTTTGGGCATAACGGTGCGCTAGGCAGCAATGACATCGTTATCAATTCGGTCGAACCCTTTTATATCGAACCCAAAATGCCGCTGGAATCGACTGTGGGGGATATTATCGAATTACCCGTTTCCCTGGTTAATGCCTCCAATGAGGATATCGGATCGGCCAACATATTGGTTAAGGGTGAAGGCGTTAGTATTACACAGGCAAAACTAATAACTCTAGACGCGGGTGAACGTGCTCGCCGCGTGGTCCGTATAGTGGCGACCAGGCCTGGAAGTTTTCCTTTAATCCTGACGGCCGCGGCAGGCCCTTATGCCGATAGTGTGACTCGCACATTAACAATTAAACCGAAGGGCTTTCCGATTAGCATTAACCACGGTGGCTTGCTTGGGCCAGAAAACGATTTCAATACTCGTTTTGTTATCCCCAGGGAGGTGGAGCCGGGTAGCCTGTCCAGTGTCGTGAAAGTTTACCCATCACCGCTTGCGAATTTGGAAGAAGCGCTGAATGCCCTCCTACGACAGCCAAATGGCTGCTTCGAACAAACCAGTTCTTCTAACTACCCGTTAGTCATGGCTCAGCAATACTTCACCAGCCATCAGGGTGTCAGCCCCGAAAAAATAGCGAAAGCGAAAAAACTGCTGAACGCCGGTTACAAAAAATTAATTGGCTTCGAATCCGAGGACAAAGGCTACGAATGGTTTGGGGCTAGCCCCGCCCATGAAGCACTAACAGCCTACGGCCTGATGGAGTTTGTCGACATGGCCAGGGTTATGCCTATTGACGATGCCATGATTAAACGCACCCGCGACTGGTTACTCCTGCGTCGCGATGGTAAAGGGGGCTTCAAACGTAACGAAAAAGCGCTGGATAGTTTTGGTCGCGCACCGGCGCCAACCACCAACGCTTATATTGTCTGGTCCTTATTAGAGAGTGGTGAAAAACCTGGGTCATTAAAGAAAGAAATTGCCGCCATTAAAAAGCAGGCATTAAAGAGTGGCGATAACTACATTGTTTCGCTTGCCGCCAATATACTTTATTTAGCGGGGGACAGCGCAGGGGCAACGACCTTATCTAAAAAACTCGCCGCAGCGGTCAACAAGGAGGGCGCGATCAGTGGCGCTGTCACGTCGATCACCCAATCCGGTGGCGATGCACTCGTGATAGAAACAACCAGCCTCGCACTACTGGCATGGCTGAAAGACGACGCACAATGGGCCGCACAGGTAGAAGTATCTATGAAGTGGTTATTTGAGCGCAGCAAGTCCGGTCGCTTTGGCTCTACACAGTCAACTATTCTTGCGCTTAAGGCGATTAACGCCTATGACGCAGCTCGCGCCAAACCAAAAAAGCCTGGTTCAGTTCAACTTTTCGTTGACGGCAAACCATTTGGCAAAGCCGTGGCATTTAACAAAGACTCAAAAGGCGCCATCGAACTTCCCGATATATCCGCAGCCCTCGCTCATGGTGAGCACCGTGTTGCACTAAAAATGGAAGACGGGAGTAAAATGCCCTTCGCATTTGAGGTCACCTACAACACGAATTTGCCCGTGAGCAGCGAAGCAACCCAGACCAAATTGGAAACCCGCATTTCCGATACTGAAATTAATGAAGGCGAACCCCTGGAAATGGAGGCCGTTATTACCATAGGCAATAAAAATGCGCCCACGCCGATTGCCATTATCGGCATCCCTGCCGGCCTGGATGTGCGTCACGATCAGCTAAAAGAATTAGTCGGCGCCGATCGTATCAGTTCTTACGAAGTGATAGGCCGCGAGGTAATTTTATACTGGCGCGCACTGAAGGCTGGTGAAAAACGAATCATTCCAATCAGCCTTACCGCAGCTATTCCCGGCACTTATACCGGGCCGGCGAGCCGCGCTTACCTTTACTATACCGATGAGCACAAACATTGGGAGAAAGGCAGCAGCGTTACAGTGCAACCTCGTCGATAGGCTGGAATATTTGGGTATTGGTTTAGTTGGTATTGACAAGTTAACTAATGAGGGTGGGCTGGGGTAAAACAAAAGCCCTATCTCCCTGAAAATTAGAAGCTTTTCGGAAGCCTCCAAGAGACCGGGCGATAGGGCCTGATTGTCTGGCGGTGGATGCAGTCTCCAGCTAACTCGTCTCGGCACGAAATCCCTGATCCACGGAAAAATACAGGGGAATTTTACGAATTTCGAGCCACTAATTCAGATTAGCACGGCATAACATCCGAATATATAAAGGTTTGTTCCTAGCCAGGAGAAGGATATATAAAAAATAACAGGGAATTATCAGCGATCAATTTTTTAAATATTAAGGTTCCCATATTCTTAAAGCATCTAAAGAATTTTAATTTCTAGTTAATAAGACATTATATGAATCGCCCTTATGAACCGTTTTAATTTGTATACATTTTAAGAAGATAAGGTCGAAAGCGGACGCTCAGATTTTAGGAATCAGGGGCGGCTTACGACCCAACTGAGACACTCGTCTCTTACGAAACTAAATACATCCCTTTTATTTCGGCTAGTTAGGCATAAAAAGAAACGATAGTCTGTGGTTGTCATGCGAGTATCATTGCCTTTGTACCCTTTACACACGAGAGGAGGATTGAATATGTATTCAAAAGTATATTGGATCGGCTGTGATCCGGATAAAGCGCCTAACTTGATGGAACACTATGACTCGGTACTGACGCCAGCAATCCAGTCCAGCGAGTATCACGTGGGGCATCATATGGTTGAAACCGGCAGCGGAAAGTGGTTGCTTGTCAGTAACTACCACGAAAAAGCAGGAGCTGACGCGGCCGTACCAATGGTTCAAGAATTGGTTAAGCCGATGGTTGAACAATTTGGCATGACACTCGAGGTGATCACTGAGGGTGAAGTTGTTCGATCGATCTAAATCTGTTCTCGTGTAAGCTCTAGTTCTTTTCTCCCTCGATTTTTCCGAGTGGAATTTAACCGCAATTTTTATTTTTCATTGCGAGTGTCCGCTTCTGGCCGAAGATTGCCTCCCGCCAGGTTTTCATGAGCGTCTCCTTTGGAGAGAACTGACCCTCAGAATCTGATTACCAGCGGCGATTTACGACCCAAAGGAGTCATTCATAAAAAAAGCCACCTCAATTGAGATGGCTTCCTTATGAACTTTTTTGCAGACCCATTGCATAACTGAACTTACTAGGATCGGGTAGGTTGATATTATGCTAGTTAACCGTTTTACTCACCTCGATTGAATAGCTACTTTCTATTCCAGCTGAATTGAAAGATGTCATCACAAAGTGCCAGTCCGCACTAGCCAGATTTTCCACTAGATAGCTGGTTAATCCCGAGTTGTTAATAGTTATGGTGTCGCTATAGCTACCTGGCGATGCACCGTAACGAATCTTGTAACCGGCCAAATCAGTCAATGACGAGCCATCCGTATTCTCGGTCGGTGGTGTCCACGACAATAAAGCTGTTCCATTATTATTCAGTACAACCGTCACATTGATCGTGTCATTAACTGTCCCACCCGCTCCGCTACAGGTTAATGTAAATTGGCTGTCAATCGTCGAGGCATTAATCGTCTCAGAACCCGTCGCAGCCTTGTTTCCAGACCAATCACCCGAAGCCGTGCAACTCGTCACATCGGTACTACTCCAGTCTAATGTGGTCAACCCATTCTGAGATACGGTGCTTGGACTTGCCGTAAAAGAAAGTGTTGGTAATGGGGCAGCAACGATAACACTTACCGAGTCACTAGCGTTCCCACCGGTACCACTACAGGATAGATTAAAAGTACTGTCGGTCGTTAATGCGCTAATGGTCTGAGAACCCGATGTAGCTTTACTTCCGGACCAGTCGCCTGACGCTGTACAGCTGCTGGCACGTTTGCTATTCCAGTTAATTGTGGTCGAACCATTCATAGCTACGGTGGTCGAGCTTGCAGACAACGAAATCGTCGGTAGCTTATGTCCTTTAACTGGATTATTTGCCTTATCATTTATCTTTCTCGCTGCATCTGCGCCACCACCGGTGAGATACAAGATCAAACCGAGACTGATCATAATTTTCGTAGCTTTAGCATTTGCCATTTTGCATTTCCTCACAAACAAAATCAGGCCTAATCGGCCAAGCATCACGCGCACTGTCCTGTGCGAATAGCGTTTAATTTGATGGTTCGTTGGGAACTAAAAGCCTGGTTGGTTACCGGCTAAGAAAATGCGTATAGAGATTAGGTTCTATCGAATCGGTATCGCGTAAAATAAACTACAAAACCGACTCCGACGATACCGCTCCAGTTCTATACTTTACAACACTTAGTTCTGGCAACCTGGCTGTCATAGCGTATATACACTTTAGACCCAAGGTTTTGCGCACCAATTTTTCAATTGGATTGCCTTTATCAGATTGCTAGAAAACTTAGCATAGTTTCGGGGATATTTATCGAGTTTGTGATTTACTTCACTGTATTCACATTCAAACAAGTAGGCATAAAATTTATGTAATTATTCTATTTCTTGTAAGTATCGAGCGAACGTCCGCTTCTGGCCGAAGATTGCCACTGAACTCTTAGTTTTGAGCGTCTCCTTTGGAGAAAACACACGCTGAGACTCGATTTTTTCAGGGACGGCTACCGACCCAACTGAGACGCTCATATTCCCAGGTATTATGGCATAGCACTTCCCGATAAAAGTTAACTGGCTGCACCATTCGCCTTGAATTAGTCTGCTCATGTAGTGATACCATCAAGGTAAATGCAATGGCAACTGCGGAGTCGATACCCTATTGATCGATTGTCCAATGTCATTGGATTTTAAGAAAAGAGTCGTCTATTCTTCTTACACATCGCAGTCATGTCAGAGCACATGGAGATCCACGTAGACGCTCGCAGTAAATAGCCAATAAATTTCCAATCCCATTAAGGGAAGTAAGGATTTTTACGCATACATAACGAAGAACTAATATGGAGGAGAGAACCATGAACTTTGGAGACTTCTGGTACAAAGGGATTTTTCATATTCGAGCATTACTGATCTGCGCTATTGCAGCAATATCATGGCCATATGCTGCTTCTAATGCAGCCGTTATAACGGTCAACGACCCACTGCCCGTTACCCTCGCAAATGGCTTCTGCTCTGTCTCGGAGGCTATTCACAATGCCAATGACGATGCAGCGACACATGCAGATTGTGTGGCAGGCAGCGGTACAGACACCATACAGCTGGCAGTTACAACCACTTACGAGATAACAGTGCCCGACAACAACACCATGGAACCAACTGGCCTTCCTCTGGTAAGCAGTGAGATGGTAATCGAGGGAAATGGCTCCACGGTGCAGCGCAGTGAAGCCCTGGGAACACCACTGTTCCGTATCCTACTAATCACAACGACAGGAAACCTGACGCTGAATGATCTTACAGTGCGTAACGGCAAGACCGGATCTCCTGTGAACGGTGGTTTCTTTGGGGTTCAAGTTGGGAGCGGTATTCGCAATTTTGGTACGTTAACCCTCAACCGCTGTACAGTGAGAGATAACCTTGGTGAGACTTGGCATGGTGGCGGTATTGCCAGCAGTGGCTCACTGACTGTCAATGATAGTGTTATTGCCCATAATGATGCGGGCGACGATGGTGGTGGAATAGCGGTCAGCGGTGGGCTGTTGGCGGTGAATAACAGCAGCATCAGTGATAATGCGGCAGCCGACGAGATCGGAGGCGGTATTCATATGAATGGTGGTACGGCAACATTGGTCAATACTACCGTCAGTGGCAACGTAGCGGCGCTTGGTGGCGGTATCCATGTTGGTGGGGGTATGTTGACGCTGTTGAATAGCACAGTCAGTAACAACAATACAGATCAGGACTTTCAGACAGTCCTGGGCGGTGGTGGCATTTTGAATGATGGGGGTACGGTCATAATTAGCAACAGCACGGTGAGCAACAATAGCTCGATCGGCAGTACCGGCGGGGGTATTTACAATTTTCCATTCAGTGCGGGTACCGCGACTGTCATAAACAGTACCCTAAGCGGTAACAACGCCACCTTTGGGGGTGGTATTTTTAATGCCGGGCCCGGCACACTGCATTTGAAGAACACCATCATTGCTAACAGT
>Ga0265309_10000835_pt1 | contig 13028 bp, 8 predicted proteins | sample Helome_FD_192492 | JGI IMG/M metagenome (GOLD analysis project Ga0265309, IMG submission 192492) | Marine sediment microbial communities from subtidal zone of North Sea - Hel_20160524 (Illumina Assembly) | ecosystem: Environmental > Aquatic > Marine > Subtidal zone > Sediment ...
AATTGTGGTATCCCTATTGGGCGGTTCGCATGTGACGATAACCGGGCCTGGAAACGGACTTGTAATTGTTTTGCTCGGCGCCATTACAGCTTTGGGAGCAGGCGATATGTACCAGGGTTTTTTATATACACTGGCAGCTATTATCGTTTCGGGGGCCTTAATGTTGCTACTGGGTTTTCTAAAACTTGGTCGACTTGCCGATTTCTTCCCCGCCTCTGCCATACAGGGCATGCTAGCAGCAATTGGTGTTGGCATTTTGTCCAAACAATTTCATATCATGATCGGCAATGCTGATGCTAATGGTAGCATTGTTTCGCTCCTGGCACAAATCCCCTCGGGAATGTGGGAGCTAACCAAAAGTATGGATACAGCTACCTGGGCTGCGGCCGCAGTTGGTATTATTAGTCTATTGATCATGGTGTATTATTCCAAGATCCGTAATCCATATTTTCACTTGATCCCTGCGCCCATGTGGATCTTAATCCTAACAGTTGGTTTTAGTTATGCGTGTTCGTGGCTTGCTGTCCCCTATCCTCTCTCTGAGAATTACCTGGTAAATATTCCCGATAACGTAATGACCAATCTGGCATTCCCGGATTTCAGCAAGGCATTTACCCAAGAATTTGTTGTCGCGGTGTTTGCCATCACTTTTATTGCCAGTATTGAATCCCTTCTAAGTATTAAGGCTATAGACAAGCTTGATCCTGAAAATCGGAGATCCAATGTTAATAAAGACCTGAAGGCGCTTGGTTTGGCTACTATAATTAGTGGCTTCCTCGGAGGCCTCAATGTGGTTACGGTTATTGCACGAAGCTCGGTCAATGTAAATAATGGAGCCACTAATCGTTCAGCGAATTTTTTCCATGGAGTGATCCTGCTGGCCCTGGTTTTGTTATTCCAGGAGCAATTAAGGCGGATCCCGCTCGCAGCGCTAGCCGCTATTTTGGTATATACCGGTTATAAACTGGCAAGTCCGGCATTATTCAGGAGAATAGCCGGTATCGGAAAGGAGCAATTTGCAATTTTCATCATCACGTTCCTCACCACCATTTTTACTAATCTCATAACCGGAATAAGCGTTGGCATCCTGGTCACATTTATCATCCATATTATTATCAATAAAAGTTTTGGGTTATTTATTGGAAATCTCTTCAAGCCCAACATACTTATGTTCAAGGAAGCCGATGAGGGGAATTACTATATCAGTGTAAAATATTTCAGCAGTTTTGTCAATTTCTATAAACTCAAGAACAAGCTGGATGCCGTACCTGAAAGTGAAACTGTAGTCCTGGATTTTTCTATGGTGAATTTTGTCGACCACACTGTAATGGAGGGCTTGCAAAACTACACCGACACATTTACTAAAAAAGGAGGGAGTATTGAAATTATTGGATTAGATAAGCATGAGGCAGATTCTGTTCACCCCTTTGCTGTTCGGAAGATCCTGCCGTTTGATCCATTAAAACCTATTGAACGTTACTTTACCAAAAGGCAATCTGATCTGGAAAATACCGCTGCTGATTATGAGTGGTCTTATAGAGCAAACAAAAACATTGAGGTTGATTTTCTTTCAAGTTTTGTTTTCTTCCAGAGTCGGCGAATCAGATATTTCTACAATACCCTGCAGGACGAAAAACAAAAGTGCAGGGTGCTGGACGTTGAATTTACCGAAGGAGAATTTATCGCTAAAGAGGTCATTAAGTCTACTTTGATGTACCTCACATTGGATCACAATCTTCCGATTTTTACATTAGATCGTGAGGGCCTGTTAAGTTTCTTGTATACAGGTGCCGGTTTTAAAGAAGTCTTAATCCCTAATCATGATTATTTTAATCGCCGATTTCATTTGAGCGGCAAAAACCCTACGGAAGTAGGTCCTGTTTTTACTGATGAATTAATTCGCTTTTTAGAAAGTCATCCTTTCTACCATGTGGAATCGAACGGAAGCGCCCTAATGATCCTAAAAAAAGAACGTCTATTGGGCGTAAAAGAAATAAGGGCAATGATCTATTTTGGCCTGGAACTGCGTGCACTCCTTCAGAAATAAAGTAATCCTGTGAAAATATATCCCATTGAAACCGGCAATTTTAAGTTAGATGGGGGTGCTATGTTCGGTGTAGTCCCCAAATCCCTTTGGTCTCGCACAAATCCAGCAGATTCAAACAATTTGATTGATATGGCCATGAGGTGTTTGCTGATAGAGGATGGTGACCGGCTGATCCTTATAGATTCCGGTTTGGGAAATAAACAATCAGAAAAATTCTTCAGTTATTATTATCTCTGGGGCGATCACAGCCTGAATAGATCTCTTGAAAAATACGGCTTTCATCCAGACGACATTACCGATGTATTTATGACTCATTTGCATTTCGATCATTGTGGGGGCTGTGTGAAATGGAACAAAGACCGAACGGGTTACGAGCCTGCTTTTAAGAATGCTGTCTTCTGGAGTAATCAAGCGCATTGGGATTGGGCTACTCAGCCAAATGCCCGGGAAAAAGCTTCCTTTTTAAAAGAGAATTTGCTCCCTATGAAAGAAAGCGGGCAATTGCGGTTTATATCCCCGCTTGAACCAAAGAAGCAAACCTTCAAAGAATTAGGTTTTGAGATCTTGTTCGTAGACGGCCATACAGAGAAGCAGATGCTCCCGCATATATCGTATATGAATAAAACCCTTGTTTTTATGGCAGATCTGATACCAACTACGGGGCACATTCCCCTGTCCTATGTCATGGGCTACGACACGCGCCCATTACTTACTTTAAAAGAAAAGGCCACCTTTTTGAATGAGGCTGCAGATAATGAATGCCTCTTATTTTTGGAGCATGATGCCCATCACGAAATATGCACTTTGCAACACACGGAAAGAGGGGTTCGCCTCAAAAACACATATTCCTTTAGTGAGGTATTTGGCTAAATGGCTCTATTCTTGAGAGAACCTTAACAGTGTGATTCACAGGAATATCATTATTTTTGTGCCCTAAACACTACTTTTAATTTAACTTTTTATGAAAATTTCCTTCTCCCCCATTACCTCATTGTATGTTATTGGACTGCTAATTCTAACTGGTTGCGGCGGCACTACGCTTGTTAGCACTCCGGTAGAAAATATTGATTCCGTACCCTTAAAAGTTTCTGATCTGACAGAGGATCAGGAAAAAACATGGTCTCATGCAGACCTCGTTTCTGACACAATTCCGGGTATGAGCATCAATAAGGCCTACACAGAAATAATAGGAACCCGAAGAGGTAAGAAAGTGGTTGTTGCCGTTCTTGATTCTGGCATTGACTTAACACACGAAGATCTGGATGGTGTGTTATGGAGAAATACTGATGAAAAGCCTGGCAATGGTATTGATGATGATAAGAATGGGTTTGTTGATGACATTCATGGATACAATTTTCTTGGCGAATCCTATAATGAACAATTGGAAATGGCTCGGATCCTGAGTTTAAAACTCGGAGATGCGGCTTTACAGGCAAGGGCCAAAACTAAATTGGAAGCAGATTATACGGAGGCAAGTCAAAACAAAGCTCAATATGAGCAAATCCTTCAGGCGGTTACACAATCGCACGAAGCTGTCAGTAAACATTTGGGTAAATCTGATTATACTAAAAAGGAGGTTTCGGCCATTAAAACGGAAGATCCTACCCTACAACAAAATATAGCTGTATTGCTTCAGATGTTCAACTTTTCTGATTCCATCCCTGATCTCCTGGAAGAAGTTAAGGACGGAATAAAACACTTTTCAGATCAATTGAATTACAATCTTAATGTGAACTTTAGTGGCCGTGATGCAGTAGGTGACAATCCTTATGATCTAATGGATCTTGGCTATGGCGATGGAAATCCACAAAACAGGTTGCCTGATGAAGACCATGGCACGCATGTCGCCGGAATCATTGCTGCGGAACGCAATAATGGCCTAGGTGTTAAAGGTGTGGCCAACAACGCTCAGATCATGAGTATTCGGGCCGTCCCTAATGGAGATGAATATGACAAGGACATTGCGCTTGGGATCCGATACGCCGTGGATAATGGGGCTCGAATCATTAATTGCAGTTTTGGTAAGGCATTCTCACCCAACTCAGAATGGGTGCACGAGGCTATTAAATATGCGGCAACTAAAGATGTATTAATTGTGCATGCTGCAGGAAATGACGGATTAAATGTAGATACGCCAGAGAATGCACAATATCCCAATGATTATGCTACTGCCCAGGAGGCTGAAATTGCAGATAATGTCATTGTTGTTGGATCTCTAACTCAAAATTATGGTTCAGAGATGATATCTTCATTTTCAAATTATGGTCAGAAGAATGTAGATGTATTTGCGCCGGGATCGGGCATCTATTCAACCATGCCGGGTAATGAATATAAGTCTCAGGGCGGCACCTCAATGGCGGCACCAGCGGTCTCCGGAGTGGCTGCGCTTATCTTGTCTTATTACCCCAAACTATCGGCCCCACAGGTAAAGAAGATACTTATGCAATCTGGCTTGAGCTCCAATACCAGCGTGATACTGAGTGGTGACCCAAGTAAGGCAAAGAAATTTGGTGAGATATCAAGCTCTGGCAGAATGGTAAATGCTTACAACGCAATGATCCTCGCAGATGGTGTGGCTAAAGGGCGAGTCCGTATTTAATAAAATAATAGAATAGTGAAATACCTCAGATCTCTGTTTCTCCTGCTAATCCCATTGGCAGGCCTCAGTCAGCATACCTATTGGCAGCAACATGCAAACTATGTCATGGATGTAGTTATGGATGTTGAATCGAATCAATATACAGGCTCTCAGAAACTCACATATACCAATAATTCTCCCGATACCTTAGATCGTGTTTTCTATCATATGTACTTTAATGCCTTTCAGCCTAACAGTGAAATGGATGTGCGCTTACAACATGTAGAAGATCCTGATAGTCGCATGTATGTAAATGGCAAAAGCAGAATCGCCGATCTCAAAGAAAATGAGATCGGATACTTAAGGGCCTCTGTTATGGATCAGGATGGTAGTGCGGTTGATTTTGCGTTAGAAGGAACCATAATGGTCGTGCAACTAGCTAAACCTTTACTTCCGGGGGCATCTACTGTGCTTACAATGAATTTTGAGGGCCAGGTCCCCTTACAGATCAGGCGCTCAGGAAGAAACAGCAAGGAAGGTGTTGCTTTGTCTATGAGCCAATGGTATCCCAAAATGGTCGAATATGATCATGAAGGATGGCATGACCACCCTTACATTGCGAGAGAATTTCACGGAGTGTGGGGTGATTTCGATGTGAAAATTACCATTGACAACGAATATGTCCTTGGGGGGACGGGATATTTGCAAAATCCTGGGGAAATAGGCCATGGATATGCAGAGCTATCCAGGAAAGATCTTCGAAAGCAAGGAAAAACACTTACCTGGCATTTTATTGCGCCCAAAGTGCATGATTTCATGTGGGGGGCAGATCCAGATTATTTGCATGATATATTACCCATGGAGGATGGCCCTGATTTGCATTTCTTTTATAAGAATGATCCCGAAATCATAGAAAATTGGAAAAATTTACAGCCCAAAACTGCTGAGGCTATGGAGTTTTTCAACGCCAATATCGGGCCATATCCCTATAAGCAATTTTCTGTTGTACATGGGGGTGATGGAGGAATGGAGTACCCCATGAGTACATTAATAACAGGGAAAAGGGCCTTTGAGAGTTTGGTAGGCGTCATGGTGCATGAAATGGCTCATAGTTGGTTTTATGGAGTCCTGGCAAACAACGAATCAAAACACCCGTGGATGGATGAAGGTTTTACTTCTTTTATTTCGAGTTTATGTATGAATAAGGTGATGCAACAGAATAATGATTATCCATTCAGGGGATCGTATGAAAGTTATTTCGGGAACGTGATTTCAGATAATGAGCAGCCTCAATCCACCCATTCGGACCGGTATGAAAATAATGGTGCCTATTCTGTTGCTGCCTATGGTAAAGGAGCCGTTTTCCTTGCACAGTTGGGCTATATCATTGGGCAGAATAACCTCATGGCTACCATTAAGAAATATTATCAGGATTTCAAGTTTGCCCATCCTGCGCCTAACGATTTTAAGCGAACCGCAGAAAAAGTTTCCGGATTGCATTTAGATTGGTATTTAACGGACTGGACACAAACCACAAATACGATTGATTATAGTGTTGCTTCTGTTTCAGAACAGGAGGGAAATACGAAGATAGTATTGGAACGAATAGGGTTAATGCCTATGCCTATTGATCTTTTGGTTGTTTATCAGGATGGTAGCCGGGAGTCTTTTTATTTGCCTTTGCGTATGATGCGGGGTGAAAAGTCAAACCCATACCCTCAAATAAAGAGAAATGTCCTGCCTGATTGGTCGTGGGCCTATCCATCATATGAATTTACAATCTCCAGGCCTTTCGAAGGTATCCGGGCCGTCGTTATTGATCCCTCTCAATTAATGGCTGATATAGAGCCTCAAAACAATTATTGGTTAGTAGACCAGGAATAGGGGTGGTCATGTGTACCAGGAGCAATCCCTGTACATTTCACTATTAGCCATTAATTCCCTATTGTAAATTACAAGATGGTTTTTATCTACTTTCTTGCTTCTGTATCCCAATAAATGGAAGAATGCTCTTGAGAAGAATCTGGCTACTTTAAGATCTACCAAAACTCCAAAATTGCCTTGCTTAGATTCATGTACACCCGGAAGGAGTGTAATCCATTTGTGTGCTTTTAATTTTCGCATCCTTGCAGAGAGTAGAAGAGCCCAGTTCCCAATTTTCCGGATAAAAAAGTACCCTTCTTCTCCTTGCTTTTGGTACAAAGGCATAAAAATCAAGGTGTCTTTTGATGTTTCTTTTTCTTCCCCATTAAGAACCCCTAATGGCACTCCTTTTTTTATCCTGTCAAAGTTTTCAAATCCGGGGTACATTGTAAAATTGTCTTTGTTGGTTATGGCTTCCCGAAAAGTGATCTCATAGAAATGCGTGTTCCCTTTTGTCGCTTTTTCCAAAATTTCGCGTTTCTTTTCTAAAAGATCCATTGGGGCCGCCTTAAAAAACCCTGCCTCTTTTAGGCATAACCAGGTCATAGCCTCACTATTAACTATGCTTGCTGCATCTGAATGTTTGCCGGACTCAAAACCTACCGCGACGTATCCTTTAGTATTTATAAAGCTCAATAAGGGGCCTTCCAGATATTCTTCGATTCCCAAAATGACAGGCGCCGGAAATAGCCTGGCGAATTTCCTGTTTATCAAAGCATCATTTATTGTGATAAATGGAATGGTATCTGCTGATGTGGTGTGATAATCTATGAAATAGAATGGGGGTGAACTATTTAATAATATCTCGCGCAATAGGTGATAGATCTCTTTTGCTTCATATTCTTCGTTCTTCAAATCACCTTCCTCACTATCAAAGATCCTGTCCAGTTCTGTTGGGATCCACAGCCTGTTCAGATCACGATCAACAAATCTAACGCCCTCCTTAAGTGCCGTAAGATTCCCGCTTAATGCAAATATCTCCCCGTTTAATTCAAATTCATCCTTACGAGATTCTAGTGTCTTGAATACTTCGCCCAATGCGGAAACGCCAGAGGGTTCATTTCCGTGAATACCTCCAAAGAAAACTAAAGTGGGACCTCCGCTGCCTCGCTTAATATGACCGATCAATCGTTTTTGTTTGATACTTTCTGTCCTCTTATTAAGTAGGGATGTGTTATAAGTCATTCGAAGTAACTATACCAATTAACTTCTTGTGATGCACTACAGGAAGGCAGTTTATGTTATTTTCTTTCATTAGCTTTTCTGCTTCATCCTTTGGCGTATCCGGACCTACTGTGATTAGATCTGAATTCATAAGCTGACTAATCGTTTGCTTTAATTTCTCTGGCGAATTTATATAATCTTCAATATCTGACCATGACAAAATACCAGATAGGTTCGAATAATGATCCAAAATTGGGGCGTGGTGGATGTTTTTCCACTCCATCATCCTCATCACAAGTTCGGCACTATCGCTTTCCTGTGCTGTGAACATTTTATACGTCATTATGTCTTCGACCTTTTTTCTTGATTCCTCAGTTTTGTGCTCGTTGCCACGTGGTAACTGCCAGGCGTCTACAGCATAGTGCTTGGTTCGTCTATCATGCATTGTGGCAACCAGGATCCTGAGTGCTTCAGGTGTCTTGTGTGATTTATTTAACTTCCTAAGGGCCTCGACCATCCATCTAGATCCATTTCTTGATTTAACCCTGTTCTCAATAATTGTCAGATATTTTTCTGCATCCTCCGGAGATACCCCCATTCTGTACAACCCTCTGTATGCCATTGGTAATAATTGATCTGTTAGTAAATTTTGACTGCTGATCAATTCTCCATCCCAATGAAACTGAGCTCTCATTCCGTACCTGGCAGCATTAAAAAAGTTGCTCTTAGCGTCTTTAAAATCCATTTTTTCATGGATTTTGTCAAATGACTTTGGCCTGCCCATCATAACGCCCACCCATAGCATCATATTTGCAATTTCATCACTCGTAGTTGGGCCGGAAGGCATGTAGCGGTTTTCTATCCTAATATGTGGTTTGTCAGAGGTGACACCATAACAAAGCCTGTTCCATTTATATATGGTCCCATTGTGCAAATTCAATGCGCGAAGTTTGGGAATATTTCCTTTTTCCAGCTCCGAAAGACTATCCGTTTTAAAATCTGAAGTGAGCAGACTTCTGAAACTGATCACGGTGTCTTTATAAAAATCAGACGCAGATCCCTGAACCCAATTGTTGCCAAAACTAACTCTAGATTCCTTCTCGTTAAGGATATGTGTGCTTGCCCTTGTGTCTATGCTTTGCGTAAAAAGTGCAATCCGTGTTTCTTCCCATAGTTCCTTTCCAAGCAGCATTGGGGAGTTCGTGCAAACGGAAAGAATGGGTCCGGCAATGGCCTGGGCCCAATTATACTCATTTGCAAAATCATCAGGGTCTATTTGCAAGTGCGCCTGAAAGCTCGTATTACACCCTTCATACATTATATTATCGTGGTGTAAATTAACCTCATCCACCCCTTTAATGTGTAATTCGATCTCGTCCTGTCTAATATCGATTAAGGCATCATTCAATACCCTGTATCTCTTCAAGGGTGTCATGTAATCCGGACCTAAATGTTCCGGGGTTACCGTTGGGAGAATCCCTGTAAGGATGATCTTTGTATTGTGTTCTGCTGCAATATCCGTTGCCTTTTTAAGTAAGATCTTTAGTTGGTTATGCAACTCTGAGAAACACTTGCCTTCCAGTTTTAATGGATCCAGGTTTATCTCCAAATTGTACACTGTCAATTCTGAAGTGAAATGTGGGTCATTGATCTCTTTGAGCAGCGTATCTGCATTGGTTGCCGGCTCCCAATTTTCATTCGTAAGACAAAATTCCTGTTCGGCACCAATATGGATGGGTTCTTTCTCGAACATCCCTTTGGCAAGCATCTCATCTAAGGCCTTAATGTCGGTAAGTAGATGGTCTATATAAGCAACCTTGTCGGCCTTAGAGCTAAGCTTTTTTACTTTTAATTCTCCCATACCTGAAATGATTTATACTAGATGCAAGGTAAAATCCTTATCGTCTGTGAAATATGACAATTGTCATGCCTCCCGGCCACAGGAGAATATGTAATTTAGCGCCATGCCCTTGAAGTTCGGAAAAAGTGAGCGACTAAAAAGCAAAAAGCTCTTCCAGTCCGTTTTCGATAATGGGAAGGCGCTCACGGCCTATCCGTTAAAAGTCTTCTATATACCCATATTGGATACCGATATCCCACGTACCCAGGTGGGGGTTTTGGTCGGCAAAAAAAAATTTAGGGGAGCTGTGAGCCGGAATCGAATTAAGCGGAAAATTCGTGAAGCATACAGACTAAATAAACACTTAATTTTTAACAACATAGAGGGAAAGTATGCGTTCTTATTTTTATATATTGGGGATAACCTGCCTACCTCTGAAACCGTTGAAAAAGCTATGGTTTCCCTCATTAATAAATTAATAACCGTTGAGAAAAATGAAAAAGCTGATTCGTAAAAATGTTCTAGTGCCCATACTAGCACTTTTTGTTTTGGTTGGAGCAAGTGGTTTCAAAAATGACTTTTTTGAGATTGCCAAGCAGATTGAAATATTCACAACCTTATTTAAGGAATTGAATATGAACTACGTAGATGAGACCAATCCTGCTGAATTGATGGATTCTGCTATTAAAAACATGCTGGAAGAACTTGATCCTTATACTAAATTCTTGAATGAACAGGATGTTGAGGCGTATAAGATCAATAATGCCGGAGAGTATTCGGGCATAGGAGCTTTAGTGCGATCTTATGACGATAAATTACTCATCATTGAGCCCTATAAGGGATATCCAGCAGATAATGCCGGGCTGAAGGCAGGAGATGAAATTCTGAAAATTGGGGATAATACCATTGCTGATTTTAAAGATGACGCCAGTGAACTCCTGAAGGGCGCTAATAATACAGAGGTGAACATTACCTTCTTAAGACAGGGCGAGACTAAGACAGCAACAATAAAAAGAGGGGGGATTGAAATTGACGCCGTTCCATTTTACGGGATGGTGGATTCGAAAACTGGCTATATCGTTTTATCAAAATTCAATGCAAAAGCCTCTTCCCAGACAAAAGCCGCTATGGTGGATTTAAAAGATCAGGGGGCCGAACAATTGATTTTGGACTTGAGGAATAATCCGGGCGGGTTATTGTCTGAGGCGATCAATGTTACCAATCTCTTTATTTCAAAAGGAGAGCTGGTGGTTACTACCAAAAGCAAGGTTAAAAAATTCAACAGGGAATACAAGACTAAAAATCAACCCGTAGATGAAGAAATACCTTTGGTTGTTTTGGTTAACGGCAGAAGTGCTTCTGCTTCTGAAATTGTAAGCGGTAGCTTACAGGATCTTGACAGGGCTGTCATTATGGGGGCTCGGAGTTTTGGGAAAGGATTGGTTCAGCGACCTCTTCGTCTTACCTATGGCACACAACTAAAAGTAACCATTTCCCGCTATTATACCGCCTCTGGCAGGTGTATACAGTCACTGGACTACTGGAATAGAGATAATCAGGGTCAAGCGGTTCGCAATACAAAATTTGAAAATTTCACTACCCGTAATGGTCGTACTGTTCAAGATGGGGGTGGTGTTATGCCAGATGTAGAGATCCCTGTCCTTCAAACAAATGACCTTATTTCTGCTTTACAGGACGGGCTCGCCGTTTTCAACTTTGCCACAGACTATTACTACAGCAATGATGTGCAAAGCATTGATGGTTTTACATTCTCTGGCGAGGATTACAGGCAATTTAAAACGCATGTGTTCGAAAGTGATTTTACTTTTGATCTTGCCATTGAGGATAAGCTACAAAAAGCGATCGCGGAGGATGAGAACAGCATTTTTAATACAGATGTTATGGCCCAATACAGTGCGTTCTCCAATGCTATTGATGCCAGCAAACGGGCGGCCCTGGATACTTTCTCTAACGAATTGAAAAAAAGCGTAGAGGATGAGATCATTAAACGATATTTCTATCGAGAGGGCTTGTATAATTATTACCTTCAGAATGATGTGGCTATACTTGAAGGCGCTAAATTGTTATCTGACAACCAAGCGTACACAAGCATCTTAAAATAGGTTAATTTTATGCAGCTAATAAAACTCCTGCATGAAGGTTATACTTTCTGTTCTTTCTGCCCTCTTGATGCTGGCTTGTGGCCGGGTTGATTCAGATAATTCACATACTTCCCAGCACGAATCACAGTCTTCTGTTGGCCAAAGCGTCTCCTTACTCATATTGGGAACTGTCCAGGATGGGGGAAGGCCGCATATTGATTGCCGGGCTAGTTGTTGCTTGAACGAAAATCTGCCCGATACTCCCCAAAATGTGGTGTCTCTGGCAGTAACGGATCCGGCTAAAAAGGAGTTCTTGCTGTTTGAGGCCACTCCTGATATTACAACACAGCTCAGGATGGTTGGGGAATATTTGCCAGGCTATTCCAGTTTGCCTTCGGCTGTATTTCTTACGCACGCTCACATTGGTCATTATACAGGGCTAATGTACTTTGGGAAAGAGGCTAAAGGGGCAAGTAATATTCCGGTGTTTAGCATGCCCCGTATGTCGGCATTCATACAAAATAATGGCCCTTGGGGACAATTAGTGATTGAGGGTAATATACATTTAACCACAATAAAGCCCGACTCTGCAATTGGATTTTATAACCAGGTTCTAGTCACCCCATTTCTTGTCCCGCACAGAGATGAGTACTCTGAAACTGTGGGCTATCACATCGCGGGTCCTAACAAAAAGGCGTTATTCATTCCTGATATTAATAAATGGGCGGTTTGGGATGTCAATATTGCCGATCTTATTGCAGACATAGATCTGGCCTTTCTCGATGGGTCCTTTTTTAATGAGAAGGAATTGCCGGGCAGAAACATGGAAGACATTCCGCATCCCTTCATTGTAGAAAGCATGGCGCTGTTTGATTCACTCCCGGAGGAAGAGCGAAAGAAAATTCACTTTATCCATATGAATCACACCAATCCGCTGCTTGACCCCAATTCCATTGAATATGGCGAAGTAATTACGAAAGGATATAGTGTCGCGCAACAAGGACAACTATTCGAATTATGAATAGTCATGCCTGTGAAAAACTGCTAGCCGGAGGGCATCCCAATTCACTGGGAAATACGGTGGCCGTGGTTGAGGCCGTTCTTAACAAACCAGCTGATTTAGAATCTTTATTTGAATGTTTTTTCTCAGAGGATGCTGTTGTTCGGATGCGGGTGGCAAATGCCATAAAGCGCATTGCCAGAGCAAATAAGAGCTTGTTGCTGCCCTATCTGGATCGGTTTTTAGATGAGATCGCCTTTATTGATCAGGCCTCCACTAAATGGTCATTGGCTCAACTTTTTCTTATCCTCGATGCGCACATGTCAGATTTACAGCTAAACAAAGCCAAGGATGTGTTGATCGACAACCTGATA
>Ga0265309_10000837_pt1 | contig 13009 bp, 7 predicted proteins | sample Helome_FD_192492 | JGI IMG/M metagenome (GOLD analysis project Ga0265309, IMG submission 192492) | Marine sediment microbial communities from subtidal zone of North Sea - Hel_20160524 (Illumina Assembly) | ecosystem: Environmental > Aquatic > Marine > Subtidal zone > Sediment ...
CCTCCGCTAAACCAGTGGTGCTTGCCGACGCCCAGGATAACCCGGGCGCGGGCGGTACCTCCGATACGACCGGCTTGCTCGAATCACTGGTACGCAATGGCGCGCGGCAGGCAGTGATCGCGGTGATGTACGACCCCGAAGTGGCTGACATGGCACACGAAGCCGGCGTTGGATCTGTGCTTGAAACTGCACTAGGCGCCAAATCGGGTTTACCTGGAATCGAGCCTTACCAGGCGCGCTTCAAAATAGAAGCGTTAGGCGATGGTCGTTTCACCTATACCGGTGCAATGAACCTGAACTCAAAGGCCGAACTTGGCAACATGGCCTTGTTGCGGATAATGGATGATAACTCTGAAGTACGCGTCGTTGTCGGAAGTTCGCGTTCCCAGTGCCTGGACCTCGCGATGATTCGCCATCTCGGTCTCGAACCCGCCGATCAAAAGATCGTCGCAGTGAAAAGTACCGTTCATTTTCGCGCCGATTTCGATCCGATCGCCGCGGAGACCCTGGTCGTGATCGCTCCCGGCATTCATCCTTGCAAGCTGGCTGACCTCGAGTACAAAAACCTGCGTGCCGGCGTGCGCAAAGGGCCGCTGGGGCCGGTGCACCAGCGCTAGTACAGATCAAATTTTTCCAGGTTGGCCTGAAATCGATCGCGTAGGGTTTTATTGATCGATAGCGATCGCACCAGGCCCTTGCCCGTGACGCTACTGTCGAGCCCCCTGATTTCGGCGGCGAGCTCTTTGGCCAGGAGCTCATCACCGCGCTCCACGAGTGCGTGGATCAGATAAAACCGGCACAGTGGTGAGTCGGGTTCGACGTCGATTCCGCGTCGATAAGTATCGATTGCATCGTCAAGATTATCGGAAAACTGTTCGATCTGACCCTGGATCAGGTAATACCAGTTGGGTAGTACCGGACACAGCTGCAACATGTTCTGGTTGCGAGTGCGGGCCTGTTCAAAGTCGCCGATAAAAATAAACGCAAACGCCGTTAACGCCTGAATTTCGGCATTTCCGGGCTGCAGCTCGACCGCTTTGCGGAAGGCGGCCAGCATCTCGTCGGTTTCGTGTTTCATCAGGTGAATCGTACCGGCAAGACTCCAGGCTTCGGAATATTCAGGCGCGAGGTTAAGGGCCTGGTTGTTGGCTTTTTCGGCCTCGGCTAAAGCGTCTTCGAAGGACACGGTGCGTCCGATATAGACTTCCTGCCAGTAGGTCCAGCCAAGTGAAACCCAGGCATAGGGATAATCGGGATCGAGCTCGATTGCCTGTTTCGCCATGTTTCGGGCTTCGAGGATATTCTTCTGGATGTAGGTGTCCTGTAAATCAATCGCTTCCAGAGTTAGCTGCCAGGCCTTGATATTGGTAGTGCCGGCCGAGCGGTGCAATGCCATTTCACCGTCGTCGAGATGCACCTTCATCGCCAGTGCGATATTCATCGACATCTCGTCCTGCACCGCGAACAGGTCATCGAGATCGCGGTCATAATGTTCACTCCAGACTATTTGTCCGTTTTGCGAATCGATCAGTTCGGCGTTGACACGAATGTGCTCGCCATTCTTGCGCACGCTACCTTCGAGAATATAGCGAACCCCCTGTTGTTTCGATATATCCTCGATCGATGTTTTCTGATCTTTGTACTGCATCGTCGAATGACGCGCGACAATGCGCATATGCTTGAATTTCGACAGGGTTGAAATGATATCGGTAGTAATGCCGTCGCTGAAGTATTCCTGCTCCGGGTCTCCGCTCATGTTTTCGAAGGGCAGCACCGCGATGGAGGGGATGTCATCCTGTGGTTCTGCAGATTCATCGCACAAGCCAGCTTTTAATAGCAACTGGAAAAGGGTTTCAGAGTCTTCCTCGTGCTGATATGGCATGTGTTCATACCAGTACGAGCGCCATTCATTTTCGTTTGCCGGGCAGTTGGGCATTTGACTACGGGCGGACTCGAGGTAACGCTGCATTTCGGCCCCGGCCTCGTCTATTTTCCCCAACCCTGCCAGTGAAGCAGCGATTTGCCCGTGGACACTCGGCGGGATGTGTGGCATCGAACGAAAAGTCTTGACCGCGCGTTCATACTGTCCGCAAACGCGGTAGACTTCACCCGCGTTCCAGCACATATAGAAATGGTGAGGATCGATTTGCAGGCTCATGTCGGCATATTCGAGTGCTTCCTCGTGGCGTCGGGCTGAAGCCAAATAAGAACACTTAATCGAGTAGCCATCGGGCAGGTTGGGGTTGAGTTCGAGGGCGCGCTCGACATGGTGTGCAGCGCGCTCGAAATCTCCTGCGTACATCAGTGATTCGGCCATGAAGGCATGTGCGATCGAATCCTCTGGATCAAGTTGCAGGGCTTTTTCGCCATGCATCATCATTAAACGTTTCGACTCCGATCGCTCGACTGACCAGTTTTCAAAGAGTTCGGTCAGGTGACTCAGCATCAGCATAGCGTGTGCCTCGGAATTATCAGGATCGTGCTCGAGGCATTTCTGAAATTGCGCACGCGCGGTTGAAACATCTTCGGCGTTGAACTTTGCGAGATGGTGCACGCCGCGCATCAGATAATCGTAGCTTTGCAGATCTTTTGCGGGTTTGAGCATCGAGACGCTTTTTATATCCTTGCCGATACGACCGCCGATGCTCCCGGTTATGCTTTTAACCAGTTCTTCTTCGAGCGCAAACAGATCTTCCAGGTCAGATTCGAATCGGTTACCCCACAGCTGATTGCCGCTCGCAGTCTCATCAACCTCTACCGTGATGCGGACTTTGTCGCCGAATTTTCGAATACTGCCCTCGACGATATATTGAACCCCCAGCTTTGCGGCTATTTCATCGATGCTTTTCGCGCTGTTCTTATATGCGAAGCTGGTATGACGGGATTTAACATTGAGACCACTAAACGAGTTTAGATTTACGATGATGCTCTCTGATATTCCATCGCTGAAATACTCCTGCTCTGGATCGCCGGACATATTGCTGAACGGCAAGACCAGGATCGACGGCTGAGACTCGGGGTCGCTGTTTGCCTGAGAAGTCGATATCTCCGCTTCGAGTCCTGCCTGCACCAGGTAATCGACGATTTCCCGGTTGATCGCGGGATCGGCGAACGGTGCATTGTCGCGCGAGTAAGCCAGCCATTCGTCGATGGTTCGAGGCATGGAAGACATACTGTCACGGCAATGCTGTAAAAAACTTTTCAGCGTGTCGCGCGCCATCTCCATGCGACCGAGCCTGATATTGGCCGCGGTTTTGTAGATTTGAACAAAGCCAGGAGGATTTCCTGTGTCGGCGATGGTGGCCAGCACGTCTTCGTAGAGACCGCAAAAAAATTGCGATTCAGTCAGGATCCATCGGGCCCAGGTGTGATAGGGGTCGAGTCGGATCGCGAGCCTGGCCTGTTCAAGGGCCGCTTCAAATTTTCCCTCGCAGCTCAGCTTTAGTGCCAGCACGGCAATGGCCTCGGAATCGTTCGGATTAATTTCGAGTGCCCGGTTCAGGTGGGTTTCAGCTTCCCCGTATTCGCGGTAAAAAATCAGGTACTCGGCAAAAATAACCTGAACCGGACTCAGCTCGGGGTTCAGCGCAAGGGCCTTGCTGGCGTGCTCTTTGCAAAGTTTGCGGGAAGCTTCGAAATCCGATACCCAGCGATCGATCCAGTTCATTTCATGGCAAGAATAGAGGGTCGCGTGGGCAAGCGCATTGTTCGAATCGAGTGCGAGACACTGATTCAGCTTTTCGATAGCAAGCGCACTACCGGCCGCGGTATTTTTATTACAATGATAAATTCCCTGGAGCAGCAAATCGTAAGACTGCTGGTGAGCTGCACCCTTGGCAATCGCGATGCGTTGCAGGTCGGATTCGATCTGTCCGGTTACCGTGGCTGCAATGGTACGACTCAAATCCTCTTCAAGATCAAACAGGTCTTCAATTTCAGCGTCATAGCGCTTGCCCCAGACCTGATTGCTATTTGTCGCGGCGACCAACTGGACCGTCACGCGGATACGCTTGTCGGTTTTGCGAATACTGCCCTCGACGATGTAATCGACCTCGAGTTCCTTTGATATTTCGCCGAGACTTTTAATGTGCTGTTTGAATGCAAAGCTCGAATTGCGCGATTTGACGTTGAGTCCCGGAAACAATGACAGATTTAAAATGATGCTTTCGGTGATACCGTCGCTGAAATACTCCTGCGCGGGATCGCCCGACAGGTTGTCGAATGGCAGCACGGCGATGCTGTGTAGTGCGGATTCGGTTGCCGACAGCGCCGATGTTAATTCCTGCTCGAGGCCCGCCTGCATCAGGCAATCGACTATGTCCTGGATTAAACTTTCGTCCCTGAACGGGTAATTGTCTCTAATGTAGCGATACCAGTCATCCAGGTTTCCTGGCATCGAGAACATGCTTTGCCGGCATTCCTGCAGAAAGGTTTGAAACGCCTGTTGAGCGACTTCGAGTCGGTCGAGTTTGAGGTTAGCGGTAACGCAGAACATCCGGGTAAAACCGGGTGACGTGCGTGAATTTTCGATGGTTTGTAGAACTTCCTGGTAACGCCCGCAGAAGTACTGGGCGGTCGCCAGCTCCCATTCGATCCAGGGGTGGTAGGGATCGAGGGAATAGGTTTTTTTCGCCAAATCCAGCCCGGCCTCGAATTCACCTCGCAAGTTCAGAACCAGCGTCATCGTAGCCAAGGCATCAGGATGGTTTGGATTCGTTGCGAGCGCCTTGTTAAGTTGCAATTCTGCCAGGTCGAATTCTCCGCAAAAGATCAGGTACTCGGCATAAAACGATTGTACAAACCCTGAATCCGGGTCCAGCGCCAGTGCCCTACGAATATGTTCTGCTGCCAGTTCAAACGATGACTCGTAATCCTCGACCCAGCGCTCCAGGTAACTCATCGAGTAACAACCATAAAGATTAACGTGTGCGCGCACGTTGTCCGGATCCTGTGCCAGGCACTGGTTCAGTTTTTCGATGGCGATCAGGTTGTCCTGCGGGTTGAATCTATGAACATGATAGGCGCCACTGAGCAGCAAATCATATGATTGCTGATGCGCCGCACCCTTGGAGAGAGCGATGCGTTGCAACTCGGATTCGATCTGTCCGGTGACTGTTGCTGCAATCGTGCGGCTCAGTTCTTCTTCGAGATCGAACAGATTATCGATTCCGGCATCGTAGCGTTTGCCCCAGACCTGGTTACCGCTGGCAGCCTCGATCAGCTGTACCGTGATGCGAATCCGTTCCTGCGACTTGCGGATGCTGCCCTCAACAATGTAGTCGACTTCGAGTTCTCGCGATATCTCGCCCGGGCTTTTTATCTGCTGTTTGAAGGCGAAGCTTGAATTACGGGACTTTATGTGAAGTCCAGGAAACATGGACAGGTTCAGGATAATGCTGTCGGTAATGCCGTCGCTGAAATATTCCTGCTCGGGATCTCCTGACAGGTTGTCGAACGGCAACACCGCGATGCTGTGATCGGTTGATGACTGGGGGGCAAGAGAAGGCTCTCCATTGCGATAGCCGGTTGTCGCAGCCGTATCAATAGATGATTCTCCTTTCGTCGAAGTGGGTACCTGCTCGGGTTTGCTCGCCCCGGCAGCGATCCGGTCGCGCAGTTCGATTGTTGTCGTTTCGGGATCGACCTCGAGCTCTTCGCGCAAGGCCTGCTGGCAACGCTTGAACGCCTGCAGGGCATGGCTACGGTCGCCATTATCGAAATAAGCGCGCATCAACAGGCGCCAACCTGACTCGCCGAGCGGATCCTGTTTGACGAGACGCTCGGCCGATTTGATCGCGTTGCCGAAATCGTGGCTGACCAGCTCCGTTTCTGCGAGATTCAACAATATTTCAATGAACTGGCGTTTGAAGCGACTGCGTTCGATGTCGAGCCATTCCTGGCTGGCGGCGTCGCGAATCGAAATACCTTCGAGGAATTCTCCCTGGTAAAGATCAGTCGCGGTCTTCAGGGATTCGAAATCGCCCTCGGTAGCGAGACGTTCGAATTCATGCACGTCGACATCGACCAGGTTCGCATTCAGGCTGACCGTACTGCGATCAACCTGCAATACCAGGTCAGCTGTTTCACCCAGTGATTTCTTAATCGCGCTCAGGCATTGACGCAATGAGTTGCGAGCCTGTTCTTCACCGCGGTCGCTCCACAGCAGGTTGATCAGGCGCTCGCGTGGGTGGCGTATCCCTGGGGCCAGTGCGAGATAGGCCAACAGTACTTCGGCTTTGCGCATGGATAGTGAAACTCGCTGTCCGGATGACAGCAAACATTCGAAATGTCCCAACAGTATGAGCTGTATCTTGGACACCAATGGCCTCTGAGGGTGACTCCCTACAATTTTTTATATAATAAAATATAAGCAAATCAATTGCTTATAAAATTTAATGATTATTTAATGATTATTTTGTGCCTTTTAACGCGATTCGGCAAGGGAATTAACGGGGCGTGACGAGAATGATCACCCTCGAAACCACAAACCCGCAACGAGGCAGCCAAAATGAGAAGAATCAGAAACCATCAAGTTCATTCAAATAATCCCGGTCTAATGTTTGCCCGGGGTGTCGAAACCATTGTCAGTGATCACCTGCATCACCCGCGTAAATATGAGGCGCAACAAACCGGTGCAAAGCAGCGCGCAGCCAGAAAGCAGGAAACAGGCGGTAATTTCTTCAGCTTATTGATGCGTCAGTTCGCCAGCTATTAAGGGTAAAGGTGGTAAAGGGGACGGTACCCTCTAAAGTAAGGGGTGCCGTCCCCTTTGCCTTGCACTAGTGGTAGCATATGCCTCTTGAATATTGCATAACCAGGAGGCAGTCGTGAGTGTACTGGCAGAGTTCGATCATAAGAGTCATACCATCTTGCTGGATGGGGAATTCCGGCGCAGCGACGCTACTGAGAGCAGGGACGTGATCGATCCGGCTACCGGAAATGTAATCGCTGAAATCGCCGAGACGACTGTGGCCGAAGTCGACGCAGCAGTCGATGTTGCCCAGGTCGTACAAAAGAAATGGTGGCGGATAAGCGCTTTGGAGCGTTCCGAGATCATGCACGAAATCGCCAACGATCTGCTGGCGATGAAAGCGCAACTCGCCGAGGCGTTGACCCGTGAAATGGGCAAACCCTACAAGGAATCGGCCGACGAAGTCGACTGGTCGGTATCGGCGATTCGCTATTACGCCGAAACCGGGCGCACGGATATCGGTCGCGTCGTGGGGCCCGCGGTTGAGGGACACCTGAACTACACCCTGAAGTTGCCGCTCGGGGTAGTGGTTTCGATCCAGCCGTTTAACTACCCGATGACGCTGCTCGCCTGGGAGGGCGCGGCGGCGCTGGCCTGCGGCAACGCGGTAATTGTCAAGCCTTCCGAGTACACGTCGGTCACCACGCTGATGTTCGCCGAGGCTTTCAACAAGCATCTGCCTCCCGGGTTGTTCCAGGTGTTGACCGGTGCCGGCGATGCCGGGCGCCAGCTGGTCGAGCACTCGCACACCAATATGATTGCGTTTACTGGCAGCGTGCCGACTGGCAAGGCGATTGCGGCAAAATGCGGAGATATGATGAAGCCCACGTTGATCGAAACGTCGGGCAACGATCCATTTATCGTCATGCCCTCGGCACCACTGGATGTGGTTGCGCGTGGCGCTGCGTTTTCAGCCTATATGAACTGTGGGCAAATCTGCGTGTCGGCGGAGCGGTTCTTCGTGCATGAAGCGGTATACGATGAGTTCGTCGAGAAATTGACCGAGCACGCGAAGGCAATTCGCGTCGGCAACGGGCTCGACAAGGTTGAAATGGGACCTATGGTGGCCGAGAAAGAACGCAGCCGTTACGAGGGCGTGCTGGAGAATGCGCGACAACAGGGTGCACGGCTGGTCTATGGGGGTGGGCGTCCGGCGGGGCTGGAAGATCAGGGCTGGTTTGTCGAACCGACTATCCTGGCCGACTGTAATCCGGAAATGGATATCTTCAATAACGAAAGCTTTGGCCCGGTGGCGCCGATCTGCAAGGTCGAAAGTTTCGACCAGGCGCTCGAATACGCCAACGATTCCAGCTATGGACTCGGCGCCTGTCTTTACACCATGGACATGCGCGAAAGTATTCGCGCCTCGGAAGAACTCGACGGTGGCATGGTATGGATCAATGCGCCGCTGCTCGATAACGATGCCGGCCCGTTTGGCGGTACCAAGAATAGCGGTATGGGCCGGCAACTCGGACCCGAGGGTCTCGAGACTTTCCGCAAAACCAAGTTCGTCTGGCTCGATCCGAATTGCGGCACTCAGGATTTCTGGTGGTTTCCGTACGAGGATGACGAGGCCTATCCCGCGTCGGACTAGAGCAGGCCCTGAGGACAGGCGAGCAATGTCGACAACCGGGTTCTGTTGCTGAGTAAATGACTGGTCGGATCAAAGCGCGTCGACTACTGACCGGTTTCGGCGTGCTGTGCCTGTTGTCTGGTTGCGGCTGGTTGAGTCCCGGCTATGCGCAAACAGAGATGAGCATCGGTGTACTCGCGTTTCGCGGCAAGCAGGACGCGCTCGCGCGTTGGACACCAACCGCAGAATACCTCTCGCAACGTATCGGCGATCACAGCTTTACGATCGTTCCGCTGACGCTTGAAGGCATGCTTGCGCAGGTCGGGCGGGATCAGCTGAATTTTATTCTGACCAATACCGGCAACTATGTCGTGCTCGAGAACGCGTTCGGTATCTCGCGTCTCGCCACTCTTAAGGCTCGACACATCGATGCCGATTTTACCCAGTTTGGCGCGGTTATTTTTACCCGTCGGGACCACCCCGATTTGAAGCGGTTGGAAGATATTGCCGGGCTTTCCCTGATGGCCGTCAGCGAAAAGGCGTTTGGCGGGTTTCAGATGGCCTGGCGCGAATTGATCGATGCGGGAGTCGATCCGTTTGAGGATTTGCAGACTTTGCGTTTTGCCGGATTCCCGCAGGATGACATTGTCCACGCGGTGATTGCGGGCGAGATCGATGCGGGCACGGTGCGTAGCGGAACCCTCGAGCGTATGGCTGAGGAGCGGCTCATCGACATCAGGCAAATCCGGGTGCTCGCAGCGAGAACGAATAGCGGCTTCCCGTTTTTACACAGTACCCGCCTGTACCCGGAATGGCCGTTCGCGAAGGCGCGTAAGACCCCCGAAGCACTGGCCCAGCGGGTGGCTATTGCATTACTGCAAATGGAGTCGGATAGCGACGCGGCCACGAGCGCCTATGCTGCCGGCTGGACCATTCCGCTTGATTATGGCCCGGTCCACGAATTGTTCCGCGAGCTCGAGATCGGCCCTTATGCTTACCTGAAGAAGCCCGCGCTGGCACTGGTCTGGCGTGAATACAAGGGCTGGATAATATTCAGCCTGGCGATGGTGCTGGTTTTGCTCAGCCTGCTGGTATTGATCGGGCGGGCCAATCGGCGTATTTCGTTATCCGAGCTGAAGTACCGGGAAGAGGCTAATCAGCGTAGACAGACCCAGGAGCTGTTGGCATCGCACAAGGAAAATCTCGAACTGCGGGTGGAAGAACGCACCGCCGAGCTGGCGGAAGTAAATGCTTCGTTGCGCCGCAGCGAAGCGGCATTGCGCACCATGCACGATATCACTACCGACCCCGACAGAGGATTTGACAACAAGATCGAAAGTCTGCTGCAAGAAGGCTGCCGGTTTTTCGGGATGGAGATGGCAATGGTCGAGGCAACCAGGGAATCCGGTAACGGGACCCTGTACAAGGTTGGCAGTGACACGGCCAGCGGGCAGGCCATGCAGTCGATTTGCGTACAGCTGCGCAACGAAATTGCAGTCCTGGATCGACCTGTGGCTATTCCGGATATCGATAACTATCCATTTAACAGTGGCAACTGCGAGCTCAAGGGATCCGCAATTGGTACCGACTACCGCATAGCCGACGAAGTCGCCGGGTTCATTTTATTTTGCAATTCGAGTCCGGTACAACGCGTCTTTTCGGATGTGGATATCGATATATTGCAATTAATGGCGCAATGGCTGGGAGGGGAACTGGAAAGGTCCGAGATCAACCGGCGCGCGCAGGAACACCAGGCTCACCTTGCGCATGTTTCGCGGCTCAACACCATGGGAGAGATGGCGACCGGGATTGCGCACGAGCTTAACCAGCCGCTGACCGCGATACTCAACTACAGCAGTGGTAGCCTCAGGTTGCTGCAGAAAAATGGTGACGACGAGAACGCTTTAAAGGCTGCGATTGAAAACATCGGTAACGATGCCAGGCGTGCGGCGGGCATCATCAAACGCCTGCGCGAATTTATCAAACGCGGTGAACACAGGCCCGAACGATTTCTGCTGCGCGACTGTATCGAGCCGGCGGTCGAGCTGCTGCGCCCAAGGCTGGATCAACACGAGATTGATGTCAGTGTGAGTTTTGGTGCGGAGGTTAGCGATATTCTTGCCGACCGTATTCAGATCGAACAGGTGGTGGTCAACCTGCTGGTAAACGCCATCGATTCGTTGCAGGGTTCCGCGCAAGTGTTGAAAAAGATTGTTATCGAGGTCGACAGATCTGTCAACGAAGAGGTCATCGTTAGAGTAAGCGATACGGGCAGGGGGCTTACTGCCGAAGTGGTTGAGCATCTGTTCGACCCATTTTTTACCACCAAGACCGAGGGCATGGGTATGGGGTTATCGATCAGTCGCTCAATCGTCGAATCCCATGGCGGTACAATCGAATACCTGATCAATGACCTGCAGCAACCCACTTTTCGAGTCACGTTGCCAATGACATGAGTACGCACGAACCTACTGTCAGTAACCAGCAAATCGTCTACGTCGTCGACGATGACCTGTCCGCGAGGGAATCTTTGTGCTGGTTACTGAACACCGAGGGCGTTGCCACCAGGTCTTTCGAATCCGCGGAGGACTGTCTCGAACACTGGAACAGCAACTGGCGTGGTTGCATCACGGTCGATGTGCGTATGCCCGGTAAAAGCGGGCTGCAACTTCAGGAAGAACTAAACACCCGTCACAACCTGTTGCCAGTTATTGTGCTGACAGGCCATGCCGACGTTCCCGTTGCGATCCGGGCGATGAAACTGGGTGCTTATGACTTCCTCGAAAAACCTTACTCGGACAGTGAATTGCTGGCTTGTGTAAAAACCGCGCTTGAACTGGGCCAGGAAATTGATCACCTCGAGCTCGAAAAAAACAGGGCTGCTATTGCGATTGAGAGGCTGACCGACTGGGAGAGCGAGGTGATGTGCCTGGTGGTAGAGGGCGACACCAACAAGTCCATAGCGGCGCGACTCGGGATTTCGGAAAAAACAGTTGAAGTTCACCGTTCCCGGGTTATGCACAAGACCGCGGCCGGTTCGCTATCGGATTTGGTGCGTATCTGTCTGATGTTAAAGGAAAAGCTTTGATACTCCCGGTATAGGGGAATTCCCTAATTATAATTTTCGGATGGCTGGCATAAGCTTGGCGGCGTCCTAATGCACTAAATTGAGGAGGAATTATGAAAACGATCACAAAACTGGTTATCGCCACGTTGCTGATTTCAGGTTACTGGATGTCGGGAAGTACCATCGCCGGCGAGTACTATGGAAAGCAGAAAGTTGTTTATCACATCAACTATGATGACCCCAAGAAGCAGTCTGGTGCACTACGTAACATACAGAATCACATCAATGCTGTCGGTGCTGAAAATCTCGATCTGAAGGTTGTCCTGCATGGTAACGGGCTGGCCTTGTTGCTGGATCCCGAATCCCTGGACAAGCTGACTAAATTCAAGCATGCAAATGCCGATCAGAACATGACCGCCAAGGTGTCGGATCTGAAGGGGCAGGGCGTCGAATTCCAGGTCTGTAACAATACTGTAAAGGGCCGCAAGGTGGACGTTGAAAGCGATCTCTACGATGTCTCCAAAGAGGATATAGTGCCGAGTGGTGTTGCCGAAGTGGCTAAGCTTCAGCAAGAAGGGTATGCCTACATCAAGCCTTGATCTACAGACCTGGTAGCAACGGTAATCCACGTCGGCAAACTGTTTCTAGACGGTTTGTCGGCCGTTCTATAGCGTCCGCAAAAGGCCCCTTTTGCAGCCGGTGGAGATCTGAAAGCCGCCCAGGCCGGCGGAGTGCCGGTTGGAATCGCTTGCATCCCCGTAAGCCGTCAATAGCCGCCGTAAATACGCCCCTGTCATGCCAGCATTTCCCAGACCACGGGCAGGATCGAGCCGACCAGCAACAGCGCCATGGCGATATTAAATCGTTTCTGGTGAGCAGGGTCCCTGAGAAATTTTTGTAGTCCCGCGCCAAACACCAGCCACACCCCGGCACAGGGAAAGGTGATGATCATGAAGGTTATACAGACGATTGTGACCTGAACGAAGAAATTGTCGTCCAGCGTGGTGTAGGCTGCCAGCGCGCTGCTGCCCATGATCCAGGCCTTGGGATTGATCCATTGAAACGCGGCCGACTGCCAGAAATTGATCGGTCGGGACTGGCTGACAGTGCTTATGCCCCCACTTGAATTGGCGATTTTCCAGGCGAGGTACAGCAGGTAAACGATGCCGATTATCTTGATGATTTCGTGCAGCACCGGGTAGAGCTGGAACAGGGTTCCGAAGCCGAGTCCGATCAGTGCCAGCATCACCGGAAAACCGATACAGATACCAAGCAGGTGCGGCATGCCGCGTCGCACGCCGAAGTTCAGCCCGGTCGTGGTCAGCATGACATTGTTCGGACCCGGCGTAATCGCAGCGATTACGCCGAACACAACAAACGAAACGAACAGTTCCGGTTCTATGAGGGACTCCTGGTCAGTCTTTTCTGAAGGTCATCCAGCGGCGTGGATTCTGGCGCTGACATTACAATCGGGGTGCAGACATTGTTTGCATAATTCACCATTATCTGTGCAAAGGCAATTCGATTTTTTGATCAATGAGGATAGACTTCGCAATACCTTAGTTTCATCGGAGAACCGCTGTGTCCGTCAGTCATGAAATCCTCGATGTCGTTGATG
>Ga0265309_10000840_pt1 | contig 12997 bp, 9 predicted proteins | sample Helome_FD_192492 | JGI IMG/M metagenome (GOLD analysis project Ga0265309, IMG submission 192492) | Marine sediment microbial communities from subtidal zone of North Sea - Hel_20160524 (Illumina Assembly) | ecosystem: Environmental > Aquatic > Marine > Subtidal zone > Sediment ...
ATGGGCTTCGTAATCTCTGAATTGGCCGAATATCTTGCGATCAAACCGCCAGACGGTTTCATATCGAAGGCCGGCATCGGTATTGGCGTATTCTTCAAACTTGGTGAGCATATTATTTAAAAAGGTACTTTTGCCGCAGCCCGGCGGTCCCTTAAAGATATAGATCTTGTTTTGCTGGGTGCCGCGTTTAAGCGCTTCCACGAGTTTGACCAGGCGGTTGGCAAACAGGCGGTCGGCAAAAAACGGGTTGTCGGTTCCTTCTACAAAAAGTTTGCTGCAATCATAAGCGGCAAAATTGATGGATTCGGGATCATCGGGGTACTCATCAACACCTTCTCCAACATAGGCCTTCATCATATCGTGAAACACCTGAAAAATATTGCGCGTCACTGTTTTGGGTTCGGCAACCAGTTCGTTGAGAAAGGCCTCAAAGGAAATCGAGGTGCGCTGCTCCTGGGTGCTCATCGTCTGATTAAGATTGAGCATGGCTTTTTTTATACTATCTTCAGTTCCGACATCGACTTCGGCTTCTCGTTCTCCTTTTTTCAGAGCTTTGATGGCTTTTTTCACTTTGCCCATGAGGTCTCTCCGGTCTTAGCTTGCTGCAGGTTTGTGGACATCTGAGTTCGTTAAGGTCACTTTGGAAAGTTTGCGGTCTTTCATCGTGTATAATACCCGCCCCCATTTTATTTCCAGTTGTTTGCCGGCTTCCTCCGTCGGCATTGCCATCCCGGGAATGGGAATGCGAATTTGTTGGGATTCGACTTTTTCCACTTCACTGGTCTCCAGTTTGACGGGTGCACCCCACATATATTCGATGCCGATCATGGTGTTGGCAATAAATTCTTTAACGAGCGGTTTGTCCTCAAAATGGTGATATAAATAAAGGTCTCCGTTTTTTGATTTTTCCGGATCGATGGTGATATAGGGTGGATGATAAAGTGAATCAAAGAGCATCTGGCGATAATCTTCTGCTTTGCGGCTTTTGACATAATATTCCCAGACACCTCTGTTCTGGTTGAGCCGCTTGCCGGCCACAAACAGGTTATTGCGATTGATAAAATCCTGATCCACAAAAGTGTTGATAAACATAAAATCGCCTAAGTTTTCGCGGACATTGTAAACAAAGGCCTGGCCGGCTCCGGTTTTGGCATCAAATTTTGCCCTTTCCCGGGCATCCAGCAGGCGCTTAAATTCAATCGAGTATTTGCCTTTATCCACCAGGTCCTCGATGTAATGGAAAATCCGCATGCCTAAAGCATACGGATTCATGCCCACCCGGGGTAGTGACGTTACGTAAGCATGCGTGCGCGCAAAATCGACCTCGTGCCCTTCAATGCGGTCATCCTGCAGAAAAAGCTTTTCGTGCCAGTAGCTGGCCCAGCCTTCATTCATGATTTTGGTGCGAATCTGGGGTTGGAAAAACAAAGAGGTTTTGCGGACCACTTCGATAACCGGCTTCATCCAGCGGTTTTCTTCCCTGTTTAAAAAATCGGAATGTTCCAGGATATGCTGCACCAGATCCAGCTTTTGATCGGTTCCTTGCTTGAGGCTTTTTTTATAGATGGCATCAAACTCCGGGTATTTTCGGAGCACTTCCGCAAAAAAGGCTTTTTCACCATGATCTTTGCCGGCTTTGATGCAATCATTGTATCTTTCGATTTCTTTTATATACGCGTTGACTTTTATCTGTTTTTGGGATTGTAAAAATTCATCAAAATAAAAATCCAGCATCTTCGTTTTGTTCGTTACCGGCGGCCGGTTCCAGGCCGACAGCTCACTGTGGTATCCCACCAGATTATCGATGCTGCGGGCAAATTCAATGACATAATCCAGCCAGCGACCCTTTTCGGATCGGAATTTAGCGATCATGCGTTTATCCGATAGCGCCCGACCGGTGAAATCATATTCCCAGGTGTGCCGGAAATACAAATTGTTCTGGAAAAAATCGATATGGGCCAGCACATGGTAAAAAATCATGACATTCATCCAGTCCGGATTGTTGTCATTGTAGTATGAGATGGCCGGGCGCGTATTGATCACCGTCTCGTAGGGATTGCTGGGATACAGTTCGTAGCGGCCCTTTTCTTTGAGCACTTCTACGTCATGGACCCAGTAATCATAGAGGGTCGGAATCATCAATTTGGGCGTCAATTCAAGCAAATCCCGGTTGGTGACGATATACTCCAGAGTTTCATCCTGAAACTCCAAACCGGCTTCCCGGGCCCGCTCTTTGCACCCTTCCATTATCTTTTTGGTATGCTGGTCTATTAGTTCCATAATTTGATAAAACCGTTTGCCGGTTAGCCCGTTAAGCCGGTTAATGTCGTTTCGTTATCGTGGAGCGTGTTAAAAGAGAAACGGGCTCAACGGGCAACGGAAAAACCGGACAACCTTTATTCTGAGATAAGGTGCTTTATCCCTTCGATCAGCCTGGGTTCGCCGGTATTTTCCGGCATGACATCCAACCTGATTAATTCCGGCTTTTCCGTCAACAGCCCGGATTTTTTTAAATATTTTTCAACTTCGGTGTTGTGAGTTGCTTCCTGTGTGTGTTCGGCAATGGAAATGCCGACCCGACTGGCGTAGCGCAGCATTTTTTCCAATTGCGGAAGGGATTCTTTGCCGTCTGTGTCCCAATCATCACCGTCGGTGCCATGAAAGATGTAAATATTGTAATCCCGGGACAGGTTTTCTTTTTCAACAATTTCGTTGACCAAACGGTAGGCGGAAGACACCTGGGTGCCGCCGGCCACCGCCGAATTGTAGTAAGTGTAAAAGTCTTTTACTTCTGAGGCTTCGGTGTCATGCAGAACAAAACGCGTTTCCACCTGCATGGCATACTGATATAAGAGCCAGCTGTAAATGAGCACATGCTGAGCAACCACCAACTCCGTTGACCTGCCGGCCATCGAACCGGAATAATCCCGCAGGAAAAAGACCATGGCCTGGGATTCATAGTCTTTTTCACGGGACAGCACCCGATAGACCATGTCAGCGGGCGAAACCAGAAATTCTGACGGATCGATAGCGTTGATGTCGGGCAGATTTCCTAGATGAATGTTGGTTTCGACAATTTTTTTAAGGGTGGCTTTTTTGTCCAGCAGCTGACCGAAGCCGCGGTGACGGTCGGTCAGGTCATAGGTGTAGCGGGTGAGTGATCTTTTTTTACCCTTGTCTTTGAGATTCGGCAGTTGGAATTTTTCGGTCAGGATGCGGCCCAGATCATAAGCGTTGGATTCCATTTCGTGCTGGGCACCTTCTCCCTGCCCCGGACCGGTACCATCACCCCCATCGGGTTCATGGAGGGGTTGCTCACCGATTACCTCGCCTTCTTCCCCATCGCCGGAGCCGCCATAGGGCTCTTCTTCGGATGCCTGCAATGACGGGTCATGGATAAATTTCTCTTCAACGGTGGAAGGAACGACCACAACCTTATCTTTGCCCCCTTTGCCCGGTTTGATCAAACGGCCCACGTTTATCTTACGCGGAAACCCGTCCTCTTCGCGCTGTTTATCCCGTTCCAACAGTTCATCGATGGATCGCAGGCTGGTGCTATGGGTGCTTTGCATCGCGGCGATGCCCTGCAAAAAAGTTAAATCATCATAGTTGTAGATATTCTGAAATTTGCGATATGATTTTGAGGATCCAGCTTTGCCGCTAATGGGAAAGCGGTGGGTGTCAACAGCTTCCAACTCAGCCAGAATCTTGCGTTCCCGGTCGGGCGTCAGCCCTTTTTCTTTCAGACGCTTAAAAAGCTGTTTGCTTTTTGGATCCATAATCACTCCGGCCGTTAGGCTTCAGGCAAAGTCCAGGAAGGACTTTGCGAAAATACCTGTAATCTCTGCGCTATTCAAATTATCATGAGGTTTGGGGGTTACTTCTTTTCTATTCTTCATTAAGGATAAATAGTTTAATGATTTATGTATGCTTCCTCTAAATATTTCGGAAATGAGCAATTTTTTGAATAAGAGTTGGAAACAGGGAAGTTTTTTGAGGAGCAAGGCCGCACAAAGTTTTTAGCCTGAGGCGTACTTGCCGTACGTTGAAGGCTAAAAACTGCGGAGAACGCAGCTCCTCGGAAAAATCCCCTGTTTCCATTACTTTTCATCTTCCTGCGTACAGAAGTACTCGATGGTTTTTTGCGCACAGGTCTGGCAGTATCCCAGTTTCTTAAGCATGGTTTCGATCATGCGATCGTAAAGTTTCTGGTTTTCTTCATTGGTGCGGTTGGCCAATGCACCAATTAAGCTGCCGGCTCCGGCGATATCGGATTTGAGGCGCACGTCGGTGACGGCTTTAACCAGCTCCAGATTGTCCATAAAGTCATAATCCGGATCGACCGAGATTTTCTGACCATAAATCTTACGGATCGATGTTCGAAAAGACTCGCGCTGTTCTTCGGTTTTAAGCCCCAGTCGCTCTTCAACACTGTTGATGTAACGTTCATCGATCTTTAAGGCCTTCAGCTCCCCGCTCTGCGGGTCTTTGTATTTCCACATTTTATCGGGGCCCAGGTTTTCGGCATCGATTCCGATGATCATGTTCACATAGTTCATGACATCCTTGCGAATGGCATAGGGCTCGTCCATATACGCATTGAACATCTCGGTCATTATCCGCTCGCGGTACAATCCTTTAGCCGTTTTGAGATCTTCAAGGTATTTGGCCCGATCATTGGCCTCGGTCACATAATCCAGAACGATGCGTTCCAGCGCTTTAAAAATGTCGTAGGCAAACATGCACCGGCCTTCATTGGTTTCAGAACTTTCAATCAACAGCTGGATGGCCCGGCCCAGATTCCGTTGCCCCAGGCCTTTCTGACCAAAGCGGTTGATGATTTCCGGGTCCTGGTTGAGGGTGTCGATGACTTCCGCCAATGTTTTAATGCTTTTTTCGCCGGCGACCTCTCCGGCGGCCAGCTTCATGGTCTCCACCGGTGTCAGTTTTTCGGAGCGCGGCAGGCGGCTCAAAACGGAAGCGACCGAAGCGGAGTAATTCAGATTGGGATCCTGGTGCAAATCTTCGCGGGTCAGGGTGGTGCGGGTTTCGCTCCCGATGGTATAAGCGGTCAGCTCTTTCTGGAGCTTGTAGTTGGTATTGTGGGACACATAGCAGATTCGACAGCGGTCGACGATGGGCGCTTCTTCTTTTTCCGACAGAAAGCGGTGAAATTCGGAGTTGTTGCTGGTGGCCACAATCAACGTATCAATCGGCCACTTGAAGCCGTCGATCTCGATGTTGCGGTTTTGAATGACACCCAGATAGACCTGAACAAGGTCTTTTTTGTTTTTGTATATTTCGTCGCTGAAATGAATCCCTCCCCCGGCAACCCGCGCCAGGGCGCCACGGCGCAAATCAAAACGGTACGGGTTGTTGGTGTCGGTAATGTGCAGCAAGCGCTGAATGGACTCTTCGCCCAGCAGATCCACAGCTGAAGAGGTGATTTTGTCTTTGGCCGGATATTTTCCGGTCACCGTGCCCAGGCTCTCGGTCAACGGTACCGGCGTGATCTCGATGAATTTGAGCATTTCATCGACATTTCCGCTGCAATGGTCGCGGATATCCATCCAGATATAGCCGCTGCAAGCGCCTAATGGCCGATAATTTTCATATAATTTTTCAATATCCTTATCGGAAAAACCGATCTGTTTGGCCAAAAATTCCTTGTTTTCATCTGCATCATCAAACAGATTCATGGCCAGAATCATGGGGTCTTCATAGGTCTGGGATTCAATTGTAGGAATCTTGCCGTAGTTGCCGAGCTTGTCCAGATGCAAGAATTTAAAGGTAAACTTGCGATTTTTTTCCTGGGCCAGAAAACTACGATATTTGCCGGCCAGAAATTCCACTAAAAATGTTTTGCCGTTGCCCGGCTCACCGACAAGGACAAAGGCCATTTCCTTGGAGGAACCATTTTCGGCTGCATCTTTCACATATGAAACGAAACTGTTGATTTCATCATACATGCCGATAACGTGTTTGGCGCCATTGCGGAAGATTTTAAAGTCATAGGTTGTCTTGCCGTTCACCACCACTTTTTCAATTTCGCTTTCCAGGATCATGCGAGTGACACTCTGGAAGGCGTTTTCAAATCGCAGCTTGCCGTCTTTGACAGCCGCCAGGTGCTGATGAAGGGTTTTTGGATTTTTAGACATTTTTCCTCCCATCGCTAATAATGGTTAAATTTTGGCCAAGAAATCTTCCTATTTCCGAATATCGGCCGAATACGACTGCTTCTGAAAGTTTTTATCCATTATATCGGATTTTCAACGCATTTATTCCCCTGGGAATACCGCTTTCCGCTCCGGACAGATTGCCAAATGAATTTTCAAACAAATTGGGATAAATTTCAGATGTTTTTTTATTGATTCCCCAGCAGCGCTCTATACCAATGAGTAATCATAAAACCGGGTTTGGCAACCATAATCTTTGGAAAAATTTAACAGTTTTTTGACGTTAGCTGCATTTATTTCTGGCAGCTGTAACACCCTTCAAAGCTGTCGTTCGCACCGGCGGCTGACACTTTGGTTTGCGACATCAATTATTAGAATCTGTGCGAAACATTGAAATCCGCCAAATTTCTTAGTTTATCGGGCATATAATCGTCAATCTGATAGAACTTTCACCCTGACTTTGTCGCTATTTGAGAATCACTCCTTACAACACATCTACATGTATAGATGCAAAAATGGTACCATTAGTTTCGAAATATGTAATTAAATCGAATAATAAAGGTTCAGAGGTTCAGGGTTCAAAGGTCAGATGACAGAAGACAGAAGTCAGAGAACAGAAGTCAGAAAACAGAAAACAGATGACAGATTACAGACAAGGTGTTTCATCTTCCAGTTTTTACTATCCGCCTTCTGTCTTCTGATCTCTGTCCTCTGACGACTGGATCTTTAGACGGAGTGCCTGCGGACCAGCATCAGCGTATTTCCAATCACGCTGATACTGCTCAAAAGCATGGCGCAAACAGCCACCAGCGGCGTCAGCAGGCCGCTCATGGCAATGGGGATACTGATGACATTGTACGCGAAGGTGAAGACCAGGTTCTGGTGAATTTTTTGATTGACCGCACCGGCAAATGTCAAAAAGTCGATGATCTGTTCGGGTTCAGCCCGCATCAGAGTCACGGCAGCCACATCTTCCCCCAGATGCGCCCCGGAATGGATTGCCAGCGAAAGATCGGCCTGAACCAGAGCAGGAGCGTCATTGATGCCGTCACCGACCATGGCCACAAGGTGGTTTTGCTTCTGTAAGGCTTTAACAGCGGTAACTTTATCACCCGGTGCCTGGTCGCCGAAGGCCTCCTGAATGCCGATAGCCTCAGCAATTGCAAGCGTTGTCTCGTTTCCGTCACCGGAAACCAGCTGGGTCCTTATCCCGCGATGCTGCAATCTTGCAACTGTCGTTCTGGTGCTCTCGCGAATGGTGTCTCCAAAAACAAAAATAGCGGCAGGCTGATCGCCGATAGCCATAAACACATATGAATCTGTTGATGCCTGCTGTAAGCAACTGAAATGAGATCCTTTTTTAAAGTCGGCGATTGTGTCCCCCATAAAACCCGGTGAGCCGATCTTTAAAATGTGGCCTTCAAAATTGCCTGATACGCCGTTTTCGGCCGCTTGAATATCATCGATTTTGGCCGGCTGAATATTTCTTTTTTGGGCCTGGCGCAGAATTTCCTGAGCGATAAAATGGTCTGAATTTTTTTCAAGACCGGCCGCCAGATTAAGCACGCGGTCTTTGCCATGGGGACCCAGCGTGACAATTTCCTGCAGGGTCCAGTTGCCGTGCGTGACGGTACCGGTTTTGTCAAATATGAAAACACTTACGCCTTGCGCCACGTCAAAAGCCGCAAAATCCCGTACCAGAATCCCTTTTTTCCCGGCAATCGATATCCCGGCCACCCGGGCCAGGGGAATGGCAATTCCCAGCGCGCAGGGGCAGGAGATGACCATAACGGTCACGGCTCGCAGGATTGATGCTTCCACCGTTATACCGCTGAGGCTGCATATTAAGCCGGTGGCTGCCGCAAGCATTAGAATGACGGGAACGAACCACTGCAAGATAACATCGGTTTTGCCCTCGATGGGCAATTTGGTCAGCAGCGTTTTTTCAATGATCTGCATCATCTGCCCCAGGGTGGCGTCATGGCCGACCTTTTCGGCGGTGACTTTAAATTCGCCCTGCTGGACCCGGGTCCCGCTTCTGATAAAATCACCGGGTTTTTTGGAGACGGGCACGGGTTCGCCGGTCAGCGAAGATTCATCCACTGTACCGCTGCCCGTCAGGATGCGTCCATCGGCGGGTATAATTTCAGTTTCGGCGACGCGAAAGCGGTCACCGGGCGCAAGCTGTTCGATGGCTACATAACGGCCGTCGGGTAAATCGCGGCTGCAGATCCTGACCTTGGTGGGCATCAGCGCAAAGAAATATTCCAGATCCACCAGAACTTTTCTTTTGGCCCGACGCTCCAGTATTTTGCCCAGTAATACCAGGGTGATCAGCATCGCGGCGGTGTCATAGTAAAGATGGATGCTTCCGTTAATTAGGTTGAAGGTGCTGTAAAAATAGGCGCTCAGCGCTCCGATTATGATAAGTGTTTCCATGCTGAAGGCTGCATTGCGCAAACCCGCCCAGGCTTTTTTATAAAAATCATATCCACCGTAGACCAGAACGGCGGTTGCCATGACAAACATGGGCCAGGATATCTTGGCTGCATTTTCAGCCGAAAAACTTGTAAAAAACCCTGTGTACAGCGCAAAGGACAACATCATCACATTCATGGTCAAAAAAGCCGAGACGGCAAATCGCACAAATTCCCGGTGGGATTCTTTTGTTTTTCCGGATTCACCGGCCGCAGCTGCTCGGTATCCGAGTTTGCCGATGCTTGCAATGACCTGATCAGGAGAGACCCTGATGGGGTCGTAAACCACCTGGAGCCGGTCTGTGGAAAAATTACAGGCCGAATCGACAACCCCCGGGGTTTTTTTCAAGGATTGGTCGATGACCCAGGCGCAGGCCGGACACCACATGTTGCTGACCCGCAGCTTGAGCGTCAGAACGTTCTTCCCGGCATCCGTTGCAGACCTCATGGCGGCACCTGGACGGGTGCTGTCGGCCCCGGAGCCGGTGTCACGCGTCACCTCGGTGAGTTCTTCTTCACAGCCGGGGATAATGCCCCTGGCCCGGCATTGCTGGAACAGTTCGGTTTCTCGAAATGTTTCAGGATTCGGCGAATCCGTGGCTTCCATCAGGATGGTGAACACCTGCCGGCAGCCGTTGCAGCAAAATGCATGGGATTTGCCGGATATAACGGCGGCAGCCGTGCCGGCTCGCAAAGAAAGGCCACACAGGTCGCATGTTTGGGAGATGGTTTTTGGGTTGTGCGGAGATTTATTCACGCGTGCCAAGGGATTTGACGTAGGCAACGACCTTCCAGCGGTCTTCAACGCCGATGGTCGTATGCAAGGGAGGCTGTCGGCCATCGGGGACGCCGTAGCTGATGGATTTGAAAAGCACACCCGCAGGGCTGTCCTGGACTTTGGCGCTGCGCAGATCGGTCGGCAGAGGGGCAAAACTCTGCCCCACGGTACCCTTGCCATCGTAATTATAACCATGGCACTGGGCGCAGTAGATGCGGTAGACGGCTTTTCCTCTGTCAATGACGGCCGGTTGCGCCATATTGAGGGGGGGGTTCAGATCGATCCCGGCCGATACGCGGTAGATGGCTTCACCCCCATTGATCGGAACCAGACCAGCTTCCTCGACCAGCAACGGCTCTTCGTAAGGTCGCACGGCCGGCGTTTCACGCATGCGGCCATAGCGGAAGTTGTTGTCATAATAGATTAGGGCGTTGTAAATCGCCAGAATGAGAATGGCAGCGACGCTAAATAATCCTATTATTTTTTTCATCTATTCAACACCGTCAAAAGGGATCACGTACAAATGCTTTGGGTTTTCTTCCTGACCCTGCTCTTTGAGCACATGCTGGGCATAGGGCAGCGGATAATAGGGATCGTAGATCGCATAGGCAGATTCCCCGGGGACGTCTTCGATCGGCCGATAGTCCCAATCGGGCTGGCCAAGATCACCTATTACGGTAAATGCCAGCCAGCCCTGGAATACCACGATGGCGACAAAAAAAAGAATTAACAGCCAGGTTTTGAAAGCGGATGTCTGGTTGTCCGGGTGCTCCATCAGATTTTTACTCCTAAAACGCCAATCAAGACAATGTATGCCAGTGACCAGATGATGGTTCCGACAAGAATGAGAATCACAAACAATGGAAACGGCGCGTTGCGGCCTTGAATCCCACCGGGATATTGCTCGATGATGCGGGTCATGCGTTCTTCCGAGTCTTTACGACGAATATAGTAATAGCCCAGACCGATGATGAACAGCACGATCGTTGCCAGCGCCGGAAACAGATACATGACAAAATGCTGAATGCCCAGTAATTGAAAATATCTCATAACCGGTTTCCTTTAAAGTGCTCTAAATTGGGTTCTTTTCCCTATTTCAGGCCTTTAATCAGGGAAAAGATCACCACCGCCACCGCGCTTGCCAGGCATAAGCAGACCAGCGTAAACAGCGCAGCGGTTTGCAGGCGTGCGAATCGCGGTATGTTTGCCGGTTTGTCCAGCAGATCATTTTGCAGCGGCAAGAAGCGCGCCCGCTGCTGATCTTTGAATTGACCGCTGTTCAGGGCCCAGAAAAACACCACCAGGCTGATGACAAAACCGGCGGCCATGTATGCGATAAAGTAAGGATAGTACATTTTTAGTTAAATAGTTGATTCGTTAATTGGTTAAATAGGTAATGATCATCTTTTTGCTTTTTTGCCAATCATTCCCTTGAGCAATTATTACGAAAATAGGAACTTTTTTCGAAGAGCAAGGCCGCACAAGGGTTTTAGGTTGAGGCGTACATTTGGTACGTCGAGGCCTAAAACCCGCGGAGAACACAGCTCCTCGGAAAAAGGGCCATTTTCGCCTAATGTTATGGTTCCCAGGCCGAATCTATACCGCGCGGTTCGGTATTGGCATCGCTCTGGTTGATAAAGTAAACCGCCACGTAATCACCGACTTCCCAGATCTTCTGGGATTCCAGCTCGCGTTTAAAATACGGCATGGCGGTTCCGGTGATGCCGTTCATCAGTTGATAGTAGATGATGCCGCCGGATATTTCTCGGCCCTTTAAAATCGTGAAATTCAACGGCGGCGGGTATATCCAGGGCTGGGCCGGCCCCATGCCGTCACCGATGGGACCGTGGCAGCCGATACAAAAATTCTGATAAATTTTCTGGCCCCGTTGCAGGCTGGCCGCGGTGGTCGGATATGGATTCGGTATGATGCGCCATCCCTCCGGAACGATTTCTGCCAGCCAGCGGACATTTTCTTCCGGTCCGGCTTCATAGGCTTTGATGGCCTCCTTTTTCCAGTAGCGCTGGCGCTGCATGCGTCGGTCGGCATCCTTTAGTCCCAGACTTTGAATGTATTGGGTCAGCGTATCGATGCGTTGGTTGCCCAGCCACTCGAAAGGCGGCATGATCGAACTGGGCCGCGTGTAGCGGGGGTTGACAAAATGAGCGATGTGCCAGTCATCGGGGTGTTCACCGCCTTCCTGCGACAGATCCACACCGGTGCGCTGGGATCCCAGCGCCACGGGTTCATCGGCAATATAATCACCTGCCTGGGCAATGCGTTGGGCCCCGTGGCCCCAGTCGATGCCCCGAATGGACTGACTGTGACAGTAAACGCACCCGTTTTCCAGGTAAATCTTGCGACCCTCGTTTTCAACCGCCGTACGCGTCCGAAAAATATCAGAAGGTGTCGTCTCACGGGTGGCGTACGGCCAGTAGACGACAATCAGAGTGATGGCCGCCAGCAAAGCCAGAATGCCCGTGATTATGACAGTCGGGGTCATTCTCATGTTGCAGCTCCACGATTAAAATATAACGTCCGAATGACGTTGTATAATCCGATGTACGCGCCAATCATAATAAAGGTCCCCAGTGACGCCCTTATAATGTAATAGGGTTGAATCATGGGTAACGTCCGATAAAGGGCTTCACCATTGTACCAGGCATTGCCCTGAATTAACCCGACAATGGTCAGGTCGACCGCAAACCCGGTGACGCCGATCAGCACCAACCAATATTGGACGTCGGCCAGGAATTTGCTGAACAGGGGCCTGCCCGTCATTCTGGGCAAAATGAAATACAGCCCCCCCAGAGCCATTATGCCGGCAAATCCGAGCACACCGATATGCGCATGGCCGACCACCCAGTTGTTGAAGTGGGTGATGCGCTGAACATGCGGCAGGGCCATCATCGAGCCCTGGATGTTGACAAAGAAATAATAAATGGTGCCGGTCAGCACGAATTTGGCACCGATGTCGGCATGAATCACCCCCAGTTTGCCTTTGACGGTGTACCACAGATTGATCAGTACGATCATGACCGGGATCACCATGGCAATGCTGTCGACAATCGATATGGTTTTCAGCCAGGTGGGCACCGGCACCTGCAGCAGGTGATGGGTGCCAATGTGGGTGTAAACGATGATCAGCGACCAGAAGCCCAGCAGCGACAACGTGTGGCTATATAATGGACTGCGCGTGGCGATCGGCAGCACATAATAGGCCACCCCCAGTCCCATGGGCGTCAATAGAAGCCCGAAAATATTGTGGCCGTAGAACCACAGGAGAATGGCATCCGGAATACCCACCAGGGCACCGGTGTCCGGTTTCCAGATGACGTTGCCCAGGCAATAGGTGAGAGATGTCAGCACCACCGCTGCGGTGGTGTACCAGATGGAAACGTATAAAATCTGCTCTTTGCGCCGCGAAATGGTCATCAGGATGTTGAACACCACCAGCGCAAAACTGATCACCACCATAATATCAACCGGCCAGGGCAATTCAGCATATTCCCGTCCCTGGGTGTACCCGAGGCTGATGCCGATCATGCCGGCCGCCACTGTGATGT
>Ga0265309_10000843_pt1 | contig 12963 bp, 8 predicted proteins | sample Helome_FD_192492 | JGI IMG/M metagenome (GOLD analysis project Ga0265309, IMG submission 192492) | Marine sediment microbial communities from subtidal zone of North Sea - Hel_20160524 (Illumina Assembly) | ecosystem: Environmental > Aquatic > Marine > Subtidal zone > Sediment ...
CGCGCTGATCTGCAGTTCCTCGCAGTCCTGCAGGTTGGCTTCAACCTGGCCGTCGACGATCAAGGTTTCGCAGGCGGTGATCTCGCCGGACAGGGAAATGTCGCGGCCGACGACGAGCTTGCGCCCCTCGCTATGGCCGCTTTGGACCGGCGACCGCGGGTCGTTGCGGCGGCCGCCTGGGACGAGTTGCTCGGCGACCCGTCGCGGCATGTCATAGGCACCGGGGGTGCCGGACACGCCCGGCCGGGGCCTGCCGGACAGGCCGTCCTGACGGTTTGCTTGCCTTGCCTGAGATTCGCCGGGGTCGGAGGGTCTGCGCTTGGTGAACATCGTCTCGGTTGTCCCTATTCTCCGGTGGTTTTCCCTGGCACGCCCGATCGTGCCGGTTCGATCAGCCCGCTGCGCCTTCCACAACGCCGCCGCGTCGCCGTACCCCCTCAAATACGTGCAACATGAACGCCGTCGCGATGATCGGTGTGACCAGGTTGATCAGCGGCAGGGTCAGAAAGAACGCGATCACCACCCCAGCTATCAAAACCCGGCCGCGATACCGCTTGCGCAGTTGTCGTGCCGAGGCAGAATCGAGCCGCCGCACGGCGACCAGCTCGAAATACTCCCTGCCGAGAAGATAGCCGTTGAGTGCATAGAACACAAAAAGATTGAACGGCGGAATGAAATAGAATGGCAGCGCGAGCAGGTTGGCGAGCAGCGTGACCCCGGTGAAGCCAAGCGCGTCGCGTAGCGATTCGACAACCGGCTGGTCGCGTGCCGCCGGCAGTTCGGGGTAGTGGCGTTGCTCGACCGCGAACGCCACCTCATCGACCAGGAAGCTCAGGATCAAGGCGGTCGCGGCGGGAAACACGAAAAGGCTGGCGACCACAACGCCGGAGACCGAGGCCGCGCCGAACAGCCATTCCAGGACGCCGGTCAGGAAACTGCCCAGGTCCATCGACGCCGCCCAATCGGACAAACCCGCGCCAGCCCAGGACAGGCAGAACCACGCCCCGGTCCAGAGCAGGCCGAAGAGCAACAGCGCGGCGCCTAGCGCGCGCAGCAGGACGCGCCGGAACGCGGGGTCCGAACACTGGGCGATGGCTTTACCGAAGGCGGCGAACATGACATGATCGGTTTAGCCTGCCGGGCGCGCCGGGACAAGGTGAGAAAGCAGGATCAAGGCGCTGCTTGCCGCAGCGCAGCATCTGACTATACTCCGCCCGCGAATTCGCCCGGCGGAGGTCTTTACATGAACAACCGGTTGGTCGACGTGGTTGCCATTGGCAACGCGATCGTCGACGTCTTGAGCAAGTCCGACGACGCCTTTCTGGCAAGCCAAGGCTTGGCCAAAGGCGCCATGACGCTGATCGACGGCAACCGCGCCGAAGAGCTCTATGGCGCCATGGGGCCGGCGATGGAGATTTCCGGCGGCTCGGCGGCCAACTCCATGGTCGGCGTCGCGGCGCTGGGCGGCAAGGCGGCCTTTATCGGCAAGGTGCGCAACGACCAACTGGGCGGTATCTTCCGCCACGATATCCGCGCGGCCGGGGTTGCCTTCGACACGCCGCCCGCGACCGAGGGCGCGCCGACCGCACGCTCCCTGATATTCGTGACCCCGGATGCCCAGCGCACCATGAATACCTACCTGGGCGCCTGTGTCGACCTGGGGCCAGAGGACGTCGACGAGGACACGATCAGCGGCGCCAAGGTGACCTACCTGGAGGGCTATCTCTGGGACCCGCCGCGGGCCAAGCAGGCCTTCGTGAAGGCGGCCGAGATAGCCCACGAGGCCGGCCGCAAGGTCGCGCTCACCTTGTCCGACCCCTTCTGCGTCGACCGGCACCGCACCGAGTTCCGCGATCTGGTTGACGGCCACGTGGATCTGTTGTTCGCCAACGAGCACGAGATCGTCTCGCTCTACGAGGTCGCCGAGTTCGATCAGGCGCTGCAGGCCGTGCGCGGGCGCTGCGATGTGGCGGTGCTGACCCGAAGCGAGAAGGGCGCGGTCGTTATGCAGGGCGAAGATCTACACCTGGTCGACGCCGCCAAGGTCGACACGGTGGTTGACAGCACCGGCGCGGGCGATCTTTTCGCCGGCGGCTTCCTCTACGGCTACACCCAGGGCAAGAGCCTCTACGACTGCGCGCGGATTGGCGCGATCGCCGCCGCGGAAGTGCTTTCCCACTATGGCGCCCGGCCTGAAGCGCCGCTGGCCGAGGCCATCGCGGCCGAGTTTGCCTAGGCGCGAAGGATACGGATCCGGCTATGAACAACAACTTGCCACTGCGCAACCTGGCGATCATCGCACACGTCGATCACGGCAAGACGACGATGGTCGATCAGCTTTTGCGGCAGTCGGGCGCTTTTCGCGACAACCAGCAGGTGGCCGAGCGGGCGCTCGACTCCAACGAGTTGGAACGCGAACGCGGAATCACGATCCTCGCCAAGTGTACCTCGCTGGTTTGGCAGGGCGTGCGCATCAACGTGGTCGACACCCCCGGGCACGCCGATTTCGGCGGCGAGGTGGAGCGCATACTCTCCATGGTCGATGGTGTGCTGCTGCTGGTCGACGCTGCCGAAGGCCCCATGCCGCAGACCAAGTTCGTCACCATGAAAGCGCTGGCGCGCGGTCTGGAACCGATCGTCGTGATCAACAAGGCCGACCGTTCCGATGCCCGGCTCTACGAGGTACAGAACGAGGTATTTGACCTCTTCGCCGCGCTCGACGCCAGCGAGGCGCAGCTCGACTTTCCCTGCCTCTTCGCCTCGGCCAAGCAGGGCTGGGCGGCGGCGGACAAGGACGCGCCCAGGGAGTCCCTGGCGCCACTGTTCGACTTGATCGTCGAGCAAGTGCCGCCGCCGGAAGGCGACCCGGAGCAGCCTTTTGCCATGCTGGCCACCACCTTGGAGGCCGACCCCTACCTCGGCCGCATCCTGACCGGCCGCATTCAAACCGGCGTGGCGCGCACCAACATGGCGGTCAAGACCCTGAGCCGCGACGGCAAGGCGGTCGAGCAGGGTCGCTTGTCCAAGCTGCTGGCATTCCGGGGGCTCAACCGCGTGCCGGTCGACGAGGCACGGGCCGGCGATATCGTCGCCGTCGCCGGGCTCGCGGCCTCGACCGTGGCCGATACGATCTGCGTACCCGAGGTCATGACGCCGCTGCCGTCCCAGCCGGTCGACCCGCCGACGCTCACCATGACCTTCTCGGTCAACGACTCGCCGCTGGCCGGTCGCGACGGCGGCAAGGTGACCAGCCGGGTCATTCGCGACCGCCTGCTGCGCGAGGCCGAGGGCAACGTTGCCGTGCGGATCAGCGAGTCGGATCAGAAAGACGCCTTCGAGGTTGCCGGCCGGGGCGAACTGCAGCTTGCCGTCCTTATCGAGACCATGCGCCGCGAGGGCTTCGAGCTGTCGATCAGCCGGCCACGGGTAATCTACCGGACCGAGCCGGAGACCGGCGAACGCCAAGAGCCCTTCGAGGAGGTGCAGGTTGACGTCGACGAGGAGTACGCCGGCGTCGTGGTCGAGAAGATGAGCGAACGGCGCGCCGAGATGACCGACCTCAGGCCCTCGGGTGGCGGCAAGGTGCGGGTCACCTTCCTGGCACCGTCGCGCGGCCTGATCGGCTACCACGGCGAGTTCCTGACCGACACCCGGGGCACCGGCATCATGAGCCGGCTGTTCCACGGCTATGGCCCGGCCAAGGGGGCGGTCCAGGGACGACGCAGCGGGGTGCTGATCTCCAACGCCAGCGGTTCGGCGGTGCCCTACGCGCTCTGGAACCTGGAGGATCGCGGCCCGATGTTCATTCCGGCCGGCGCGGCGGTCTATCCCGGCATGGTGATCGGCGAGCACAACCGCGGCACCGACCTGGAGGTCAACCCGCTCAAGGCCAAGCAGCTCACCAACATGCGCGCCTCGGGCAAGGACGAGGCCGTGCGCCTGACCACGCCGCGGATCATGACCTTGGAGCAGGCGATCGCCTACATCCAGGACGACGAACTGGTCGAGATAACGCCGAAATCCATCCGCCTGCGCAAGCGGGCCCTCGATCCGCACGAACGCAAACGGCAGAGCCGGCTCAAGGATGCCGTCTGAGGGTCCGGTTCGAAGCTGGCGCGAGGCCTTTCTGGTCTATGGCCACCCGCGCGTCCTGGTCATGCTGTTCCTCGGTTTTTCCGCCGGCCTGCCGTTCCTGCTGATCTTTTCCACGCTGTCCATATGGCTGCGTGAGGCCGGCGTCAGTCGCACCGAGATCGGTTTCTTCAGCTGGGTCGGCCTGATGTTTTCGATCAAGGTGTTCTGGGCGCCGGTGGTCGACCGGATGAAGCTGCCGGTCTTGACCCGCATGCTCGGCAGCCGGCGCGGCTGGATGATTCTCGCGCAAATCGGACTCGCCTTCGGTTTGTTGGGCATTGCCACGAGTGATCCGGCCGGTCACCTGGTTCATGTCGTCGGCTTCGCCTTGCTGGTGGCTTTCGCGGCGGCAACTCAGGACATCGTGATCGACGCCTACCGGATCGAGGCGGTCGAGCGAGAGCTGCAGGGCGCCATGGCGGCGACCTACCAGGCGGGCTATCGGATCGCGGGTATCCTGGCGAGCGCGGGCGCTCTCTATATCGCCCAGTGGATCTCTTGGCCGTTCGCCTATGCGGTGATGGCGGGCTGCACCTTGGTCGGTATGATCACCGTCTTGCTGATTCGCGAGCCGGCGGTAGAGATCGATGCCGCAACCCAGGAACGGGAACGGCAGCTTGTCGACAAGCTTGCTGGCGCGGAGCCGCCGTCGAACTGGTTGAAACGTTTTGTCGCCTGGTTCTCCGGCGCGGTGGTCAGCCCCTTTGTCGATTTTTTCGCGCGCAACGGCCGGTTCGGTTTGGTGATCCTGGCGTTGGTCGGCCTGTACCGGATCAGCGACATCACCATGGGCATCATGGCCGGGCCGCTCTACATCGACCTGGGTTTCACAAAAGACGAGATCGCCGACATCGGCAAGGTCTTCGGTGTGATCATGACAATGGTCGGTGCGTTCGGCGGCGGCCTGCTGGTGGCACGCTATGGGATCCTAAAGCCCTTGCTCCTCGGCGCGGTGCTGGCTGTTCCGACCAACCTGATATTCGCCTACCTCGCCGTGGCCGGCCACGATCTCTATGTGCTCGCACTCACGATCGGCGCCGACAACCTCGCCGGCGGGTTCGCCGGTTCGGTATTCATCGCCTATATATCGAGTTTGACCAATCGCGCCTATACCGCCACGCAGTACGCTTTGTTTTCGTCCCTCTTCACGCTGCCGGGCAAGCTCTTGGGCGGTTTTTCGGGCCTGATCGTCGACGCCACCAGCTATGTGCACTTCTTCGTCTATGCCTCGATCCTGGGCATTCCGGCGATATTGCTGGTAGCCTATCTCATGAAACGAGCCGAGCAGGTGCCGCTTGGTGGCGCGGCGGCGCCGCGATAGACTCGCCTGCTTGGCGAGAGGAACGTGACATGGCTGACCCACGCATCGAAGTCTATGCCGGTGACATCACCAAGCTTGAGGTCGATGCCATCGTCAATGCCGCCAACGAAAAGCTGGCCCCGGGCGGCGGCGTATGCGGAGCGATCCACAGCGCCGCGGGGCCGGGATTAGCCGAGGACTGCGCGATCATCGGCCACTGCCCGACCGGCGAGGCGCGCATCACCGGCGGCCACCGGTTGCCCGCCAAGCACGTGATCCACGCCGTCGGGCCGGTCTGGCAGGGCGGCGCGCGGGGCGAGGACATTCTGCTCACCGATTGTTATCGAAACAGCCTCGACCTGGCGCGCAAGCACGGCCTCGTCTCGGTCGCCTTTCCGGCGATCTCGACCGGCATCTATGGTTATCCCATGGAACGGGCGACCAGGATCGCGGTGGAAACGGTCACGGACTGGCTGGCCAGGGAACCGGCTTTTGAACGGGTGGTCTTCGCCGTGTTCGGCGAACTGCCGGAAAGGACATATCGCGAAACTCTGGACAGGCGACAGGCGCCGTCATGACGGTCCGTAACCTCGACCGACTGTTCCAACCGCGTTCGATCGCCCTGATCGGGGCCAGCCGGCAGGCCGGATCGGTCGGCGCCGTGGTTGCGCGGAACCTGTTCAACTCTGGCTTCGGCGGCCCGATCATGCCATTGCACCCGCGCCACGATGCGATTGAAGGGGTGCTGACCTACAACAGTGTCGACGCTTTGCCGCGCACTCCGGATCTGGCTGTGATCGCGACTCCGCCCGATACCGTGCCAGGGCTGATCGCCGAACTGGGCGCGCGCGGCACCAAGGCAGCGGTGGTGATCACCGCCGGCTTCGGCGAAGGCGGCGAGGAGGGCGCCCGGCGCCTGACGGCGATGCTCGAGGCGTCCCGGCCCCACACCTTGCGGATCGTCGGCCCCAACTGCTTGGGTATCATGGTGCCCGGCGTCGGCATGAACGCCGGTTTCAGCCACATCGCGCCTCTGAAGGGCGATCTTGCCTTCGTCACGCAATCGGGCGCTATGGTAACCGCCATGCTCGACTGGGCGACGCCGCGCGGCATCGGTTTTTCCCACGTCGTCTCTATGGGCGGCATGGCCGACGTCGATTTCGGCGACATGCTCGACTACCTGGCGATCGATCCGGAGACGCGGACGATCCTGCTCTACATCGAGGCAGTGACCCACGCGCGCAAGTTCATGTCGGCCGCGCGCACGGCGGCGCGGATCAAGCCGGTCATCGTCATCAAGGGGGGCCGGCACGCCGAGGGTGCCAGTGCCGTGGCGTCCCACACCGGGGCGCTGGCCGGTGCCGATGCGGTCTACGACGCCGCCTTCGCGCGCGCCGGTATGCTCCGCGTGACCAGTCTGAACGAACTGTTCGACGCCGCCGAGACGCTTGCCATGGCGCCGCGCATGGCGCATCGCCTGGAAGGCGCCGAACGCCTCTCGATCCTGACCAACGGCGGTGGCTTGGGGGTGCTCGCGACCGACGCGTTGATTGACGAGGGCGGCCATCTGGCCACGCTGGCGCCGGAAACCCTGGCCGCGTTGGACCAGGTTTTGCCGCCGACCTGGAGCCACGGCAACCCGATCGACATCATCGGCGATGCCCCCGGCGAGCGCTATGCGGCAGCGTTGGAAGCGCTGATCGACGACCCCGCTAGCGACGCGATCCTGATCCTGAACTGCCCGACGGCGATCGCCTCCTCGAGCGACGCGGCACGGTCCGTGGTGGAGGTCCTGGAGCGCCACGAGCGCCGGTCCCGGCCGCCGGTCTTTACCGCCTGGATGGGCGAGGCCGCGGCGGTGGAGGCCCGCCGGATCTTTGCCCAACACCGCATTCCCAGTTTCGACACGCCGGAGCAGGCGGTGCGCGCGGCCGCGCACCTGGTGCGCTACGGCCGGCACCAGACCATGCTGATGGAGACGCCGCCGGCGGTGCCGGGCAATGTCGATGGGGCCCGCGAAATGGTCCGCAACATCATCGAGGAAGCGCTCGCCGAGTCGAGATCCTGGTTGAGCGAGCCGGAGGCCAAGGCGGTTCTCGCGGCTTACGGCATCCCGGTCGTCGGAACCAAGCGCGCACGGACTCCGGCTGAGGCCGCGGCGGCAGCCGAGGCGATCGGCGGTCCGGTCGTTCTGAAGATCCTCTCGCCCGACGTCCTGCATAAGAGCGATGTGGGCGGGGTCGTGCTCGACCTTGAGACGCCCGAGGAAGTGAGTCGGGCCGCTGAGGCCATGCTGAAACGGGTCGAGCGGGCGGTCCCGGGCGCGGCGATCGAGGGCTTTGTCGTCGACGAAATGTGCCGGCGTCCCGGCGCGCACGAGCTCATCCTGGGGATGGTCGAGGACGCCCAGTTTGGCCCGGTCATCCTGTTCGGCCAGGGCGGCACGGCGGTCGAGGTTATCAACGACAAAGCGCTCGCCCTGCCGCCGCTGAATATGAACCTGGCGCGCGCCCTGATCGCCGGAACTCGGGTCAATCGTTTGCTCGAGGGTTACCGGGATCAGCCACCGGTGGATTTCGAGGCGATCCAGGTCGCACTGATCAACCTTGCGCAGTTGGCCATCGACTTTGCCGAGGTCGCCGAGGTCGACATCAATCCCTTGTTGGCCGATGCCGCGGGCGTCGTGGCGCTAGACGCCCGGATCAAGATCACGCCGGCTCGGATTCCGGGTTCCAAACGGCTCGCCATACGGCCCTATCCGAAGCAACTGGAGGAGACCTTGCCCCTGCCGGACGGCGGCCGGGTGCTGGTGCGCCCGATCCGCCCGGAGGATGCGCCGACCTTGCAGCGGGGCTTCAAGAAGCTCGATCAACACCACGTCCGCTTGCGCTTCTTCACCTATATGTCGGAGTTGAGCCCGGCCCTCGCGGCGCGGCTGACTCAGATCGACTATGACCGCGAGATGGCGCTGGTGGCGCTCGATCCGGCCCCGGCCGGCGAGCCGGACGGCTGGGGGGTGGTGCGGATCGCGGCCGATCCGGACAACGCCCGCGCCGAGTTCGCGCTGATCGTCAGATCCGACCAACAGGGACGCGGCCTGGGCTCGCTGCTGATGAAACGCATTCTGGCCTATGCCGCTTCGCGCGGCATCGGCGAGGTCTGGGGCGACGTGCTCGCCGAAAACGCCGGCATGCTGGGGCTCGCGAAGAAGCTCGGTTTTCGCGCGAAGCACCTGCCGGACGATCCGGGAACGCGGCGCGTCATCTTGTCGCTCGACCAAACGAGTCAGAGCGGGGAAGACTTGGCATAAATTTCCGTCTTCGGGTGGCGATCCGCCACTCGGAACAATCAGTAATTGCCCGGCGCGGCGGTTCCCAATATGACACATCCGTAGTACTCGGCGCGGCCTGCCGCTGTGGTTGAAACAAGTGAGTGTCTGAGCCGTTGACCAGCGAACCCCTGGTTAAAAAAACCCTCGACAAGGATCTGAACCGAATCGTTCGGATCGAGGAGGTCACCCACGCCACGGCTCGCCGTCTCGCGGCCCTGGGACTGGCCGGGCTGTTCCTGCTGCTGGTGCTGGCCTTCAGTTTGCTGCAAGCCGGCCAGTTCGAGCAAAGCGCCTTCATTGTCGCGGCCGGTGTGATCGGCGGCTACATGGCGCTCAACATCGGCGCCAACGACGTCGCCAACAACATGGGCCCGGCGGTCGGCGCGCGGGCGCTGACCATGGCGGGCGCCCTGGTGATCGCCGCGGTCTTCGAGGCGGCGGGCGCGCTTGTCGCGGGCGGCGACGTGGTCTCGACGATCAAGAAGGGCATCATCGATCCAGGCCTCATGCCCGACAGCGCGACATTCGTCTGGGCCATGATGTCGGCACTTCTGGCGGCGGCGCTCTGGATCAACCTGGCGACCTATATCGGCGCGCCGGTTTCCACGACCCACTCGATCGTCGGCGGCGTCATGGGCGGTGGTATCGTCGCCGCCGGTTTCGGCGTGGTCTCCTGGCCGACCATGGCCAAGATCGCCGCGAGCTGGGTGATCTCTCCCGTGTTGGGCGGCGTCATCGCCGCCCTGTTCCTCGCCTTTATCAAGATCATGGTCATCTACCAGGAGGACAAGATCGCCGCGGCCAAGAGATGGGTGCCGTTTCTGGTCGCGCTCATGGCCGGCGTGTTCTCGGCCTATCTGATCACGAAGGGTCTGAAGCGTCTGTGGAAACCGGACACCCTGGTCGTAATCGCGATCGGCTGCGCGGTTTTCGCGGGGGCCTTTGCCCTGCTCAAGCCGTTGATCGCGCGCCAGGCAAGGGGCATGGAAAACCGCAACAAGTCGCTGCGCGCCCTCTTCACCATCCCCTTGATCTGCTCGGCGGCGCTGCTGTCCTTCGCCCACGGCTCGAACGACGTGGCCAACGCCGTCGGACCCTTGGCGGCGATTGTCAGCACGCTGTCGACCGGAAGCATCGAAACCAAGGTCGGTATCCCCTTCTGGGTCATGCTGATCGGCGCGACCGGAATCGCGGCGGGGCTGTTTCTCTTCGGCCCGAAGCTGATCCGCACCGTCGGCCAGGAAATCACCAAGATGAATCCCATGCGGGCTTACTGCGTTGCGCTTTCCGCGGCCATTACGGTGATCGTCGCCTCGGCATTGGGCCTGCCGGTCAGCTCGACCCACATCGCCGTGGGCGCGATCTTCGGTGTCGGCTTCTTCCGCGAGTACTACACCAGCCGGCGGGCGCGTCCCGGCCCGGGCTGGAAAAGTGAAAGCGAGCGTGCGGCCAAGGCGACGGCGGGCGGCAAAAATATCGCCAAGCGCAAACTGGTGCGCCGCGTCCACCTCTTGACCATCGTGTCTGCCTGGGTGATCACCGTGCCGGCCACGGCCGTGATTGCTGCCCTGCTGTTCCTAGCTTTACGCGCCGTTCTGTCCGCTTAGGCGCCGGGCCGGCCCAAGGCACCGAGCGCTGCCGATCAAAACTTGAGATGGCGCCCTAGACCAACGTTTCGTTCTCGATGGCGTCGTGGGCGGCCAGCGCCGCCGCGGTGACCAGATCGCCGACTGTGGCGCCCAGGGGCACGATCTGCGCCGATTTACTTAGGCCAATCAACAGCGGGCCGATCACCGTGCCGCCGCCGATCTTCTGCATCAGCTTGGCGGAAATATTGGCCGAATGCAGCGCCGGCATGATCAGTATGTTGGCCGGCCCCGACAAGCGGCAGAAGGGGTAGAGCTGGCGCATCAGCTCGCCGTCGAGGGCCACGCTGGCCTGCATCTCCCCGTCATATTCGAAATCGACGTCCCGCTCGTCGAGCAGCTGGACCGCCTGGCGTACCCGAAGCGTCTTTTCGCGCGGCGGGTTGCCGAAATTGGAAAAGCTGAGCAACGCGACCCGCGGTTCATGGCCCATGGCCCGTACCTGGTCCGCGCTCTGTATCGCGATGTCGGCCATCTGTTCCGGCGTGGGCAGTTCGTGGACCGAGGTGTCGGCCAGGAAAACCGTCCGGCCCCGAGCCACGACGATCGACAGGCCGAAGGCCCGGTGTCCGCTCTTGGGGTCGATCGCGCGGGTGATATCCTCGAAGGCCACGCCGAAGCTGCGGGTCAGGCCGGTGACCATGCCGTCCGCCTCGCCGCAGGCCACCATGCAGGCGGCGAAGACGTTGCGGTTCTGGTTGACCATGCGCTGGCAGTCGCGCTGCAGCTTGCCTTTGCGCTGCAGCCGCCGATAGATGTAGTCGCGGTAGCGGCTGTTGTTCTTGGACAGGCGCGCATTGTGTATCTCGAGAAAATCACCCTTGATGCCGATCGTTTTCATGGCCTCGTGGATGACCTCCTCGCGGCCAACCAGCAAGGGCGTGCCGTAGCCGGCCTGATGGTAGGCCAATGCCGCGCGGATCGAGGGTTCTTCCTCGCCCTCGGCGAAGACCACGCGTTTCGGGTTGTGGCGCACCTTGTCGAAGATGCCTTGCAGATTGGCGGCGGTCGGATCGAGGCGTGCCGAAAGTTCCTGCTCGTAGGCCTCGATGTCATCGAACGGTCGTGACGCGACGCCGCTTTTGATCGCGGCCGCGGCGACGGCTTTCGGTATGGCGACGATCAGGCGCGGGTCGAAAGGCGCCGGGATGATGTAGCCGGGGCCGTAGCGCAGTCGCCGGCCGGCATAGGCCCGGGCGACCTCGTCGGGCACGTCCTCGCGGGCGAGCGATGCCAGGGCTTCGGCGGCGGCGACCTTCATCTCCATGTTGATGGTCGAGGCGCGCACGTCCAGGGCGCCGCGAAAGATATAGGGGAAGCCCAGGACATTGTTGATCTGGTTCGGATAGTCCGAACGGCCCGTTGCCATGATCGCGTCCGGCCGCACCTCGGCGACTTCCTCCGGCGTGATTTCCGGGTCCGGGTTGGCCATGGCGAAGATGATCGGCTTTTCCGCCATGGCCTGGACCATGGCCTGGTCGACCGCGCCCTTGGCCGACAGGCCGAAGAAGACGTCGGCGCCCTTGAGCGCGTCGGCCAGGCTGCGCGCCTTGGTTTTGGCCGCGTGGCCCGATTTCCACTGGTTCATGCCGTCCTTGCGGCCCTGGTAGATCACGCCGCGGGTATCGCACAGCACCACGTGGTCGTGCGGCACGCCCATCGCCTTGAGCAGTTCGGCGCAGGCAATCCCGGCGGACCCGGCGCCATTGATGACCATGCGGATCGATTTGAGGTCCCGCCCGGTCAGGTGAACGGCGTTGATCAAGCCGGCGGCGGCGATGATTGCGGTGCCGTGCTGATCGTCGTGGAACACCGGGATGTCGAGCAGTTCCTTCAGGCGCTGTTCGATGACGAAGCACTCCGGCGCCTTGATATCCTCCAGGTTGATGCCGCCGAAGGTCTTGCCCAGGAAGCGCACGCAGTTGACGAACTCATCGACATCCCGGGTGTCGACCTCCAAATCGATGCCATCGACGTCGGCAAAGCGCTTGAACAGCACCGCCTTGCCTTCCATCACGGGCTTGGCGCCCAGCGCGCCGAGGTCGCCCAGGCCGAGCACCGCCGTGCCGTTGGAGATGATCGCCACGATGTTGCCCTTGGCGGTATAGTCGTAGGCCTTGGAGGGGTCCTCGGCGATCGCCAGGCAAGGCGCGGCAACACCCGGCGAATAGGCGAGCGTCAGGTCGCGCTGCGTGGTCAGCGGCTTGGTGGCCTGGATCTCCAGCTTGCCGGGCCGGCCCTGGGCGTGCATGCGCAGGGCGTCCTCGAACATGGCGCGCTCTTTGTCGTCATCCATCTGTGCTCACCCCCCGTGACGCTTGTTCCGACGATCTATTTTTTTGGACGGCGGGTGCCTCGGGTTGGCGCCTGCAATCGATTGCCTTACATGGAATGTTAGTGACCGGCGCGGAGGCCGTCAAAGGCCGGAACCGCTAGGTTGCTGGGCGTTGGTGGCGATGGACGTCGGCCGCGCCATGCCGGGTCAGGATCTCGTTGGCCTGGCCCTCGCGTTCGGCTGTCGCGACCGTGACCCAGAGCAGCACGGCGCCGCC
>Ga0265309_10000844_pt1 | contig 12962 bp, 8 predicted proteins | sample Helome_FD_192492 | JGI IMG/M metagenome (GOLD analysis project Ga0265309, IMG submission 192492) | Marine sediment microbial communities from subtidal zone of North Sea - Hel_20160524 (Illumina Assembly) | ecosystem: Environmental > Aquatic > Marine > Subtidal zone > Sediment ...
TCTCCTTGCGCTGCTTCTCCTTCCGCTGCTTCTCCTTGCGCTGCTTCTCCTTGCGCTGCTTCTCCTTGCGCTGCTTCTCCTTGCGCTGCTTCTCCTTGCGCTGCTTCTCCTTGCGCTGCTTCTCTTTGCGCAACTTCTCCTTGCGCTGCTTCTCTTTGCGCAACTTCTCCTTGCGTTGCTTCTCTTTCTTCTGCTTCTCGCTTATCAGTTTCTTCTTTTTCACGTTTCTTTTAACGGATGCAGCTTTCTTGCGTGTTGGTCGTGTTCGACTTATTGCAGTTCTGGCCCTCCTGGCGCGAGACGTGGAGAGTGGTCCGTTTGCCGCTTTAATAACTACGCTTGCTCGCACCGCTGCGAACCCAGGGACCCTGGACAGTTTTTCGACCGTAGTGCCCGCGATATCCTCCGCAGTCTTGAATCCGTTTTCGATCAGGATTTTTGCTGTACTCGGGCCGATACCCGGAATATTAGTAATTGCTGTTGTCATTGTTAGTCCCTCTCGCGAACATGCGATTTACAATCTTTAATCATCAAGCCGTTTCGCACCAGGTCAATTGACCTGCATCAATACAAAGACAAATTAAACAAGGTGACGGCTCTCAAGCCCAGCCCGGAAAAGCTATCAGCGGATAAAATCCCGAGTTCGGAAATAATGCCTGTATACTCGAATTACCGAACCTAAAAAACTACCGATATCGAGCCCAGGCGACGACTACCCCGGTCGCCAATTGAAAGGGTGAACCAGAGGATTGCCATTAGTATGGCTCGTAGTGGTCCTTTATGTCTAACGCATAACGCTTTCGAAGATCGAATTATGTCAAAAATCATGCAAGGCTTTCCCGCCCTCGGAGATCAACGTGTACCCCGCGACCAGTGGGACCGGGCACCATGGAATCGGTGGTCGTTTCAAAATGTAAGGCAAATTTTACCGACTACCGAAGTCTGGCGTGGTGACGGCCCGGTCTGGGAATTTCGGCGCAATCCGCAGGATCTTGAGCAAATCGAATTTGCCGTGGACGAAGCCGAGCCGACGACAATAAAAGACTGGATCGACTCGAGTTACACCGACGGCATTGCCATATTGCACAAGGGCGAGCTCGTGTTCGAGCAATATCACAACGGCATGACGGATCGATCGCTGCATTTATCCCAGTCAATGGCGAAATCGATCGTGGCGACAGTGGCGGGCATCCTGATCGAGCGCGGATTAATCGACCCGGCTGAACTCGTCACTACCTATCTACCCGAGCTAAGGGCGACCGCCTGGAAAGGCGCTATCCTGCAGCAGGTTATGGACATGACGACCGGGGTTTCGTACAACGAAGATTACGAAGCGACAGACTCCGATATTGCCATCACCGATATTGCCTGTGGCTGGAAACTGCCCACTCCAGGCGTGGAGGCGCCGGCATGCATGTGGGATCAAATCCTGACTTTAACCAAACTCGATCGCGAACATGGGGCACGATTCAAGTACCGCTCGATCGAAACCGATGTGCTCGCGCATTGCCTGGAACGCGTCACCGAGACTCGGCTGGCACAACTGGTCAGCCGCGAGCTGTGGCAGCCGCTTGGTTGCGAAGAAAGCGCAAATTTCACCGTAGATCCCGCGGGTTACGCATTGGCCAACGGTGGTTTCAATGCCACCTTGCGCGACTATGCCCGTTTTGGGCAGATGCTGTTGCAACAAGGAGCAGCCAACAACCAACAAATCGTGTCCAGCGAATGGATCGAGGATATACACAATGCAGACCACGGCCTGTTTGGCGAACCCTACACCGAGGCCGCGCCCAATGGCGCCTATCGCAATCAATTCTGGATCGAGGATGTCGACCGGCAGGGATTCATGGCCAGGGGAGTATTCGGTCAGCTGATCTACATTGATCCCGAGCAGCAAATGGTGTTGGTGAAACTATCCACCTGGCCGGAGTTTACGTCGGTACCGAGATTGAAATCCGCCCTCGGCGCCATCCGCGCGATTGGAGCGCACTTGAATAAACAGGCGTCTTGACCTGGTCGGCTATTCCTGTAGTACCGTGGCAAGGAACTGGTCAAAAAGATTCTCGACCGTTTTGATCACCCCATTCAGAGCGTGGTCCCCGCTAACCAGGTGCAGCGTACAGTCAGCCTGCTGTGCATATTTAATCGAATTTTCCGCGGGAATTACATCGTCGGACCAGGCGTGCACGATTCCGATATGGGACGATTTCGAATTATGCTGCTGTTTTTTAAAGCCCGATATATAAAGCGCCGGCGCCATCAGGAAAACCGCTTTCGGCGTGACGATCTCGGACGCCACCAGTGCAACATAGCCACCCATACTGGAACCGACCAGAATAAAATCGTCGACTTCTTTTTCCAGTTCAGTCAGCAGGCGTTCAACCCGGAGATCCGGGTCCATCAGGTCAGTGTAATCGATACTGTCGACGTCACATCCCCGCTGCCGCGCAATCTTGGCCAGTCTCTTTATTTTAAATCCCCAGGGACCGCTTTCCTTTCCATGTGAAAACACGACTTTCATGCGATGCCTGCGAATATTCGGCTAGCGTGCGAGACCAACAATACTATTCGTTGCCACCCGAATTCAGCATGGCATAAAGCGAATGTGCATGCTCAGCGGCCTGGATCCCAAGCGGGGTAAGATAACCGCCATCGACCTGGGTTAAAAAACCACCCTCATACAGGTGCTGGGCGGCCGATATCACAGCAGCCTCGGCAGTTTTGTGAATCTTGACGCCTTCCAGGCCAGATGGGGATTTGAACAGCATCAGCACATTCAACTCGGCGATATTTTGTGGGGTATACGACATTCGGATTCCCGAGGTGATTGTTTACAACAATGCCTGAATCTTCTAGCGATCAAACATTGGAAAGGCTTGAAACATGACTGTTTTGAGCGGTTACTGTTTCCAGGAAATTGCCAATCTTGACCGGCTCGCCGAAAAGATAACCCTGCATCAGGTGACAACCCAGGCCTTCCAGGTATTCTGACTGATTGGTGTTTTCGACGCCTTCGGCAATGGTTTGAATGCCGAGACCCTGAGCCATACCGACAATGGCCGCAACCAGTGCGGCGCCTTTCTTGGAATGCTCGATTTCAGATATGAACGAGTAATCTATTTTTACCGTGTGAACCGGCAATTCCCGCAGATAGCTCAATGAAGAATAGCCGGTACCGAAATCATCGATCGCAATCGAGATCCCCTTGTTGGCCAGAACCTGTAATTTATGGGTGCAGGCCTGGATATCGCTCATAAACATGTTTTCGGTTATTTCAATTTCCAGTCGCTCAGGCTCGATACCGTAAACATCGGTAAAGGAAACCAGGTTTTCCGGGAAATCTTTTTGCCTGATATCGGTTGCAGACAGGTTAATGCTGACCTTTATCTGGCTGTCTATAAATTCCTGGCTGCCGAACAAATCCTTAGCCACCCGATGCAACACCCATTCACTCAGCTGTTCAATGATACGGGATTCCTCGGCCTGTTCCATAAAATAGCTTGGACGTCTCAACCCAAGCTCGGGATGATTCCACCTGAGCAGTGCCTCAACTCCCACGATCTTCCTGGTTTCGACGTCGATCTGTGGCTGATAAAAAATTTCCAGCTCATCATTCTTCAGGGCGTTTCTAAGACCGCTTTCGATGGAAATCTTTTCAGCGGCCGCATGTTCGATCTTGGCGTCGTAAAAGGTATAGCCATTCTTGCCGGTTGCCTTGACGTCGTACATGGCCATATCGGCGTTTTTGATTAACGTATTGATGTCGCTTGAATCGACGGGAAATACCGATATGCCAATACTAATGTTGATATAAACTTCCTTGCCTTTCAGATAGAAAGGCCGCTGCAAACTGGCGATTAATTTTTGCGCAACTTTTTCAGCCTGCTCCCTCGATGTCGGCTGCGGCAGCAGCAGCATGAATTCATCACCGCCGAGCCTGGCCAGGGTGTCACCGTTTCTGATTTCTCTCTTGAGTCGATCGGCCACCTCGACCAGCAGTTGATCACCGACCACGTGCCCGAAGCTGTCGTTTATCAATTTAAACCTGTCCAGGTCAAGAAACATGATAATTAATGTTTCTCCGGATCTTTCTGCCTGCCTGATTGCGAGATCCAGGCGATCATGCAGCATTGCCCGGTTAGGTAACTTGGTGAGCAGGTCGTGATATGCCTGGAAGGTGATTAACTTTTCCGCTTTTTTCCGACTGGAGATGTCGCGTGCCACACCATAAGTACCCTGGTAGGTACTGAGCTTTTTTGGATTTTTCGAATCGACCGCGTAAATGCCCATGGAGTTAAGTTCGATCGGACACGTCGTGACGTCAAAGGGTTTTGCAGGATCGTTGGTATTACATTTCAAACCGAGTTCAATGGTACGGTTGGAACGGCTTGCCCGGCGTCTTTCATTAAACAGGTATTCTGCCTTCAAACGATCTTCGTCGGCGATAAACTCGCTGTAGTGCTTGCCTATCATGTCGGCCTTGTCATAGCCCAACAGCTTGGTAACGCTATCGTTGACAAAGCTGAATTCACCGGCCAGGTTCAGAATGTAAATTAAATCCGGCGAATTATCGACCATGTAACGGTGGAGTCTTTCCGAATGGGCCAACCGGTTTTGAATTTGAGCCTTTTCATCCTCGACATTCAGTTTATCCAGGGCATTGCGAATCGAATGCTCGAGCTCATCAAAACTGTAGGGCTTCTTGAAAATATCATAGGCACCCAGTCGAACCGCTTCGGTAACCTTGTTGATGGATGTCTCACCACTCAGCACGATTACCGTTGTTTTTATTTTTTTATCCCGGATGAAAGCTAGTACCTGGTCACCCGATTTTTTAGGCATATTGAGATCAAGTATTATTAAATTGAACTGGCGTTGCTGAATCAGCGAGATGGCCACTTCACCATCCTCGGCCTGGGTAATATCAGACCATTTTCGCTTGAGCAGCATGACGAGGCTCTCGCGTGCACGTAGATCATCATCCACCACCAGGAACGAGGTAGGTCTCTTAAACCGTCGTGTTTTTTCTTCAAAACTGATCAATGAATTATCCATCGGGGGGAATACGGGCTTACCTTTTCAATCGTAAAGGAATCAAAATTTCAAATGAAGATCCACCAACTTCATTTTCCATGTACTTAATCTGCCCATTGTAACGCGCAACGATATCGGCTGTCACAGAAAGTCCAAGGCCCCGGATGGCGCCGTCCTTTGCACTGGCCAGGGGTGCAAACAACAGTTGACGGGTGATCGGGTCGATTCCCCTGCCGCGGTCCGCAATAGAAAACTGAGCATAGGTCGCCCCGTCAATATTCACGAAATGACGGCTTGAAACCAGGATCTCCGCATCACGAGTCTGCGCTTCAACCGCATTCTTGACCAGGTTCAGAATAACCTGGCGTAAAGCATCCCGGGTTATTTCTATTTCAGAGTCTGAATCGTCGAGAGCCCACTTGATTTCAACCGCTTTACCGTTACTGATCGACTTCACGTAGAGCGGGACGGACATTTTCAATTCCGCGTTCAATAGGACGGTCGCGGGTTCAGACTCTTTCTCTTCCTTGAAATTTAAAACGATACTCCCGATTCTTTGCACCTCTTCCTTCAGTACCTTGATTTCTTCATCATTACTGGTATCGCGGGATTTCGTATTTCCCTGCATAATATCGATATAGTTTGCGATGACGCTCAGCGGGTTGCTGATTTCGTGAATCAACTTGTCGACGTCCTTATGTTCCTGTTCCTTTTTCACACTGTCTTCGAAAGCCCGCTGTTTCAGTTCCTGGTTATTTCTCAACCATAACTCGGCATTAATCTTGAGGTAATCGGAAATAAATCCTGTCAGGTACCCGAGAGATTTCTTCTGATCCTTGTTCGAACCCACAATGATCGCGCCGATAACCTGGTCCCCATGACCCAGGGGCAAACTGAATGCAATCTCATGATTCAGTCTTCGAATGATCTGGCGATCGGATATGGGCGATATTTCGTCGAGCGCTTTCTCGGGCTCGATCCAGATGTTGCGTTTCTCGAGATAACTTCTAATGATTTGACTCTTGCTGTTTTCAATGGAGAACTTGCTGACTGCTCGAACCTGGTTAACCTCAAACAGCGCCAGTTGAGAGCGGTTTTGGGGATCGGGGAACAACATGGCGACATCGGAAATTGAAAACAATAACTGCATTTCCCGGGCAATTTTCAACAGCAGATTTCTGGGCGTGTTGATGTTGGTTGAATCAATATCTTCGGAAGTGATGACTTTGACTAATGAAGCATCCCTGATTTTTCGTGCAAGCCTGATGGTTTCTCTCTCGATATCCTGGGTAAATTGCACCTGTGTCAGGCTGCCCGATTTGGGGTAAGGAATACCAAACGAAGCGGCCACCTGCGACAATTTATCCTGCACATGGAGGTAAATCAGCTTCAGTTCTTTATCATCGACCAGCCCAGACTGCCAATTGGCATCGGGCCTGCCAAAACGGCTCAAATGCCGGGCCATCTCGCTCGCCTCGCCAATGATCTGGCACAGGATGTCACCGCCTTGCAACAGTTCTTCTTCTTCGTGGTGGAAGCGGACCGCGTCCGCAATTGCGGGGCTCAGGCTGGACCACTGCTCGATCAGGCAGGCACCCAGTTCAGTATGGCTGGTGCCGAACTTCTGGATTTCCTTGCGGATTACTTCATCCTCGGTCGGCGAATTCATAATATCGATATATTGGTCGTGGAACTTGGCATCAAATACGATTTGCCCGAAATGATGCAGCAAGCCAGCCAGGTAGGCATCTTGAGGATGATCATAATTTAAGGAATGGGCGAAATCCTTGGATATCACGGCACAATAGAGCGATTCCAGCCAGGCATTACAGACAAACTCTTTTTGCGTATTGATTAAACCGGCAAACAGTTGCTGCATCGATGATGTCAGCATCATGGTTTTGACAAGCTCATGGCCCAGTAATGCCACGGCATGGCTCAAGTTTTCGATGGGTTGTTTTATCTCAAACGCCGCGGAGTTAACGGCCATGATTAACTTCCCGGTTAAGGCTGCATCGGTGCCGATTAAATCGGCCAGCTCATCGATCGAACTATCAGGGTCATGACAAACATCGAGCAGCCTGCTGAGCAGATGCGGGGGACTGGGCAGCCGAACCAATTCTATTGATTCTATGGTCAATTTCGGCGAGCCTCCTAGATCAAGCATTACTTATTCTTATGTTGACGGGTTCAGTATATTTTCGGGAAAGCGAATAATATACTATATTTCAATCCTGATTCGACCTTTCACCAAATATCCGGGAAATCATTTTCCTGACGAATTAAAGTTCGCACAACTTTCGGTTAAACGGGTACAAACGGGACCATCCAGCGCCCATGAAAGCATGACCCCGATGTTAAAAACATGGCCCAGATCACATTAATTTCGATTTTTACCATTATAGGCCGGGTTTACTGGTATAGAATGTCCTGGTTTAATTTCCCTCGTCATAACAGCAACCGAGTCAATGCATGCTAAACAGTTTCAACCCTTGCACACGCCTGGTGCATTACTGTCAAAACTGTGTTCCCGCTATTTGAAAACTCCCGAGATATCCATGAAAAGCATCCTTTACTGCATCACGATAGTTGCGATCACTGTTGCTGCCGGTTGTGCCGCAAACCACTCCAAACCCATCATCGATCCCGACAGTGTCGACATGGAGCTATACCAGTACGACCTGGCAGAATGTGAGCAGATAGCAGAACAGGTGGAACAAAAGGCCGGTTCCGGCGCGGTCGGCGGCGCCCTCGTTGGCGGCTTGATCGGTGCGATCGTTGGCGATGGCGACAGCGTGAAACGCTCGGCCGGTGTTGGCGGGGTCCTGGGAGGCGCCAAGGGTGCGGGCGCTACCGAGCGCGAAAGATCGCAGGTGGTTAAGAACTGTCTGCGCAACCGGGGTTACACAATTTTGAACTAACCAATCGGCATCCTATCGAACTGCTTTCAATACGCGATGATCCGCATCAAGCCATCAGAGCGTATCATTAATGTGTACTTTCAATCTCCGTCCGGGACGATGAACAACCATGTTTGACCTGCTGAAACTTGCCTGTAATACCGCTAGCAAGGCGGGCTGCCAGTTTGCAGACGCGCGTTACCTGTCGATTCGCAAACAGCGGGTCGTATCGCGCGACCATGCCCTGTCGAGCTGCAGCGACGGCGACGACCGCGGCTTTGGCGTGCGGGTGCTTTACCAGGGCGCCTGGGGATTTGCTTCGTCTCCGACCTATACCGCCGACGAGATCGAGAAAGTCGTCGCCCAGGCAATGCGCATTGCGCGGGCCTCGGCAATGGCCTTGCGCGAGGACGGGGTGAAATGGGCGCCGGAACCCGCACTCACGCTCGACTTTAAATCGACCTGCAGGCAAGACCCGTTTGCGGTCGCACTGGAAGACAAGGCCGATCTGCTGATTGCTGCCAACGGGGTCATGCTGAAGAATAAGTCCATCAAACGCGCCCAGGGTTTCCTGTCGTTCAAGCGGGTACAGCGCTGGTATGTGAATTCCGAGGGTTCCGAGCTGCACAGCGACGTCACCTCGTCGGAGTCCGCGATCTGGGCAATTGCTGTCGGCAATGACGATTTCCAGGAGCGCAACTGGAATGCGCCGGCGAGCAACCAGGGTTTCGAATGTTATCGCAAGCAAGAATTCCTTAACCAGGCTGAGCGTGTCGCCGCCGAGGCCGAAGAGAAACTCTCGGCCAGGCTCTCACCCGAGGGTGATTTCGATATTATTACCGACTCGGAAAACCTGTCACTGACGATTCACGAATCGGTCGGGCATGCGACCGAGCTCGACCGCGTCATGGGCTACGAGGTATCGATGGCGGGTTCGTCGTTTGTGACCCGCGATAAACAGGGTGATTTTCGATACGGCAGCGACCAGGTTACTTTGATGGCTGACAACACGCTGGAAAACGGCCTCGCCACCCAGGGTTTCGATGATGACGGAGTGCCCGGCCAGCGCTGGGAAATCGTCAGGGACGGCATTTTTCAAACCTACAGCAGTGGCCGTGAATTCGCACATTACATCGGTGAAGAACGCAGTCGCGGCTCCTGTCGCGCCGACCACTGGTCGAGCATACCCATCGTGCGCATCCCCAACCTGTTCCTGATGCCGGGCAAAACGCCGCTGTCCCCGGACGAATTGATGGCCGACGTCAAGCACGGGCTTTATTTCGAGGGCATGGACAGTTTTTCGATCGACCAGTGGCGTCTCAACTTTCAGTTCGGAGGCAACGCGGTGTGGGAAATTAAAAACGGTAAAAAAGCCGGCATGCTCAAGGCCGCTCTCTACCAGAGTCGCACCCCAACCTTCTGGAATGCCTGTGATGCGACTTGCGATGAAAATTACTGGCAACCACACGGGGTCACGAACTGCGGCAAGGGTGACCCGATGCAAATCTCACAAATGACACACGGCGCAGCGCCTACCCGCTTCAGAAAAATCCATATCTGCCGGGGGCGTGATTCATGAACCGCCAGCAATCCCAGGATTTGATCGCAGCTATTCTCGAAATCCCTCATGAAGGTGAACTGCAGGTGCTGCTTAACGGCGTGGAACGCCTGGGCACACGGTTTAACGATTGCTCGATATCACAAAACGTACTGAAGCAGCAGGCGACGTTAACCTTGAGCGCCCGTCTCGAACAGAAGAAAACCTCGGTTAGCATCAATGCCCTGGATGATCAGGAATTAATCAAACGCAGCGTCGAACAGGTGTTTGCCACCTGTCGGCATATGCCCGACGACGAGGAAGTCATGCCGGCACTGGGTGACGTTCTCCCAAGCACGGAATATGCCTTTAATGCCGAATCCGACACCATCGAAATCGAAACCGTCGGTGCCTGGGCAGCGCAGGCCTGCAGCGCGGGTGCGGCAGCGGGGATTGACCTGGCTGGTCTGCTCGCGCATGCAAAAATGTTTACCGCCTACGGCGACAGCGCGGGGGGATTTGCCCACGAGCGTTATCATCGCAGCAACTACCATGTCACTGCGACGGGCACTAACGGCAGCGGATGGGCCGAGCACCAGGGCGTATCCATTGCTCAAAACGATGTCATGACGGCCACCGGCCGCGCTATCGATAAATGCGCCGGGGCCCAGGATCCCACGGTGTTTGAACCCAGGCCAGTTACGGTGATCCTGGAACCGCAGGCCGTGGGCGACCTGATGGCGATGGCATTCTGGTATGGTTTTGATCAACGTGCCAAGGACGAGGGTCGCTCGCCCTTTTCCGATTTCGATGCGACGCTCGGCCGACTTTCGTTTTACTCGGACCCGGCCGAAGCGGCGTTCCCGACAGTAGCATTTTCCAGCGATGGCCAGGCCCTCGCTAAATCGGTCTGGCTCGATGAGGGCAAATTGCAACAGCTATTCACCAACCGCTACTGGGCCAACAAAAACGGGCTTGCGGTTAAACCCGCTCCCAACAACCTGGTGTTGTCCGGGGATGGTACCTCACTGGATGATCTTATTCGCAGCACCGACGACGGCATCCTGGTCACGCGTTTCTGGTACATCCGCTCGACCGATGCCAGGACCCTGGGCTTCACCGGCATGACCCGCGACGGCACCTATCGCATTGAGAATGGCGAAGTCACGCACCCGGTGGTGGATATGCGCTGGAACGAATCGGTACTCAAAGTACTGGATAATGTTGTTGCCAGCGGTAAACCGGTGGCTACCGGCGAATTTATGGCGATGGCCATGCCGGCGTTAAAGGTTGAAGACTTCCACTTCTCGTCGCTGTCTAACTGACGACGCAAATCTCAATTATTCCGAATATAAAATTTCGCCCTATGGCCTCGATTTTGCGGGCCCTTGCTGCAGACCTCCCCCGGGTACACTCGCCGTGGGATCGACCTTGCCAGAGCTACTCTGCTTACGATGTGTCCAGGAAAGTACAGTCACGGTGGCCGCCGGCAGGAAGGTCAGCGTGACGATAGCGGCACCTGCGAGTCCAAATAAAACAATGGCGCCGACGCCGCGGTAGAGTTCGGTACCCTCACCCGGAATGAAGACCAGTGGCGCCAGCCCGAAGATGGTCGTGATCGTCGACATCGCGATCGGGCGTAAGCGAGATTCAACGGCCTCGTGCACGGCCTCGGCAGCACTCATCCCTCCGCTGCGAAAGTTATCGGCAGCGCGATGCACAATCAGGATCGGATTATTCACCACTGTTCCCATCAAGATCAGGAAGCCCAGCATCGAAATCATGTCAAAGGGTTGGTGCACGGCGGCCAGGCCCAGCAGGGGAAGTGCGCCACCGATGGAGTTCATCAACGCGAGCCCGGCAATGCCACCGGCAACCCCGAGCGGGATTGTCGTCATGATCAGCAGTGGGAAACCCCAGTGGGTAAAGATGGCCACCATCACCAGGTAAACCAGGATCAGCGCAACCAGGTAGTTACCCGTGAGTGCTCTTTGGGTAGCCTCGAGTTGATCACTCGCCCCAGATATATCCACACTGACGCTGGACGGTATGGCGCCACTGTTTCTCAGGTGAGCGAGCACGTCTTCGCGCACAATGGCGACCCCGGTCTCGAGCGCTATGGTTTCGGGCGGAATGATACTCAGGGTCACGGTGCGCCGACCATCCACGCGCCGCACGGTACTGGTATCGACTGTTTCGATCACGCGCGCGATACTTGACAGGGGTACCACTCCCCCGCCGCGGGTATAAACGGGTAAGTCCGTGAGCCCCTGGGGCGAGAAACCAGGTCCTGCCTGGCTATAGAGATACATGTCGATCTTGTCATCAGCCAGGAAAAATTCATCGACGAAAGCACCGTTGGTGAGGGCCGCGACGGTAAAACCAATATCGTTGGTATCCATACCCAGTTCCGCGGCCCGCTCCCAGTTCGGGTGGATTTCGATTAACGGTTGCGATAGTGACAGCGTAGCGGGATTGGCGCGGATGCGCGGATTCCCAAAGACCTCTTTGGTCCGGTTATAGGCCGTGGTGGCGGCAGCGTAAATGGGCTCGAGCTCGGGTCCGGAAATATCCAGGTTAATACTGCGGGTGCCGCCATTGTTGCTAGTGATGATCGAGCCGCGCGTGGTGAATGAACGCATCCCGGCATATTCACTGTACTTCGCATCGAGAGCGTCCATCAGGGCACCCACCTGGCTCTTGTCCTTGGGTTCGCTAATCAGGAACAGGCCGCTGGAGCGGATCGATAGAATCAGGTAATCAAGTGCCGGCACGGCAGTCTCACCGCTCGCAAACTGTTCGGGTTCATGGTCGAGATATGGCAGAAAATATTCCTGTATCTCGTAGCCGATTTCACGCATGGTCGGCAGGTTGTAGCCGGGAGGTGCATTCATGCGCGCGAAGACTTTGGGCTCTTCACCCGGCGGCAGGTACTCGGCCGGCGGAGTCAGGCCAATGATGATGGCCGCGCTCAGGACCAGGGTAATGGCCATCACAGCCAGGCGTCGCAAGTCGGTAGCAATCAACCAGTTGATGCCTGATAAAAGCCACTGCATACCTGAAGCCGACGATTTCGCCTTCGACACGGAGCCGTGCGGCTCGTCCCGAAGTGCGAAATTTGCCGCCGCGGTCGGCACCACCGTGATCGCCACCAGCATCGATATCAGAATCGTGGCGGAAACCCCAATCGCGATGTCACCGTAAAGCTGGCCGGCTTCTTCCTCGATAAAGATAATCGGGATGAAGACCAGCACCGTGGTCAGCGTCGATGCCAGTACCGCGGGCCAAACCCGCTGCACCCCGGTCACCGCGGCCTGCAATCGTTTCAGACCTTTGCGGCGCTCCCACTCGATGCTCTCGAGCACGACGATAGTATTGTCGAGCGTCATGCCGATCGAAAAGGCGACGCCGGCAAGCGAAATCACGTTGATGGTGCGGCCCGCCAGCAACAGCCCGATGAAAGCCGCGATGGTACAGATGGGAATGCCCAT
>Ga0265309_10000847_pt1 | contig 12941 bp, 14 predicted proteins | sample Helome_FD_192492 | JGI IMG/M metagenome (GOLD analysis project Ga0265309, IMG submission 192492) | Marine sediment microbial communities from subtidal zone of North Sea - Hel_20160524 (Illumina Assembly) | ecosystem: Environmental > Aquatic > Marine > Subtidal zone > Sediment ...
GAAGTTAAGCTTTATCGGGACGAGCCATCGTGATTGGCTTCAGGCAGCAATAAAATAATACTTGCGCAAGGTCTCGGTGATCTCCCAGGTGCAACGCGTACCTTTGGCGACAAAAAAGGTATCACCAGCAGTAAAGGTTTCTGAATTACCATCGTCTGTACTTGTCAGGGTGACCGAGCCCGATAATATCGTCATCATTTCGTGCACGGGATAGGAATCGAATACTTCCTTACAGGGAGCACACACCCACACACCGGTCAAAATACTTTCGTCATCGGTGGCAAAATAAAAGTGGTTTATTTCCGTTTTATCGTCGGTCGTAAACGCATCTGGCGAGGTAAAGCTTGAAGGCAGCATTCCGGCAGCCGGATTGACTTCAAATCGTGAAAAGGTATTTTTCATAAACGTAATTCTCCGTTAAATTTTCCGGGCATGAAAGCAAACAGGTCTTCGCCATCCTGTCCCACGACCATTGGGTGGATCTTCAGGGCAGGGGCGTCGCGCCGCTTGATCTCCTCATCGTAAAAGGAAAGGGGATCATATTGAACCATCAGAAAACCTATTCTTCCAGTAACCATTTGAAAAAGAACGTAGCAAGACAAGCCGCAAGCAGTTGCACTCCCACAAAGGCCGCAACATCGACGGGTTGAATGTCTGCAAACGTATTCGAAAAGCCGCGCGCTATGATCACGGCAGGGTTCAAGTGGAGTTCTATTTCTCCATAGGGCTAGAACGAAACAGGTATATACATTGGAGTTTTATACGCTTTGCAGCACCGAATTATTATCTGGTAAGTCACGATATTGCCCTGCGTTTTTAACCTGAAAAAAACAATATTCTACAAAACGGTATCGATCAAAGGTCGGACTGTCATTAAGTAGAATAATTGATACACTTGCGCCCGCAAGCAACCTCGAATTGCGACAATCAATAAAACAGGGCTGACCCATGCAAGATCTTTTAGATTCAATCGATACCAGCACGCTCACCGATACCGGGCTGGAGCTGGGCATTAACGTGTTACTGGCAATAGCGATTCTGATTGTCGGCATGTGGATTGCCAAACGTGTGGACAAGATCATCCGTGCGCTCAGCAAAGGCAGTCAGCACCTCGATGAAACCCTGTTTAAATTTCTCGGTAGTCTGGCGCGCTATGTCATTCTGGCCTTCGTGATGATCGCCGTATTGAATCGATTTGGTGTCGAAACCACGTCGATAGTCGCCATGTTCGGTGCCGCGACGCTTGCTATCGGATTGGCGTTACAAGGTGCCATGTCGAATATGGCCGCCGGCGTTATGTTGATGATTTTCCGGCCCTACAAAGCCGGGGATTTTATCGATGCGGCAGGACGCTTCGGGTGCGTCGCAGAAGTCTCACTGTTTACGACTGTACTCGGAACCTTTGATAACCAGCAGATTATCCTACCTAACGGCAAGGTCTGGGGCGACGAGATTATCAATCATAGTCATCACCCGGTTCGCGGAGTCGATATGCATTTTGGCGTTGCCTACGATGAAGACCTGGATAAAACCCGTGCGGTTATCATGGGTATACTCGACAAACATCCCCAGGTACTGGATGACCCTGCACCCTTCGTCGAAGTTGAAACCCTGAACGACAGCTCGGTCGATTTTCTGGTACGTCCATTTTGCGAAGGCGCTAACTATTTTTCATTGCTCTATTCAATTCCCGAGCAGATCAAGAAAGCACTCGACGAGGCTGGCATCGAAATCCCCTTTCCGCATCGAAAAGTCATTCTGTTCAAGGGCGACGAATAATCTCTACTGTTTGACCAGAAGCGAAATCCAGGGCCGTAATCCAGCAGCACAGGCGCCTTGGTGCTGACATTTTAGCCATATATAGTGAGTGGCACCCTCAACACCGGCTACGGTTTATTCAGCATTAATTCTTTATTTTGTATTGCCGGAAAATGTGAGCTACCCAGGTATTTAAAATACTCATCTAAATAAGGAAGCGGCCCGTCAGGTAATGCAACAAACCTGCCAGCGCCAAACCGGAACTAGGGCCTACCACGATTCCCTGTCTGCTGAGTTCCATGCTTAGCCGGTATGACACAGTCGTATCCAATCTCACCGCCTTAGCAAGAATCAAAAGGTGTAAAGTTATTAAAATCCGAACGGGTCATCAGACAGCAGAATGCTGACATATGGTGCGTAGGTCAAAACAGCGCCTTGCCGTGGCCCCAGGTCGTCGAATGCCGTTACCAATTGACCAAAATACGACTCATTTTCGGGTTCCGCTTTTAGTGCTTCCAGGGCAGTGAGGAAAGGCTTGATTTCTTCGGCATCCAGGTACTGCTCCAACATCTGGATGGCATTGGCGATATTCTCGACATTGACCGGCTTTATCGTTTTTTCAATTCGATTCAGCCCCGTTTCATCAAATTCCGGCGGCTCTTCAAAAACATTTGCAGCCATGCCTGCCGGGAGAGAGCCGGCCCTGAGCCCGGCAAACACGTTGTATTGCTGGCGTGCTCGCTGCTTGAGTTCATCGACAAAAGCATTAAATTCTTGCGAATTAGGTTTATCTATCAACAGCGACAGTAACGGGCCACATTTAACGCGGCTGTGAAACTCCAGGAACGGCACATTCACGACGGGCTCGGGGTTGAGTATTGACAGGTCTACGGTCAATTCCTTTTCTTTAAGCCGTGTCTTGATTCGAACATTAACCACTTCATTGGTAATTTCGAATTCACTGCTGCCCTTTAAAAACTGCTTTTGTACAAGTTTCATGGTCACTACGATTGATTAGACCTCCAGATATCAGGTATCCCGATCTCTGATCACGCTGACGGCTCTGGGCGGACAAGCCTGGCCGGTTTGTCAGGGTGTTCTAGCGGCATATCCACACAACACGATTCGCGCACGTGACTTCACTCTGTCCCCATTTTTCGATCCGCGGATGAACAATCCTGTGACCTGACAGGCTGGTATCAGGTTACCGGTTGTCGTCCAGTCCAGATGTCGGCCCTTGCCATACCTAACCTAACCAGGCCGTGAACTGTAAATCGAATGGTTTCAGATATAAAGGCATTTATCCCGACTCTTATCCGGAGGCACAAAAGGTTTTCGAAAGAAACCTGGCTTGAAAGCGGATGTTTCAAAACTGCTACCGCCCCGGTTTTTCTGGAGAAGATCGCAGGCCATCGTATTTCACGGTATCTTATTGAAATTATTGTTATTTCCAATCGACTGGGCGGACCAAAACATCTGCCCTGATCGTTTGTTGCATACAAAATAGTGTTCAGCGCATAAAAAGGAGTAATGGGCCTTCTTGACGGTTATTGGTATAATTCGCTGTCTTAAGATATGTTTTTGACCCGGAGGGCCTGACGCGATCGTTTTTCGTGCCGATTGTCCCGGATGAATTCAGTGACTAGAAGATCAATAAAGGTGATTTATGAGCGAAGCAAAGAGTACCAGGCCCAAGGTTCCCGAAGGTAAATCACGTTATCTCGTGACCCGCCAGAAGGAGGCCAATGAAAAAGGCTTCGTGGGTTATGACACTATCTGGGAGCCATTCCATAAAGAGGTTAAGTACGAAACGCCTAAACGTCCTTGATCGTATTCGATCGCGTTAATCCACGAGGTCGAGCGCGGTTTGTTCAGTCATGACTTTCGCGAGAGACCTGATTGGCTAGTTAATCGGTACCTGGGTGACGCCTTCGACGCCTTCGAGATCGGGGCCTTCTTCTATCTTGCCGCCATACTCGATTTCTTCATCCGTCGCGTCACGAACCAGTAATATCTCCAACCGGAAGATGACTTCACGTTCGCACAGTGGATTGTTGCCGTCGATGGTCACCGACCTTTTATCGACACGGGTAACCATAAAAGTCTTGGTCTGTCCCTGCTCGTTCTCCATCAGGATGGACATGCCAACCGAATGATATTCTTCAGGAACGTCTTGAATGCGTTCGGTAATCACCAGGGACTCGTCACGCTTTCCATATAGCTGGTTGCAGTCGATGGGTACTTCAATCACCTCGCCTTGCGATTTGCCTTCCAGTTCCGCCATAACCGCAGGTGCCAGTACCTCGTTGGTGCCGTGCACGTATCCCAGCGGGTATTCCACCATGGTCAGTACGCCGCCAGATTTCTGGTCGATGACCTTGTAGGTCAGCTCAACATACTTGCCGTCTGCAATAGTTTCATTACTCATATCTGTCATACCTTCAGAAAATGGAAGCCGCAAAAATCTTGACCTCGCCTCTTTCATAGCCGATGACCATACGGCCCAGCCATTCACCTTCTTTCTTGGTACTACGTACCCTGAACAGGCAGGTAACGTGCTCGCCGCGACGGATAAAGCCAAGAAAATCGTATTCTGGCATAAGGTTTCGAGTCAGTTCGCTTTTGGCAAATTGCTTACCCAGTTCAACTTCATTAAGACCGAGTAACAGATCATAGGAAAAGTTCAGAATGAATTTTCCGTACTGTCCCTTGTTGGAATACTTGATCAGGTCATCCCACATGGGAAAAGCAACTGCCTCGAGCTCCTCATCGGTCTTGTCAATAATGTTCATACAAACCCTCTACAGTATGCAAGTGTGAGTGCCGGTAGACCCATCTCCCGTGGGGGAAGAATCTTAGCAGACAACATTGTCGCAAATAAAAAAAGATCAACATGATGTTGATCTTTTTATTAACTCGGGTAGGCGTGATTTACGCCTACCCTCGGTGACATCGAGTATTACTCGTCCTCGCCCACAAGGTGGTAGCAAGGTGCCTTTTCCATGGTGTATTCGCCGGTCTCTGGATCACGACGCGAAACCGTCAGCACGTGCCAGTTTTCGTCATCCAGTTTCATCGCATCACCCCGGTAGTAATAACCCGGCCAACGGGTTTCCTTGCGGAACAGCGTGTGCTGTACCACGGACTCGGAAGCAAGATGACGATGCTTCAGTTCCCAGGCACGCAGCAGTTCGTGGATGTCTTTTGCAGCAATCTTCTCGAGGTCTTCTTCCATATACTTGAGTTTCTTCAGACCGATACTCAAAAGTTTGTCGTTGGTCATGTAGTTAACCGTCGAACCACCGGCGTACTCATCCATCAACTTCTGCAAGCGATCCAGACCCTGGCGTGGGTTGTGGTAATTGGGGTTAACATCGCCGGCAACGATTTCATTGCGAAAAATCTTGTAATGTTCCATCGGCTTGAAGATCTCTTCCTTACGGCGTTCGATCTGCTCCTCTGAAACACGAATGCCCTCGGCCTTGCCATCGTCAATGTATTTACAGGCGGCTTTGGCGGCCAGGCGACCTTCGGTAAATGAACCCGAAGAAAATGCATGCGGCGTACCGCCGACGGCATCCCCGGCACCGAACAGACCTTCGACGGTAGTCATACGGTTGTAGCCCCAGAAGTATTCGTCAGGAGACACATCTTCGGGGCCGGAACACCAGGCACCACTACCGGTCGCGTGTGAACCCATGACGTATGGCTCGGAGGTTGTCAGTTCCGGATTCTCGTACTTCGGATTGACATCGGTTGCCGCCCACAATACGGCCTGACCAATGGTCATGCCGAGGAAGTTGTGCCAGCCGATTTCTTCCAGATGCGGGTCCTGGAAAGCTTCCATGGTAACCATGTGGATGGGGCCACGACCAGCATTTACCTCGTTGATAAGGGCGTGGTTACGCAGGCAGGTCGGGATGGGTCTGTGGGTCGCGTGCGAAAGTTCCGGATCCAGATATTCCTTGCCCACCATTTTCTGCAGGTCAGGGAACCATTTTGATTCGTACTCTTCACCGTTACAGTTCTGAGTGTAAGTCTTCAGGTGCAGAAAGTAGGCACCGACCGGACCGTAACCGTCTTTGAATCGAGCCAGTACGATACGGTTTTCCATCTGGGTCATTTTCGCGCCAGCCTCGATCAACAGGCCATAGGCCGAGCCCGATGACCACGGCGCATACCAGACACGACCCGCACCTTCGCCAACCGAGTTTGGCCTGAAGATGTTGGACGCGCCACCGGCTGCAACGATAACGGTTTTGGATTTGAATACATGGTAATCACCGGTACGCACGCTGAAGCCGACGGCACCGGCGACACGGTTTTCCTTGGAGTCATCCATCAACAGATGGGTGACACAGATACGGTTGAATACCTTGTCGGCCGACTTCTTCGCGGCTTCGGCCACGATGGGCTTGTAGGACTCACCGTGAATCATGATCTGCCAACGCCCCTCGCGCAAATAGGAGCCGGACTTGGGATCGCGCATTATCGGCAAACCCCATTCTTCGAACTGGTGTACCGTCGAGTCGACGTGACGCGCCATATCAAACAGCAAGTCCTCGCGAACCATTCCCATCAAGTCGATACGCGCGTAACGGACGTGGTCTTCCGGATTGTTTTCACCAAAACGGGTTCCCATGTAACAGTTGATCGCGTACAGCCCCTGTGCGACGGCGCCGGAACGATCGATGTTGGCTTTTTCAGCGATAACGATTTTCTTGTCTTTACCCCAGTAGCGCGCCTCGAATGCGGCACCGGTGCCACCGAGGCCTGCACCTGCGACCAGGATATCGATATTGTCTTCTACGATAGTTTTAGCCATTAGTAATAAACCCCGGATTTCATCGTGAGGCCGTTAGACTCCAGGGTATGCAAATCACCATCATCCATGCGGACATACTTTGGCTCGCTATACAGCAATTGACTGTCGCGCATTTCCTGGCTGGGTTCAGGCGCATCGGCCAGTTGAGGTATGGCCGTACCCCAGGGTTTGGTCGTGATCGGCGCCAGCAGATTCATGTCGGTTTCACCGTTGCGGGATTTGATCCGCCACGCGATGACACCTTTTTCCTCGTCACGGATCACTCGTACCGAGTGTCCCAGCGGGGCAAAGTCCGCATAACCACGAACGTCAATTGCGTTTTGGGGGCAGGCCTTGACACAGGAGTAACACTCCCAGCACATGTTTGGCTCGATGTTGTATGCGCGGCGAGTGGTCGTGTCGATGTGCATGATGTCTGAAGGGCAGATATCGACGCAATGTCCGCAACCATCACAGCGAGTCATATATACGAAAGTAGGCATAAAATTCCTCTCTTTTAATTATCAGCTAATACAGTTCTAGTAATGGTTCGGAGACTCACGCTTGATTCCAAGCCCCATGTTGGGTGGTTTTTCACCCATGTAAGTCGGGATATCCGGAAACTTTGCCTGAAGAGCAGGATCCGTCAGCTCGCCCAGATCGGGTAGATTCTCTTGCGAACCATCTGCCTTGGTCAGTTTTTTCTGGTAAGCGGCCGCTGGCTTGAAGAACATGTGTGCAAATTTTGACCACAGCACGGTGCAAAACAGGTTGGTGGAAGACGCGACAAAGATCACGAAGAACAGCAGGTTCAATGCGCCGGCACCGCGCGTGACAGACCAGAGCAGCGCAAAGGTGGTCGTCATCAGCAGAGACAGGACGAACAGGTCAGCACGCACCAGGCGATACCAGGGATTGCCTTCGGAGTTCAAATCGACACGGATGAAGAACCAGAACCAGTAACCGCCGACACAAACCATCAGGGCACCGATATGCCACAGAGCCACGAGCATCCCGGGAGCGGCTGCGGCAGGCGTCGGGTAAGCGAAAATCAGTGTCGCCGTGGTGACGACGAAAATGATAAAACCGTACATCGTCAACAGGTGCGACATGCGGCGATGCGGGTTGCAAAACTCGGACGAAGTCAGTACCTCGTTGGTCAGGGTGGCAACAGCCAATGAGACTTTTTCACCGCTAGTGACGGTACGTATTGCAGATTTCTGAGCTTTCTGAGCGTTTTCGAAGAAGTACTGAGCGCTCTTTTTGTGAATCACGTCGATGATTGTACCGCCGACCACCGCCAGGAACATGAGAACGACATACATCTGCATGACGGCTGGTGTCAGGAAACCTAACAAATCGTTAAAAGGGTTGGTGTCGAACATGGCTGCTCCAGTGTCTTTAACTTCAACCGCTGTATGCTAATGATGCTCGCCAGAATAACAAATCAAATTTTTTCCTTGGGTGATTAATTAAATTAATTACTAAAAAATATTTTTTATGGCCCGTTTTTACTGAATTAATATCAGGGCATTTGAAAATAATCATCCAAATACCCGACAATTATCCCCGAAACTCGTAATGATGCACAAAATGGCACGCGTTAAGTTATTGATATTTAGGAATGGCAGCTGATAGTTATTTTTTAATAGCTTTTTCTTTGACTTGTATTAGAAATGGCATATAACGCGGCTCTTTAGGCCACAATGTTTAGACAATTAATATAATTCCATGGATTCAATCGAGTTAAAGACAACGTTCGAAACCGACGAATACATATTCAATGAGGGCGATCCTGGGGACTGCGCTTATATCATTGATTCCGGTATGGTCGAGGTGGCGCTCGACAAGGACGGGCGCAAACTCGTTGTGGCGACACTCACCAAGGGAGACATACTCGGTGAGATGGCGATCATCGACCGGCTTCCGCGCTCGGCTTCGGCACGTGCAGTCGTCCCCACGGTGGTGACGCCGATTCCGCTCGACTACGTCAGTCAGAAAATCGAGCAGTCCGATCCCACGGTGCGCATGTTCTTGCGACTCGCCATGGCACGATACCGGGACCTGAATGCGCGCCTGGGGCAGGTTTTCGAAGGTCTTTCTCTGGGTCAGGGTGAGGCATTGGACAACCCTTTCGCTTCCAGCACCATGGAACTGAAAAACGTAGTCTCACAGTTTGCGGAAATGCAAAAGCGCATCGATTCTGCCGTCACAAAACCTGTGTCCTCCGAGGGCAGTTCATTATTCGGTGAAGAGACGCTGGAAATTACGAAACTACTGGTTACCGAGGAAAAGCTGCTGAAAGCAGCCTTGACGAAAAAAGAATTCCGCCTGCATTATCAACCAATTGTCGATTTGCAGAGCAACCGGATTGTTGGTTGCGAGGCATTGGTGCGCTGGAATCATCCGTCGGGGGAGCTGTTACTGCCTTCTCGTTTTATAAACCAGGTTGAAGACAGTGGCCTGATCATAGGCCTGGGTTACTGGATAGCAGAGGAAGCCTGTGACTTTCAAAGTCGCCTCTTCAATGACTTTCAGCATGATCTGTTCGTTGCCATCAACCTGTCCGGCAAACAATTCGAAGATCAATCCCTGGTCCCGAGCCTGGCCGACATCATGGACAGAACAGGCGCCAGGCGCGAGCAAATTAAATTCGAGATCACGGAGAGCCTGTTGATCGACAATCCGGAACTCGCAACCGAATCGTTGCACCAGCTGAAGGAGACCGGCGCAAAACTGGCCATCGACGATTTCGGTACTGGCTATTCGAGCTTTAGTTATCTGCACCGTTTTCCTTTCGACACTCTGAAAATAGATCGGGTATTCGTCAGTACGATGTCACGTAGCGAGAAGAGCAACCAGATCGTCAAGTCACTGGTCAACCTATCGCACGACCTCGGTATGGACGTGGTTGCCGAGGGTATTGAAACCGAGCAAGAGGCTGAACTGATGCGTAATTTCAAAGCCGCATTAGGACAGGGTTTTTATTTTTCGCGGCCCGTCAATGAAACCGAGTTCGTGAAGCTGCTGCGAAAGCCGCAAATAGAACTCGCGGGTTAGCTGGTATTTGGGGACAGACTACAACTAAAAGATTTCCCAAGGTCTAATGTAATCCCAAGAAGAGTCGCGCGACTTGTTCGTGCGTATCTGGATCGTTAACTAAAATACTCGAATTCCTATAACTGCCTGTTTCGTGGATAGATTTTGCCCGAATATAGTGTTTTTACCCCGGGGAATCGCCGTAAAAGTGAGAACTAGGTCGCAAAAGAATACCCCGGTTTTTGAACTACACTCCAACGACGATGCTGAATTGACGGAACGATATGCTCGATTACATTGCTCTCGGAATCCTGATTTTTACCGCGATTAGCCTGTTATTTGGCGCTATCGCGATCCTGGGTATTCCCAATAAAATTGCTGTAGACCGCAATCATCCGCACCAGGATGCAATCTATTATGCCGGATGGGTTAGCCTATTCACGCTGCACGCGATATGGCCACTGTTGTGGATATGGTCCGCGGCTTATCGTGAAGACCCCGGCCCGAAGTTCAGCCAGATTGAGGAAGATACCGCAATCAACGACAAGGCGATTGCAAAGGCGAGCGACGCAGATTCGGGTATCTGGCAGCTGGACGAGGATATTACCGACTCGGTTACCTTGCTGCGGCACAAATTCGAAGTTCTCGATGACAGGATCGAGCGCATCGAAACGGCAATCATGGAGGCAACCAAAGCGGCTTAGGCGCTGAGGTTGAGACAGGCTTATGGAATTGTTGCTGATCTCGGGATACACCGCCATCTGTATTGCAGCTTTCACGATATTGAGGATTCCCCTCAACCGATGGACCGTCCCCACGGCTTCGGTCGGCGGGTTGGTGCTGACCTTCGCACTGATCCAGTTGTTGAATTACTACCATCCTTACTCTGGCATGAGTCAGCCATATCTGGCCACTGCGCCGGTAACGCCCAGTGTGACCGAGTTGGTGGCAGAAGTGCCGATGACGGTCGAGGAGCATAACCTGGTTGCCTGGTTTCACCAGAAGAGCCTGTTACGACTCAACGACGGTAGCGCGGCCGAAGTGACTTTCGATAGCATTCCAGGCAAGGTTTTCTCGGGCAGGGCGCGAATGGTGATGCCGACATCCAATGATGGTCAGGCCCTGGATCAGAATAACGTCTTCGAACCGCCCCCTAAAGCAGGCCAGCCTCGTATTCCAGTGCTGATCAATATTACCGACCCCCGTTACGGCACCTACGTATCGCAGTTTCCGGGTGGTTCTCCCGCACAGGCTGCCATCTACGGCGAAGAATTTCACCACCTGGCGGTGGTACGCAAAACTCTGTTGCGTATGTCGGCCTGGATGAATTACCTGTCCCTGTTCTCATAGAGCTGCGTTTAAGAAAAACAGAATATCTGGCGCAGGTATTAGCCAGGAATCCCTCCTTCACCTTGATGCACCGGGTATCTCGATCCAGAAATCCCCGGACTGATTTTTACTGACCGACAATCCTTTGACCTGCTCGGGGCAAATTGGCTAGAATCCGCGCTTTCGTTTCACGCAATGCTCGGAGTCTGACCCGACTGCTGATGTCGAGCCGATTTTTTGACAGGAATCACGAGATATGCAACAAGCCAATATCCATCAAGGCGAGGTGGCGACATCGAATTATGAACCAGGTTGCCTGTTCTGTGAACTGCCGGCCGATAAATTCGAGGTGCTCGACGAAAACGAGCTGTGCCTGACCTTACAGGACAATTTTCCCATCTCTGAGGGCCACTGCCTGATTGTTCCGAGGCGGCACGTGCGTGACTACTTCGATATGAACCCGGCAGAAATCGATGCTGCCAATCGACTCATGCATCGCGCACGCGAGCGTTTGCAGGCCGATGACCCCAGCATCACGGGATTCAACATCGGGACTAACGCCGGTAAAAGTGCCGGTCAATCGGTGTTCCATGCGCATATACATTTTATTCCCCGGCGCGATGGCGACCAGGAGGATCCCCAGGGTGGCGTGCGCAAAATCTTTCCAGACAAGGCGAAATACCGCAGGTGAATGTATCCCGGTCGATGCTAGCGCTTGATTCCGTATCCCGTTTCGTTAAATGAAGGAACTATCGGGACGATTCGAGGTTCAGGTGCCGCAAAAGGTCTGCTGTACGATTTGATCGGGGCTGGGTGGCGTTGCGAGGTGTTCATCCTCGGGGATGTATTCGAAAGGTCTCGACAGCCGATCAGTCAATTGATGAAACAGCGAAAAATCATTGTCATAAGCTTCTGAAATTGCCGCTTCGACCAGGTGGTTGCGTGGAATTAGTGCCGGGTTAATGCCCATCATTTGATCATGACGCTCTGTATCGCTGATTGGCTCCTGCGCACAACGTTCCCGCCAGCGTGCTAACCAGGTTGTGAACGATTCGGGAAAGTCGAACAGGGGCTGAATTATTGCTGCGTCACCAGCTAATTCACTGAGTCGGCGAAAGGCCAGGGTAAAGTCACAGCGGTTACTTTCTAGCAGATCAAGAAAGTCCTGTGCCAGGGATTCGTCTTCCTGCTGTGAGGTTACCAGTCCAAGCTTGGCGCGCAGCGTGGTAATGTATTCCTGCATGAACAGGTCCGGAAAAGTGTCCAGCGCCTGCTGCGCAATTTCGCTCGCACTGTCTTCGTCGGACGCAAAAAGTGGCATCAGTGTCTGTGCGAGGCAGGCCAGGTTCCAGTGCGCTATGGTGGGTTGATTACGATAGGAGTAACGCCCGCCGTGGTCGATGGAGCTATAGACTGCAGCGGAATCATAGCTGTCCATGAAAGCGCAGGGTCCGTAGTCGATGGTTTCTCCGGACAGCAACATATTATCGGTGTTCATGACGCCGTGGATAAAGCCCACGCCCTGCCAGCGCGCAACCAGCGACGCCTGGCTACGAATGACCTGCTCGAGCAGGGATAACGCTGGACAGTCTGATTCCACGTGGTCTGGGTAATGCCGGGCGATGACATGATCGACCAGCAGCTTTAAACCGTCCATATCGTTTACCGAGGCAAAGAATTGCAGCGTGCCGATACGGATATGGCTCCTGGCAACGCGGGCCAGCACGCCACCGTCGAGTTTTTGTTCGCGGTAAACGAATTCACCCGTGGTAACGGCCGCAAGCGTTCGACTGGTCGAAATGCCGAGCGCAGCCATCGCTTCGCTGACGATGTATTCTCGCAATATTGGGCCTAGTGGTGCCCTGCCATCTCCCCCTCGTGAGAAGGGTGTCAGGCCGGATCCCTTGAGTTGAATATCGTAACGTTCGCCATCCTCGCCGATTACTTCTCCCAGTAATATCGCGCGCCCATCACCGAGGCGAGGGTTCCAGCTACCAAACTGGTGTCCTGC
>Ga0265309_10000848_pt1 | contig 12936 bp, 12 predicted proteins | sample Helome_FD_192492 | JGI IMG/M metagenome (GOLD analysis project Ga0265309, IMG submission 192492) | Marine sediment microbial communities from subtidal zone of North Sea - Hel_20160524 (Illumina Assembly) | ecosystem: Environmental > Aquatic > Marine > Subtidal zone > Sediment ...
TTCCGTTTGTGCCGCCGAAACCGAAAGAGTTTGACACGGCGATTTTGATCTTGGCATCCCGCGCATCGTTCGGCACGTAGTCGAGGTCGCATTCGGGATCCTGATTTTCCAGGTTAGTCGTCGGTGGGATTACCTGGTTCTTGATTGCCAATGCGCAGAATATCGCTTCCGCGACACCGGCTGCTCCGAGCATGTGGCCGGTTGTGGATTTGGTCGAGCTCACCGCCAGGCTCTTGGCGGCGTCGCCGAAAGCGCGCTTAATGCCAACCGTCTCACCAATGTCGCCTGCCGGCGTCGAAGTTCCATGCGCGTTCAGGTAGTCGACATCCGCCGGAGCGATGCCGGCATCTTTCAATGCGGCCGTCATGCACTTGCGTGCACCTTCCCCGTCCGCAGGTGGCAACGTGATGTGATATGCGTCGCCGCTCATGCCGAAACCGATCAGCTCAGCATATATTTGTGCGCCGCGTGCCTTGGCGTGTTCGAGCTCTTCCAGCACGACGCATCCGGCGCCGTTACTCAGAACGAAGCCATCACGATCGACATCGAAAGGTCGGCTGGCGTGCGTAGGATCGTCGTTGCGTGTGGACATCGCCCGCGCCGAACAGAAACCACCCAGCGCCAGCGGCGTGGTTGAGAACTCGGAACCACCGGCTAGCATGACGTCTGCGTCACCATGTTCGATGCTGCGAGACGCCAGACCCAGGCAGTGCGTCGACGTCGCACACGCGGTTACGATCGAGATATTGGGCCCGGTAATGTGCTTTAGGATGCTGACCTGCCCGGACGTCATGTTGATGATGCTACCGGGAATAAAAAAAGGCGAGACCCTGCGCGGGCCGCCTTTGAGCATCCTGTAGAGATTGTCTTCGATGAATTTGATGCCGCCGATGCCGGAACCCATCGCGATTCCGATGGTGTGGCCGTTTTCTTCCGTGATCTCGAGATCCGCGTCACTTATTGCGTTGATTGCGGCGGCGACACCGTAGTGTATGAAGGGATCGTTCTGGCGCTGGTCTTTTTTGGACAGGTAGTCGTCGACCTCGAAGTCTCTTACCAGTCCGGCGATGCGAGTCGGATAGGCACTGGTATCGAATTCGTCGACCAGTCTGATGCCGGAAATCCCTTCGCAAACGCTGCGCCACGCGTCATCCAGGCGACTCCCTACCGGCGAAATAATCCCCATGCCGGTTATGACGACACGTCGTTTGTTCAAGAGTCTATCCGTGGTTGAATAGCAGAACTGCCGTTCGGAACTAAAGGAAAAAGGCGCGACGACTGGCGGCGCGCCAGATTTCTTAACCCTCGCTCTGGCGAGCGGTTACAAAGTCGATTGCCTGCTGGACCGTTGTGATCTTTTCAGCGTCTTCGTCCGGGATTTCCGTCTCGAATTCCTCTTCCAACGCCATTACCAGCTCGACGGTGTCGAGCGAATCCGCGCCCAGGTCATCGACAAAGGAAGCATCGTTCGTCACCTCATCTTCTTTGACTCCGAGTTGTTCGGCAACGATTCCCTTAACTTGTTCTTCGATACTGCTCATAGTGGTTGCTTCTCCTAGGAAGACTCAATTTTCCTTTGCGGCGGACCCATACCGCGGTGTTAGTCCGGTTACAGGGTCTTTGCAGACACCTCAAACGGCGCTCATATTGGCCCGTATTCACGACTTATTTCTATGCAACTCCTTGATATTCCAAGGCGCTTCCCGGTCGTGGGTGGCTATTGTAAGTGAATCATTCATGGCAATCTACACAACTGAGGCGATAAATCGTGGCAAATTGACAACAGCACAAATCCGACTATCCGGCATCTAGTCCATCACCATGCCGCCATTGACGTGCAGGGTCTCTCCAGTGATGTAAGCGCCGCCGCCTGACGCAAGAAACAGAACAGCGTTGGCGATATCGTTCCCGGCGCCCAGCCTGCCCAATGGCACCTGGCTCAGCATCGCATCGCGCTGCTCTTCCGGCAAGTCCTTGGTCATATCCGTGTCGATGAATCCGGGCGCGACGACGTTTACGGTGATACCGCGCGAACCGATCTCCCGCGCCAGGGACTTCGAGAATCCGACCATTCCGGATTTTGTCGCTGCGTAATTTGACTGCCCGGCATTACCCATGACCGCGATCACCGACGCAATATTGATGATGCGCCCTTTCTTCGCTTTCATCATTCCACGAAGGCACGCCTTGCTCATCCGAAACAAACCGGTCAGGTTCGTCGCGACGACATCGTCCCACTCGTCCTGCTTCATTCGCATGAGCAAATTGTCGCGCGTAATACCCGCATTGTTGACGAGAATCGTCGGGCTTCCCTCGTTAGCCTGCACATCCTTTATGGCGGCCTGCACGGATTCATCGTCAGCAACATCAAGCACTACTCCCCGACCCGTGGCACCGAGTGTTTCCGAAATGCCGTCAGCGCCGGCCTGGCTCGTTGCCGTGCCCACTACCGTGGCACCCGCGTCTGCCAATGCCTGCGCAATGGATGCGCCGATACCACGTGACGCGCCCGTGACCAGCGCGATCTCACCGTCAAGGGCATCTGAATTGAAGAGCTGGCTCATGAAATTTCCTTTCTTATGCTGTCAGCCCTGCAGTGCTTTCTGCAGGTTGTCGTTGTTATCGATAGTCGCGACGGGCATGCCTTTTTCGATGCGGCGGATGAGTCCCGCCAGGATCTTTCCTGGCCCGCATTCGATGATTGATGTTGCACCACCCGCGATAAGCGCCTGAACGGTTCGTACCCAGAGTACAGGGCTATAAACCTGCATCGATAACTTGCTACGAATATCGTTTGCATCCAGGTAGGGTTCGGCTGTCGCCGCACTGATCACCGCGATATCCGGTACCTTGAACTCCGTCGCATCGAGAGCCTCCCCGAGAGACGTGCCGGCTTCGCGCATCAGGGATGAGTGGGACGGCACGCTGACCGGCAGCACGATGGCGCGTCGGGCGCCATGCGCCTTCGCATACTCCACGGCCTGGCTCACCGCCGTTGCGTGACCCGCAATCACTACCTGGCCGGGCGAGTTGAAGTTCACCGGTTCGGCGACACCGATCGTCGACGCTTCATCGCACAGCGAGACGATGGTCTCGTCGTCGAGCCCAAGTACCGCGGCCATCGCACCAATTCCGACCGGTACGGCCTCCTGCATTAGCTCCGCTCGGCGTCGGACGATACGCATCGCGTCGCCAAAGCCGACGGCGCCTGCACAAACAAGTGCTGTATATTCGCCGAGGCTGTGGCCGGCCATCTGCGACGGAGGCGATCCTCCTGCTGCCGCCCAGACACGGTATGCGGCTGTGCCTGCCGCGAGCATCGCCGGCTGCGTGACCACAGTTTCAGCCAGGCTTTCGGCTGAACCGTCCTGCACCAGCTGCCACAAATCATAGCCAAGGATCTCACTGGCTTCAGCATAGGTCTCCTGCACAGCCGGATACTCTGCCGCCAGGTCGGATTGCATGCCTTGGGACTGGGACCCCTGCCCGGGGAAAACCATTGCGATTGTCACTGCCGCCTCCGTCCGTCAATCGTGATAGCCCGCACAGCACAAAGAGGCCGGCTCCGAAGCCGCAAATTATATAGGCGCGGCTCGCTGTACCCTAATCCGGAGGATCATTGCCGCCACAGCGCCTCCGATCGCACCAAACAGGTGGGAGTCAACCACCACTTGACCGCCGGCCGCGTCCTCAGAGCCCGGCAGGGGCCCGCTGAATTGCTCCCAGGCCAGTTTGCCGACCAGCAGAGCGGTCAGCACGAACGTCTCTCTGTCGGGCTTCCAGAGCCTCTCCGCAAGGCCTGCAGCCAGAATGCCGTGCAACAGACCTGACAGACCGACGTACCACAAGAGGTCCGGATCGAATATCCACAGACCAAGGTCCATCGCCAGCATGCTGATTGCGGCTATGAGGATCCACTGCCGCCCGTCGAAAGCGTCGCCCACCAGGTACCAGACGAGTGTGAGGCCGGCGCCATTCAGCGCGAAATGCGGCCATCCCAGGTGCACGAAATGACCGGATAGCAGGCGCCAAACCTCGCCGGAGCTGATAGCCATCCGGTCGAACCGAAGCCAGTCCCGTCCCCATTCACCCGCCAGAAGCAGCAAAGCCGCGGCGAGCAGAGCGCATACGGGTAGCCACCAGTGCCCTGCTCCCGGGCCGTTATCGGTATTTCGATCGAGTTTGTGTAACCCCATGTTTGATATACTGACGTTTACTTCAATTGAGAGTCAATTCAGCGGTTTCGCCTCACTCGCGAGGCCGCTTCGGAGCAGAGCCAGTGAGTCATAATTCGAGGGTATCGTGTCGTGTTGGGCGGCAGCGGGGTTTTACGTTGATCGAGATCATGGTCGTCGTGATCATAATCGGCATTCTCGCTGCAATCGTCGCGCCCAACGTCATCGGTCGGGTCGACGACGCGCAGATCACCAAAGCCAAAGCCGAGATCGCCAACATCGAGAACGCGCTGAAATTCTATCGTCTCGACAATTTTGCCTACCCAACGACAGAACAGGGCATCGAGGCGCTCGTGACGAAGCCGGCGGATCCCAGTATCCGAAACTGGAAGCCCGGAGGTTACATGGATCGTCTGCCTAAAGACCCTTGGGGAAATCCATACCAGTATCTGAATCCCGGCAACAACAACGAAATCGATATCTACACGCTCGGTCGCGATGGCAGGCCCGGTGGCGAAGGTCTGGACGCCGACATCGGCAACTGGGATCCGGAATAGGCTTGCGAGCCGGTTGAGGGTCTGCTGCCCGGATGTCGACACTGCAAAAAACGCGCGGTTTCACACTGATCGAGATACTCGTTGTGGTGATCATCATCGCGATTATTTCGAGCGTCGCCCTCATGTCAATGAACCTCATTGGCGATGACCGTGAACTCGACACCGAACGCAAACGACTCGCGACGTTGATCGAGGTCGCGCAGGACGAAGCGATGATGCAGGGTCGGGAACTCGGATTGGAGTTGATGACGTCGACCTACCGGTTTGTGGAATTCGACCCTTTTGCAGCGCAGTGGACCGAGATTCGTGATGATGAGCTATTCCGATTGCGGCAATTGCCCGACGGCATGGAATTCGAACTTTACGTGGAAGGCAAACGCATCATTCTCGACAACGACCCGAAAGAATTCGAGGATCCGGACAAGGCAGGAATGTCGCTGGCCATCGAGTCATACGCTCCACACGTGTTTGTTTTCTCCAGCGGCGAATCGACGTCTTATGAAATTCGCCTCATACGTCCTCTTAACGATCAGCAACTGGTTATGCGTGGCGACGTACTCGGCAATATCGAGTTTGACGCAGAGGAATACTGACCGTTTATGATTCGCAAACGCGCAGCAGCATTCACACTGGTCGAGGTCATGGTCGCGCTGACGATCGTAGCGTTTTCGTTGACCGCGATCGCAGCCAGCATGAATCAAATGATCGATGCCGCGAATACGATGCGGGAACGTACCTACGCAAGCTGGATTGCGCAAAACAAGATCGCGGAACTGCGCCTTGCGAGCGACACTCCCGAAGTCAGTTCAACGAGCGGCGAAGTCGACTATGCCAACGCCCAGTGGTCATGGCGGGCAGTCGTCTCTGAAACCGGTATCGAATCATTTTACCGCGTAGACGTCACGGTATCGCATGCCGGAAGCGAATATATCATTCGCACTGTCACCGGGTTCATCGGCGATCCGGTGCCGGCGGGCCGGGCCAACCAGATCTGGAGCCGCGGCTCCCGATCGAGCGGAGCGACGAGTTGAGACGCTCGCTCCAAAAAGGATTCACGCTGATCGAAGTCTTCGTCGCGCTCACGGTGTTCGGAGTCCTGGCCATGCTCGCGTATATGTCGCTGGGCCAGACCTTGTCGAATGCCGACATGCTCAACGAACGTATGGATCGCTTGCAGTCGATACAGAGAACGATCAGTTATCTCAGCAGCGAGTTGTTGCAGACCGTCCCGAGGCCGGTGCGCGTCGAACTCGGCAATGCTCCGTTACCGGCGCTGCAATCAAGTTTTGGATCGGAGTTCGCTTTGCAGCTGACACACGGCGGATGGCCGAACTCCGCCGGCGTACCGCGCAGTACGATGCAACGAACGGCATATCGCATCGAAGAAGGCGAACTCATACGGTATCACTGGAACGTTCTCGACCGCACCGTCAATAACACGCCTCTGACCACGGTCATGCTCGACGAGGTTGAGAGCCTGACTTTCCGCTTCCTGCAAGCAACGGACGAGTGGATCGAGCAATGGCCGCCAATATCGGCCCAAAGTGCGCCTAATTCCGGCCTGCCACGCGCCGTGGAGGTCGTTCTGACGCTGGCGGACGAAGGTGAGATCAGCCGGGTCATTGAGGTATCTCCGTGAGCCTCATGGAGCGAAGGCGCGGGGTCGCGTTGATTACCGCACTGCTGATTACGGCCCTGGCAGCCTCTCTCGCTGCCGGATTGTCGTGGGACAACTCGCTGGATGTCAGGCGCACGATGGTAATGCTCTATCGGGACCAGGCGATTCAGGTCGCCGTGGGTTCGGAAGGCTGGGTGCGCTCTATCCTGCGTGATGACCAGGCGAACAGCACGTCGGATCACCTCGGAGAAATCTGGGCTACCGAGATCCCTGCGCTTCCCATTGATGCCGAGGCGGTCCAGGGTCAGATTTTTGGACAGATCGAGGATTTGCAGGGTCGCTTCAATATCAATAATCTTCTCGACGGAAATGGCGAAATCGATCAGCCGTCGTTCGAGCAGTACGAGCGTCTGCTGACCGCCCTGGGCCTCGATGTGAGGTTGGCCGGAATCACGGCCGACTGGCTGGACGCAGACCAGGTTGAGGGAATTCCGGACGGCGCCGAAGATTCGCTCTATTCGGGTTTGACGCCCTCGTATCGCACCGCCAATCAACGGATGGCGAATATCACCGAGCTGGCGGCACTGGACGGCATGGATCGTGCGAGTTTCGAGATTCTATTGCCGCACGTGACGGCATTGCCCGGGCGAACGGCGATAAATGTGAACACCGCAACGCGCGAGGTGCTGCAGTCACTCGGCCCCAATATTCGCGAAAGCGATGCGGAAGGCCTGATCGCTTTACGTGAGGACGGCGGTTTCGTTGACTATGCCGGGGTATTCGCTCCCCTGGTTGACGCAGGATTGCAGCAGTGGATCTCGGAGACAACCAGTTATTTTCAATTGAAGGCGGTCGTTCAGATTGATACGGTTCGAATTAGTTTATTTACCGTGTTATTCCGGGACCCGAATAGTCCTGACGTAATACCAATTCGCCGCAGCTTGGGAACCATTTAGCATGGCAGAGTATCTCGTCATTCGACTGAGGCCTACGTCCGAAGAAGATGTCCAGTGGATTGCCGTCGACGATAACGGAACCTGTCGGAGTCGTCCTGCGTCCGGGTCGCTCGAGCAGGCTGCTGCCGAAGTCGCCGGCCGGCCGGTCATCGTGCTCGTTCCGGCTACGGAAGCGTTGACCACGACCGTGCATGTTCCGATTCGTGGCGGGTCGCGGCTGCGCGCCGCTCTGCCCTTCGCGCTCGAAGAAAGTGTGGCTGACGATGTTGAAACATTGCATTTTGCGTCCGGCGCCCGGCGTGACAGCGGGAAACTACCGGTGGCTGTCGTCGCACGCGCGAAGATTGAAGAGTGGATCGAGGTGCTCAACGGAGCGGGTATCACGGCAGCCCGGATGGTCCCCGAGAATTACGGGCTTGCGCGTATTCCCGGAACGATGAGCGTTCTCGTGGACGGCGACTGCGTCATGTTTAACGACGGTGCAGAAACCGAGTTTGTCATGCAGGGTGTCCGCCCGAGCGACACGCTCGTCGCGGCGGGCCTGCTGACCGATCGAAGCGATGATGAGCGGGACGACAGTGAGCCAACGGGTCACCTGCTCGCCTATTGTGAAGCCGCCGACGAAGAGCGATTGTCGCATGACTGGATTGCACTGAGGCACGAGTTACACAGTGTCGATGTCCATCTGCTCCCAGACGGAGTGCTGCCGAGACTCGCCGTTACGATTGCCAGCGGTAGCGGAGTCGACTTGCTGCAGGGCCGCTACGGTGCAAAGACCGATTATCGCGCGCAGCTACGGCCCTGGCGCTATGCGGCCGCATTACTTCTTGGCTTAATGGTCGTCGGGTTCGCCGCGAAAGGTGTGGACTACTATCGCCTGTCGCAGGAGGCGGAGTCACTGCAGGCACAGTTCACGGAGGAGTACCGGCAGATACGGCCCGGCGACACGCGCGAACTTCTGGATCCGGTCAGCGTCGTGCGATCGATTAAGCAGGGACTGGGAGCCGCGACCGGGCCACAGGTCTTCCTCCCTTCCCTCCGACAGCTCAGCGATGCGATGGCACAAAATTCCAGCGCCCGCATCGAAACAATCAGTTATCGGGCCGGTGTGATCGATGTCCGGATCACGTCGCCCGATGTTGCGACACTCGACAACATACAAAAAGCCGTCGGTTCGTCGGGTCGATTTCAGGCGTCTATTCAGTCGACTGACCAGGTTGCTGACCAGATCAGCAGCCGCCTGCAAATCCGGGAGGCGGGATCATGAGGGACTGGTTTGAGTCACTGGAGTCTCGTGAAAGGCTGTTTGTCGGCCTGGGCGCTTTGATCGTTGCCGTTGCCCTGATCTACATCCTTGTCTGGGCGCCTCTCGACAAGAACCACGACTCGATGGCCACTAGCGTCGATGACTGGCAGCGATCGCTGGCGGAGTTACGGCCTCTCAAGGGGTTGGCCCAGAGTGGCGAGCAGACCGCCAGTCCCGGCAAGGCGACCGCTCAGCAGGCACCGATTATCGTCGTTGACCAGACTTTGCGAAGTCGCGGACTCGAGCAATTCCGGCGGCGCAGCCAGCCTACGTCGAGCAACGGCATTCGCGTCGAATTCGAAAACGTCGCGTTTGACGACCTTGTCTTGTGGCTCGGAGACCTTAGTGATCAACACTCGATGCACGTACAGGCTGGCAGTCTGTCCACAGGCTCTCAATCAGGGCCTGGACGCATCAATGCGACCCTGACGCTGGAGCGCGCTCTTTGATCAATACGAAACGCGGCCTGCTTCTCGCTGCAGCGCTGACGGTTGTTGTCGCGTTGCTTATCCTTTTTCCCGCGCGCGTCGCCTACCAGTTGGCCGCGCCGTCTCAGTTGGCCGTTGGCGGTATACACGGCACGGTGTGGCGCGGCAGAGCCGATGTTGTTGCCGCGAACGGGGTCTACCTTCGAGATGTCACCTGGGGCATCAAACCGCTGCACCTGTTAGTCGGGAAAGCGGCTTACCGGGTGCAGGGCTCTCCGGTTTCCGGATTTGTTGAAGGCACTGTAGCGCTGAGCTTGTTTGGCTATCTGACGGTGTCTGACCTGGCGGCATCGCTGCCACTGCATATGTTCGCGGAGTCATTCAATGTTCGTGGCCTTCAGGGGGACGCGACCTTGCAATTCGAACGCATTCAGCTACGCGACGGACTTCCGGTCGCGGCGAACGGAACCGTACAGGTCAACAACCTGGTCGCACCGAGGCTCAGCCGGGAATCCATCGGCGGATACCGGGCCGAATTCTCGACACAGAACGACGGCGTTACCGCCAGCGTCGAAGACGTCGATGCCGTGATAGACCTGGCCGGAAGCCTGCAAATCAAGGGCGATCGCAGCTACCGGTTTCTCGGTCAGGTGATCGCGAAACCCGCGACGCCGGCAAGCTTGCGCAAACAGTTGCAGTATCTCGGGTCGGCCAATGAACGTGGCCAACGCGAGTTGCGCGTTGAGGGTAGTCTCTAGACCCGGCTAATGCCGCGATACGTCGACCTCGAGGAAGGTCTGCAGCAGCGGGAAATACAAGGCGCAACGCGCGTCCGCGCCGGAATAAGCCGAGTAAATAGCCGCGTACTTCCTGAGCTGCGCTCTGTAGCGATCGGTTTCAGCCTGCAGAAACCCGGCTAGATCGCCGCCTTCGTGTGTACTCGTTTTGTAGTCGATGATCCAGTGTACGCCCTGATTATCGATGCGCACGCGGTCGAGGATTACTGACTCTACGGTTCCTTCGTAAACGCCGCTCAGCCCTATTTCCGCATGCCCGTGTCCGTTGATGACCCATCGACCTTTTTTGTCCTCCAGAATTCTTCGCAGGGCATTCTCGACCCTTACGCCGATATCGGCATTCATTTCATCGCCAACCCCCATCTCCTTGAGCCAACGGTGTGTGACCGGCCTGTATTGCGGCAGAGATTGTACGTCCGCTGTGGCACGGCCTTCGGCGAACGCATGGAGCCAGCGATGGACAATGGTGCCGGCAATTCTCGCTTCCATCCCTACCCAGTAGAACTCGACTTCCTGGTCTGCCGCGCCTGATTCCATTTCACGCGTCATCCCCGGTAGCGGCGCCACTTCCGGTAACGTCCAGGCAGATTCGAACCGACGCAGTACCGGATTCATCCAAGGCTTACTCTGCTCGCCGGACGTCTCTGCGACGTAATTTGCGAACGCGTTCGCGTATTGCGGTTCCAGTGCTGGCCACAATAGCCGCAGCAGACTACTTTTTGCCGGTGGTCTGAAATCGTCGCCCTCCGCAGTCACGGCCGTGTGTCCGCTCAAATGCAATGACTTCCGCGCCCGTGTGCAAGCCACATAGAGCAATCGAGCTTGCTCATGGCGATCTTTCGCCGCCTCACTCAACTCAATAAAGCGATGCACCGGGTCTTTGCTGATATCTGCGCGCGGACCGACAGGGCTTATGATCTTCCTTTCATCACCGTGCTCATCAGGTATGTCGAACCAGGAAAGCACACGGCGATCGCCGCTGCCCGGAAGGCGACCAAGCCCATATAGCAACACGTGCTCGAACTCGAGACCTTTCGCCCTGTGCATCGTCATTACATGCAGTCGTGCGTTGACGTCACTTGAGACTCGTTCAAGATCAAGTATGGACTCGAGGTTCGCTACGTCGGTCAGCGACCCATATTGTTCATGCTTTTCGAGAACCTCCAGATAACGGTAGACGTTTCCAACCGCGTACTCGTCATTGAGTATCGCCGGCCCGCCCAGCGCCATCCACGCATTCTCCACGAGTTCTCTCATGCTAAGCGATCTCCTCGGTGCCACTAATGTGGCCAGTACGTCACGAGCGCTCTCAACGGACTGTCGACCGGTTTCGGACAACCCTGCGAGGCGCTCAGTGTCTCGCAGCAACTCCCACACCGTGCTGGCGCCATCGTTGACCACCAGCGAATGCAGATCAGTCCAGTCCAGGCCTATCCACGGCGCACGCAGGATCGCGAGCCAGGCAAGCCTGTCGCCCTGGTGAACGGCAGCACGCGTTAGCGCGAGCACTTCGATCACCTCAGGCAAGTCCGTGAGGCGGTCGATTTCGATAGCCCGGTATTCGATTCCGGCTTTCCGAAGCTCGCCAAGCAGGGCCGGTAACTGGGTACGCCCCCGAACAAGCACAGCCATTTCGTCTTTCGGGTAATTACTCAGAGTTTCTCCAATCACCTTTGATCCCAGTCGGGCCTCAAGCTCCGGATTGCCGCCGAATACCGGGTGAACGCAGCATCGACCTTGCTCGGAAAATTGTGGAACGCTCACAGCGTCGGAGTAGGACACCGCGCCGCTCAATGGATCATCATGATCGGAGAAGATCTCAGGGAAGACCGTGTTGAACCAGTCGACGAGAAACTCGCCGGAACGGAAATTCCTGTGTAGCACCAGCGAAGTGAGCCTGATGTCTCCAATGCCGCAGTCTCTTGCGAGAAGGAACTGACCGACCTCGGCATTGCGGAACCGATAGATCGATTGCATCGGGTCGCCAACGCAGTACAGGGTTCGACCATCGCCCTGCTCCCAGCCGCCGGTCAGAGCTTCAAGCATCCGGTATTGCGCACTCGAAGTATCCTGCATTTCATCGACAAGCAGATGCCGCAGCTGATAATCGAGCAATAACGCAACATCGCCCGGGCTCTCTGCGGTCCCCAGTGCTGCACCAGCGGTCAGGGCAATCTCGATATGATCAGAAACGCCCTGTTCTGCAAACAATCGCTTCAGCTCTGTAACGGCCAGGGGCAACAAACGAAACAGGGCCAGCAGCACGGTCCATTGTTCATCGCTGTAATGCAGAGGCGGTAATGTACGGACGCCGTGCAGCAGCTCCGCCAGGCGTTGCTGATCGGCCAGTTCTTCAAGCAACGCGTGCATTGCGGCTTTCTGCCCGGAGTCGCCGGCCGGAAACCCCTGGCGCTTATCGACCCTCTTGCGAAACTGACCGGTCGTGGTAAGCAACAAATCAGCCAGGCCGTTCCACTGCGCTATATTCTGCGAATTCGCAGCCGGCAATTCTTCGAGTCCCTGAAGTTCGCAAATGGGATTGGACGCGGAACCGCTGTCGCAAAGCTTACTTGCCGCATAATCGAGTAAGCCGGATAATGCGGCGCCGGTCGTGGGCGAGATGACCGATGCCGTGAGTTCCAGGTGATCCACGACAGCGGTATCGAGATTCTGCTCGAAGCGATGCCGAAGCGCACTGTCCTCTCCCGTCGTCAGCAAACCGCTGCCAATGAAGGGCAGCCATTGATCCCTGGTTGCAAGCATTTGCGACAGGTACGAAACGTAAATCTGCGTGTTGTTGTCCACATGAATCAGCACTTCGCGAGTTGCGGCGTTCATTACCCCGTCTTCCGGGAGCCAGTCCAGGGTCGCCAATGCCGACGCTTGGTACAGCGAGTCAAGCTCGGCATCGACGATAATGCGTGTACCGCTCGCACTCTCCGGTGAACTGATTGGCCGAAAACGTGCAATCAAGCCGTTGAGCGAATCCAGTGTCTGAATCCGCATGCGTGGCGGATTTTCGATTAACCGCCATCCCTGTCTGTCGTCGCGCTGCAAAGCTGCGCTCGCGAGAGCCTTGGTCAGCCTTTGATGTTCCTG
>Ga0265309_10000855_pt1 | contig 12873 bp, 12 predicted proteins | sample Helome_FD_192492 | JGI IMG/M metagenome (GOLD analysis project Ga0265309, IMG submission 192492) | Marine sediment microbial communities from subtidal zone of North Sea - Hel_20160524 (Illumina Assembly) | ecosystem: Environmental > Aquatic > Marine > Subtidal zone > Sediment ...
ATCTCGTCAATTTCATCGGCCGGACCGTCGTGACGGAAGGTGACACCATTAGTCTTGGGGAAGCCAATCAGCCTATTCTGACATATGCACTCAACGATACGGCGACCAGTGTCACCATTGAAATCCTGGGAGAGGATGGGCAAGTCCTCCGGAGCATTCAATCGGAATCTGCCCGCACAGCTGGGTCGCATGATGTGCAATGGGATGGTGTGGATGAAGATGGAGACCGGATGCTGGAGGGAGTTTATCAGTTCAGGGTGAATGCCATTAATGCGAATCGAGAACCTGTATCGAATTTTACCTTTGCTCGTGAGCGTGTCTCGAATATCGTGTTAGGGGCCGAAAATCCAATTGTTGTTCAAAGTGGGAAAACACTGAATACTCAGGACATTATTTCGATTCAATAAACCTGGTAGCATGCCGAACATGGATGTGCGAGATGCTCGTAACAAAGGAGTAACTACAGATGGGAATTACATCAGCGTTCTTTTCTGCAACGAGCGGAATCAATGCCACGAGTCGGGCCCTCAGTGAAATCGGGAACAATATCGCCAATGCCCAAACCATAGGATTCAAGACCCGAACCGTATCCTTCGGAGATTTGTTTGGCGCGAGTATCGGTGTCGGAGGGACATCGAGCGCATTGGTGGAGGGGCGAGGTGTGCGGGTTTTGGGTGTTGATCCCAGTTTTACTCAGGGGTCGCTTCAGACGACCTCGAATGCGTTGGACTTGGCTATCGATGGTGATGGGTTTTTTCAGGTTACTGATGCCTCGGGCAATCCATTTTTCTCGCGTGCGGGGCAATTTAATATTGACGATTCTGGGAATATTATCAATCCGTCTGGATTTCGTCTTCAAGGATTTCAGGTAGATACTAATGGAAATGTGACGGGTGCCATTGGGGACCTGGTCTTAACGACCCTCCAACAAATTGGGACAGCCACCACCGAGGTGGACATGAGTGGAAATGTAAATGCAACGGAACCAATCATTGCACCCACAATCGCACAACTCTTGGCTGATCCGTCAAATTCTTCAAATTCTCAGTTCAGCACTGGAGTTCGAGTGTATGATTCACTTGGAGTGGGGCATGATGTGACCGTATATTTTGCTAAAACAGCCAATAATACGTGGCAATATAATGTGATTGCGCCCAATACTGAAGTCACCGTTGCTGCAGCGAATGAAAATACCACGACTGGCAATGCCTTGGTGGCGCAAGGAACTCTAACCTTTAACTCCAGTGGTTTATTGTTGACAGAAAGTGATCCCGCTGGGCATGCGATTTCATTTAACAATGGATCCACTGCGCCGCAGACAATGATTTTCGATTTTGGAACAAGTGTGACAACCGACGGTGGAACTGGAACTGATGGGATGTTGCAGCAAGGAGCGGCCTCCGTACTCTTAACCTTGGCACAAGATGGTTTTTCCAATGGTACTCTAACGAACACGTCAATTGCTGAAGATGGATTGATTACGGGACGATTTTCAAATGGAACCACCCAGAATCTTGGACAGGTAATCCTGGGACGCTTCATCAATCCTGATGGATTGCAACCTCTTGGACGGAACTTGTTTGTTGAATCTGGGAGCTCGGGGACCCCGTTGGTTGGGACGCCAGGTTCCGGAACGTTTGGAAAAGTGACTGCGAGTACGTTAGAAGCCTCTAATGTCGATTTAGGGGATGAGCTAGTGAACATGATTATCATGCAGCGGGGATTCCAAGCCAATTCCCGTATTATCACGACTACCAATGATTTATTAGGAGAACTAGTGAATCTGGCTCGATAGTTTTTCTGTAGCGTCAACGTAAAAGCCCCCAGTCACCGTTTGGTGGTTGGGGGCTTTTTTTGTGCACGTGATTTTCTTTGAGTGCCAGCACCAGCTTGTGGTTTTTGAGTGACTCATGGAGGAATAAGGTGTAAATATTTTGGCGAATATTATGAAAAGAAAAGGGGGGAAGTGATATAGGCATCAATGCCTGGGCGAATGGCTTCCAGTAAATTGAGCGGGTGTTCTTGAAAGACAAAGAGAAGGATTTTCCGCGTTTGCTTATTAGGATTATTTCGATGAGTTGGCAATATTGACAATTTCATCTTATTCCAGATTTGCCATCAAACAAAGATCAGGGGGTAATGAAAAGGGGTCAGTCAACGAAGTTTGATCACCTCTTCAGAGATCAAGATGTCTGAGAAGCCGATGCCTGTGAGGAAGTGGGAGGAGTTCGTAATGGCGGATGACTCCTGTTCGATGATGGCAGCAGGGAAGATGTTGGAGTCTTCCATGCCGTTCTGTTTTTTCTCCTCGTCTCGGAGCGAGTGGGATTGAAAAAAGCCATGAGTTATTTAGGATATTTTCAGGAGAGTGTAAAGGGCATGGGAAATTCTTTCCCAGTGATAGACATTGAGACCATCAATGGCTAAGCGTCAAAGATTCCATCGGCACGCCAGGAAAATGACGAAAATGCCAAATAATTTTGGTATGACCGGTGAGAATATTGTGGGAGGCCCTATCACGAAGTAACCTGTTTTTTCTAAGGTTTTTGATTCAGAAAAACTGCATAGACCTAGAAAAATGGAGTGGCATAAAGGTTGCTGACTTTGAAAGAGGAAGTTTAGGTTCGAAAAAATTTTGAATGTGAGGTTAAGTATGGCTGAGGAAGCTGCCACAGAAGAGGCGCCGGTAAAAGCAGGATCAGGAAAAAAAATGATAGTGCTAGGACTTGTGGGAGTTCTGCTTCTAGCGGGAGGCGGGGGCGCCGCATGGTTTTTTATGGGTGGGGAAAAGGATGAAGGGGAGAAACATGCACAAAAAACGAATGGAGAGGATCATGCAGAGGAACCCGGACCAGTCATGGAACTGGATCCTTTTCTCCTCAATTTGGCAGATCGAGACGAGACTCGTTTTTTAAAAGTCAGTATTAAATTAGAGTTAGATCGACCGGAAGAAAAAACAGATTTTCAGAATAAAGTCCCAGCCATCCGTGACGCGTTGCTTGTCCTCTTAAGTAGCAAAGAATCGCAATTATTACGAACGGTGAATGGGAAACGCAGGATTCGCGAAGAAATTATGACGCGGGTCAATGGAGTCATGAGCAAGGGGAAGATCTCGAATGTGTTCTTTACGGACTTTATCATTCAGTGAAAAGGAAAAAAGAAAAATGAGTAGTATGAATTTTCGCTCGTTTTTCTTTTGGTTTCTCACTTTTTACTAGTTTATTGATATGGAAAAAATTCTTAGTCAAGAGGAAGTAGATGCTTTGCTCCGTGGAGTGACGGATGGAGATGTTGAAACCGAATCTCCAGAAGTTGAGGAATCACAAGACGGGCCTATTCCCTATGATCTAGGGAACCAGGAATGGGTCGTCCGGGGCCGCATGCCTACGTTGGATGTGATCCATCAGCAGTTTTCCCGAGGCTTTCGTCTCGCCTTAGGCGAGATCCTTCGAAAGACGATTGAATTGACGGTAACCAACCAATCGGTCATGAAATTTAGTGAATTCACCAAACGGCTTAGCGCTCCTACTTATCTTCAAATTATTACAATGGAGCCTCTTCGTGGCACAGCAATGATGGCTACTGATGCGGCAACTGTCTATCTACTCGTCGATCATTTTTTTGGCGGAGCTGGCCAAACCCAAGTGAAACCAGAGGGTCAGGACTTTACGCTGATTGAACAGCGTGTCATGCGTATGGTGATGTCGATGGGGGTGAAGAATTTACAGAAAGCCTGGGATTCAGTTTACAGTTTAGCGATAAAATCCGTAAGGGCAGAGATGAATCCTCAATTGGCTTCCATTGTGCTGCCGGCGGATATCGTCATAGTAGTGACGTTAGGTATTGAACTGGGCAACGCCGTTGGAGATATACATCTCTGTCTTCCCTATGCCATGTTGGAACCGATTCGAAATCGGCTGCAGGTTAGTTTTCAAAATGACGTTACTGCAGTGGACCATGGCTGGATCAAGCGTTTTTCAAACAGAATCAAGGAAGCTCCTGTCAACATCTCCGTAATCTTGGGAGAAACGGAATTATCGGTTGATGAGTTTATGCACTTTGCTTCGGGAGATGTCATTACCTTAAATAAATCCACCACTCAGCCCCTAATTGCGACTGTGGAAGGTATGCCAAAATTTACAGGATTTCCAGGGACGACCAAAGGAGCGCAATCGTTCCAAATCCAGGACATCCTGATTATGCCCGAGTAAGGTGCCAACCCCAAAAATGACCACATAGCGAGTGAGAAACTCGAGAAGCTTGGAGAACACATATGGGTGAAGAAGACAGCGTGGACTTGGAGACAATTGACGCCGAGAAGGAAATGATGGAGCCCTTAGCGCAGGAAGCTGCTACGAAGAGTGAGAGTTCGGCGCAGACTCCGGCTCCCCCGGCCGTTCCGGAGATAGATGGCTTTCAAGATTCAAATCTTGATCGAATATTAGATATTCCTCTTGTGTTATCTGCGCAATTGGGCAATACGCGGATGTTGATAAAGGACCTTTTGAAATTAGGACCAGGATCTATCGTGGAATTAGATAAATTGGCTGGTGAACCGTTAGAGGTTTTGGTGAATGATCGGCTCGTGGCTAGAGGTGAAGTGGTCATGGTAGACGAAAAATTTGGTATTCGTCTGACCGATGTCATCAGTGCGACGGAGCGGGTGAATAAACTTCGTTAAGGAAGTAAGGCGTTTGGAGTAAGGAATGAAGCATGAAATGAAAGAGCAAGAGATTGGAATGGTTTTTCTTTCGTCCTAGCTCCTCCTTACTTTTTGCTGAGAAATTATGGATTTCACACATGAAGCCCTGAAAATGGCCGGAGCCTTGGCTCTGGTCATACTCGTCCTCTTGTGCGGGCTGGCGTTGGTTCGACGCACATTTGGGGAAAGTCCTGGAAAGGGTGGAGAGCCTCTTATGCGTGTGTTAGGTGGTCTGCGAGTAGGGGCAGGAAAGCAAATCATGTTGGTTGACGTGGCGGGAGAGGTCTTAGTGTTGGGAACAACGGCCAGGGAAATGATCTTATTAACAAAAATCACTGATGAAGATCGATCGAGTCGGGTACGGTCTCTGGCAAATCCCGTCGTTGGCCGTATAGGGGCGTGGGTCGGTCAATGGTCACAATCGAGTTCGGAGAAGAACGAGTCTGACTCTTTATCGCATTCGACTTCCGTAAGGATATCAAAATGTTTATGAACGGTCCTAAGAAAAATGAGGGTGTTCGGATATTCGGATTGTCCCGGTGCCTTGGTTTTGTGTGTTTTTCGGTACTGAGCTATCTCATTGGCAAACCCATCAGTGCGTTAGCTCAAGCCACAAAGGATCCGACCATCAGTCTACAAGTTTCAGGATTAGACGCGACAGAACCATGGACATTTGGTCTTCGTATTCTCTTCATGCTGACGGTCCTTACCTTGGCTCCGGCCTTGTTAATGTTGGTGACGTCTTTTACCCGTGTCGTGATTGTCCTGGGTCTTTTACGCCAAGCTTTGGGAACCCTCCATGCTCCTCCCAATCAGGTTATGATCGGTTTAGCGTTATTTTTGACCCTTTTCATCATGATGCCGGTGTGGGAGCAAGTTCGAACTGAGGCGCTGAATCCCTTCCTAGAGAATCAAGTGACACAAGAGGTGGCGATGCAGCGGGCTATCGACCCCATTCGAGAGTTTATGTTGAAACAAGTCCGGGAAAAAGATTTAGGCTTATTTATGAGTATGGGGAAAGTCCCAGATCCTCAAACCGCGAAGGATGTCCCCATACATGTTTTGGTGCCGGCGTTTGTGACAAGTGAATTGCGTACTGCGTTTCAAATTGGATTTTTGATTTATGTGCCGTTTTTGGTGATTGACATGATTGTGGCGAGTACGTTGATGTCGATGGGTATGATGATGTTACCGCCGATCATGATTTCGTTGCCGTTTAAACTTGTGTTGTTTGTGCTGGCCGATGGGTGGTTTTTAGTCGTGGGCTCCCTCATGAACAGTTTTCAATAAGGTCAAACCGTAAGGCCTGAAGCGTGAGGCAAAATGAAGATCCGGTTTATCGTCTGACGTTTTACGAAAAAGAAGAGCATGAGACAAAAGAATGATAGATAGCCAAAGAGGACGAAAACTGTGACTCCGGAAGGCGTGATGGCAATTGGCCAGGAAGCAATCAAAACCATTTTGTTGGTGGCAGGTCCCATGTTGGGGTTGAGCTTGGTTGTGGGATTAATGGTCAGCGCCTTTCAAGCCATGACTCAAATTAATGAAATGACACTGACGTTTTTGCCAAAAATTGCCACGATGTTCATCGTGCTTCTGGTTATGTTTCCGTGGATGCTCCAAATACTCGTGGGATTTATGACCGGTGTGTGGGGTCAAATTCCTGAAATGTCACAGTAGGAGTTATCAGGAAATAAGAGCAGTAGGTAGAAAGGGGTAAATGAGTGAGAAGTGAGGAGAGCAGTTGTCCGTACTTTTCTTTCCTCTCCTTATCCCGAACTCCTGACCCCTGACTGTTTACTCCTTTTTCTCATATATGGAAATGACGTAAACGGTGTTGCAATGGGATATCGCGATTCAACAAGTCTGGCAGTTTCTGGTGGTCTTGGTACGAACGGCAGTGATTTTGTCAGCTTTGCCTTTGCTCGGAGGCCGAATCGTTCCCAAACGCATCAAAATTGGCTTGGCCGCCGCCATCTCAGTGATTTTGACTCCAGTCGTCACTTTTACTCTGCCACCCAATTGGTTAGAGCCTGGACATTTGGTCATGGCTTTAGGCGCCGAAATACTCGTCGGACTTGTTCTTGGCTTTGCAATGCGATTAGTCATGGCAGCAGTCGAATTGGCTGGGAATGTCCTGGGATTTCAAGTTGGGTTTGCCATGGCCAATGTGCTCGATCCGGTGTCACAAGTGCAAACCCCTGTGTTCGGCCAATTGATGACGGTTCTTGCCACCCTCTTGTATTTTCAAGTGGACGGGCATCTCTTGGTGTTATTGGCCTTGGGCAGTAGCTTTCAGCTGATCCCCCCATTCGGAGCGCATTTGAGCGCACCGCTCCTCCCCGATGTGACAGGCCTGATTCAAGGGACCTATGAGACGGGGATGAAGTTGGCGTTTCCGGTGATGGCCGCCACGTTTCTTGTGCATATCACGATGGGTTTGCTGGGACGGCTTGTTCCACAAATGAATATTTTACTCACCAGTTTTCCTATTACAATTTCTGTGGGACTTATTGTATTGGGACTGGGTTTGCCTTTCATTGCCTTGGTCTTTCAGCAGTCAGTATTAGGAATGGAAGCCGTTCTTTGGGAACTCTTACAGGAATTAGGGCATGGCTGAAGATAAAGACGGCGGAGAAAAATCAGAACAACCCACAGGGAAAAAATTAGCAGATGCGCGTCGAAAAGGGCAGGTGCCTCTCACGCGAGAACTGCCGCCATTGTTCGTCTTGTTGGGGGGCGTCGGAGCGATAACTCTGTGGGCTCCTCAGATGCTTCAACAGTTCTCTGGACATTATCGGCATTGGTTGGAGCAGGCAGGAACGCTGCAGCTCGATACAACCACAATGCATATCTTGCTCTTGAATATTACCAATCAAGCCTTTGTTCCTCTTATCCCGTTCGGACTGATTGTTGCGGCCTTAGCCTTGGCGGCTCTCTTGATGCAAACAGGGCCCTTATGGATTGAGGAAGGCTTGCAACCCAAGCCCTCAAAATTGAACCCCAAAAATGGCATCAAGCGTCTATTTTCATGGAAAGGGGTGGTGGAGCTTTTAAAATCTCTGCTCAAGGTCGCCATGGTCGGAGGAATACTCTATGGCGTACTGTCCGAGGGAATGCGTCATCTTGTTCAATTTCCCATCCTGGGACTTTTTGAGTCGATTGGCATGACCTGGGGCTTGGTGCAAAACATCGTGTGGTCCGTGGGAGGTGCCTTGTTGATTTTGGCCATCGCCGATTTTATTTATCAACGGTGGCAGCATAACGAAGATTTAAAAATGACGAAGCAGGAAGTTAAAGATGAATCGAAGAATATAGAAGGGGATCCTCAAATACGTTCTCGCCGCCTCAGCTTACAACGGGAACGAGCACGACAGCGTATGTTACAAGCTGTCCCTAAAGCGGATGTGGTGATTACCAATCCTACCCACGTGGCGGTGGCCATCCGGTATGACACGGGCAGTATGGATGCGCCGGTGGTCCTGGCCAAAGGTGCCGGGTTCATGGCGGAAAAAATCAAGCAAATTGCTCGCCATGCCAACGTGCCGATTTTAGAAAACCGAAGTCTTGCCCGTGCGTTATTTAAAGGGGCGAAGGTTGGTCAGGAAATTCCGGCGGCCTTGTATCAAGCGGCGGCAGAATTGCTGGCCTATATCTATCGTCTTCGAAACACACATGAACAGGCGAGTTAGGTTGTCCCATGGCTTTTGACAGCGAACGACTCAAGCAGGAACTGACGCCTTCACATTATGGAGATGTGCTTCTGCCGATTGGCGTCGTGGGCCTGCTATTGCTCATGCTGCTACCGCTTCCGCCGTTTATGCTGGATCTGCTCCTGTCCTTTAGCATCACCTTGGCGATGTTGATTTTGCTGGTCACCATGCATTCGGGACGGCCTGCAGAATTTTCGGTCTTCCCTTCGGTTGTCTTGCTGACCACATTGTTTCGTTTGGCGTTGAATATTGCCTCAACACGGGCCATTTTATTGCATGGAAATGAAGGCCCGGCAGCGGCGGGAGAGGTGATTCGTGTTTTTGGCGAATTTGTTGTTGGGGGTAATTTCGCGGTTGGAATCGTGGTTTTTTCTATCCTCGTCATTATTAATTTTGTTGTCATTACGAAGGGAGCTACCCGCATCGCTGAAGTCGCGGCCCGATTTACCTTAGATGCGATGCCGGGGCGACAGATGAGTATTGATGCAGATTTAAACGCCGGTACCATTGATGAAAGACAAGCCAGGGAACGTCGGGAAATGATCGCACAAGAAGCCGATTTTTATGGCTCGATGGATGGTGCCAGTAAGTTTGTCCGCGGTGATGCCATCGCCGCGCTGTTGATTATTTTTATCAATGTGCTGGGCGGATTAGGGATCGGCGTGTTGGATCACGGCATGTCGGTTGTAGCAGCTGCCAAACGGTTTACGCTCTTGACTGTGGGTGATGCCATCATTGCACAAATTCCCGCGCTTATCATGTCCACGGCAGCGGGTATCATTATTACACGGGTCTCCACGGCTACCAGTCTGGGCAAGGACTTAACTGAGCAAATATTTTTCAATCCGCAATTGGTCGCGGCTGTTGCGGGCATGTTGGTCTTTTTAGGATTAATGCCTGGATTACCCCATGTGGCGTTCTTGCTTCTTGGGGCGGGAACGGCAGGTGTGGCGTATGTTCTTTGGCAAAGAAAACAAGAGGCTGTCGCTGTTGCCTCACAAAACAAAAAAGGGACAGCGTCAGGGGAAGATAAAACAGAAACAACCCCCACGGAATCAGTCGATACCGTTGCACCTCCTGATCTCTTAGAATTACATGTCGGCTATGGCTTAGTGCCTTTTGTGGACCAGGCGCAAGGCGGAGAACTCTTGGAGCGAATTCGGGCCATTCGCAAACAGACGGCCCTGGATATGGGATTTGTCGTGCCCGCCGTCCATATTCGGGATAACCTACAGCTCAAGCCACACGAATATAGTATTTTGCTCAAAGGCATTTCGGTGGCCAAGGGTGAACTAGTGCCTCGGCATTTATTGGCCATCAATCCGGGACATGCCAGAAAGGGCTTGGAGGGTAAACCCGGCCAAGATCCGTGTTTTGGTTTGCCGGCCGTCTGGATTGCGCCCACCGAAAAAGAACGCGCACAAATGGAAGGCTATACCGTCGTTGACGGTCCGGCCATTATCGCCACGCATTTAACTGAATTGATTAAATCCAATGGGCATGAATTGCTCGGTCGACAAGAGGCCCAGAATTTGCTGGATAACCTAGCCAAGACGTATCCCAAGGTGGTGGATGAGCTCATTCCCACTCAATTATCTCTAGGAGTAGTGGTGAGAATCTTACGAAATCTTCTACGTGAACGAGTGTCCATTCGTGATTTACGGACCATTCTCGAGACTGTTGCCGATTACACCACGGTGAGTAAAGATCCTGACACCCTGACCGAATATGCCCGGCAAAATTTATCCAGAACCATTTCCACTCAATATGCGAATGCCGATGGGTTCGTGCACGTCGTGAGTTTAGACCCCATGTTGGATCGACGATTAACGGAGGTGATCAAGCCCAGCGGTGGAAATCTTGAGGGCTTAACCCCAGGGCTCTTTAATCAAGTTATTAGTGCTGTGCGGCAAGCGGTGGAACGAGTGGTCGGACAAGGGTACCAACCGATTGTCCTCTGTTCCCAGTCAATCAGATCTCAACTCTATCGTTTAGTATCGCCGGGCGTTCATGCATTGGCGGTTCTTTCGCCGAATGAATTGGACCCCAAAACTAAAATTCAAGCTATTGAAGTTGTGAGGTTGCCACATGAAGCTGAAACGGTTTGAAGCTCTTTCGTTACAAGAAGCTCTCCAGGCGGTAAAAGCCGAACTGGGTCCGGAGGCCGTTATTGTCTCGTCTCGCCGCATACAAAAAGCTGGGGGCTTGTTTGGTTTACTCAGTCAATCAGTCATTGAAGTTACGGCTGCGGTTGATCGATCGGCACAAGCCGAAGAAGCACCGCCGGCGGTGACCTTGGATCGATCACTTCAAGCCTTGATAAAAAAACAAACTCCTGCTGTTCGTCCTTCCATTGAACAGCCAAAGGCTAAGAATGAGCCTACATTTTCAGAGCAGTTACAAGTGGCCACGGTGTTAGATCCCGTCACGCAACATTTGCATGAGATGAAAGAAGAAATTCAACGCTTGAGGGAATCACAGAAAGACCCCGAACAGGCCTTGGGACCCTTGAGGCAAGAGTTGGAAGGTCTACGCATTGTGGTCGGTGAAGTATTGGAAAGTCAGATGCATAAACGAATTGAAGGCCTGCCGGGGGATTTGCTTGAGGACTATCAAGCGCTAGTGGGTAATGGTGTGGATGCTCAATTGGCGCATCATCTGCTGCGTTCGGTGGTTGAGACGTTAGGGACGGCAGGTCTCGGAAACCGTGAGGCGGTGAATGAGCTATTACGGGAACGAATGGAAGAAGGCCTGGCCGTTTCAAATCCCTCTGTCTCGCGACAATATGGACAAAAAATTATGATGTTAGTAGGGCCAACCGGAGTCGGCAAGACGACGACCATTGCCAAACTTGCTGGTCTGGCTCGGCAACAAGATGAACATCAAAGAACCGTTTTGATTACGTTAGATACCTACCGGGTAGCAGCTGTGGAACAACTTCGGATCTTTGCCAAAATACTTAAGATTCCTTTAGAAGTTGCTGTGTCGCAACAAGATTTTTTGTCATGTTTAGGGCGTCATCAGCAAGCGGACTTGATTCTTATCGATACGGCAGGCCGAAGCCCGAAGGATCGAGTCGGGCATGAGGAACTGGTGGCGATGACACGGGGGCCGTTAAAAATTGAAACACATTTGGTCCTTGCGGCGCCGGTTGCCGAATCGGTTCTAATGGACACGATTCGCCGATATCAATCTCTTCCCATTCACAAAATCATTATGACCAAACTTGATGAAACGTCCCGGTACGGTTGCATGTACAACGTCTTGTCTCAAACAGGAATTCCTGTGTCCTATCTATCGGCGGGACAGCGCGTACCAGAAGACTTAGAGGCAGCCACCCGGCAACGTCTTGTCGATCTGGTTTTGGACGGGCAATCGAGGGTGGTGGGTGTCGAACCGGCTGTTTTAGCGGAGGTGGCTCACTAATGGCCGTATCCACAACTTCGTCAGCCTTAAGATCGGGAGTGGCTAGAACCCGACGCTTGGATCAAGCCAGCGGATTACGGGAAGCGATGAATCCAACTCTGTCAATTCGACCACAGGTCCAAGTCATTGCCGTGAGTTCTGGAAAAGGCGGTGTGGGAAAAACAAATGTTGTGGCCAACTTAGCTGTGGCTTCGGCAAGACAGGGGCGGAAGGTCATGGTGATGGATGCGGATCTGGCTCTTGGGAATGTCGATATTCTCTTGGGACTCACTCCGCAATATACAATTGAAGATGTACTCTCCGGGCAGCGTCGGTTGGAAGAGGTACTGGTCAACGGTCCCGAAGGCATTCAACTCCTTCCTGCGACATCCGGAAGTCAGGCCTTTACCCAACTCACGCATGAGCAACAGCTTCTGCTGCAAACAGCATTTTTGGAATTGCCGCGTACACCAGATCTCTTGCTCATCGATTGTGCCGCAGGAATTTCTCCTAATGTGCTGTACTTTAGTTTAGTGGCACACGAAACACTCGTCCTGGTCTCTCCCGATCCCACCTCGCTCACGGATGCCTATGCATTGATAAAAATCCTTTCAACGCGCTATCACCTAGGGACATTTCGCTTACTCGTAAACAAAGTCAAAAATATCCAAGAAGGTAAAGAAGTGTTTCGGAAATTCAGTTTAGTCACTGATCGGTTTTTGTCGGTAACGTTGGATTATATGGGGTGCATCCCATCAGATGACTACGTTTCGATGGCAGTGGCTCAACAACGGGCAGTTTGCGACATTTACCCCCGTGCGCCAGCTAGCCGAGCGTTGACTTCGCTGGTCTCCTCGCTTCACGACTGGAGGGGGGATCATTCTTGGCAAGGGGGCTTTCAATTGTTCGGGCCTACGGCCTTAGCGGCGACTCAAACTGTGACGGAAGGATAACGCATGAAACGTGGTGCTGTGACAGCGACTCCTGAGGAACCCAAAACCTCGCTTCCGACAAAACTTTCGTTGAATACACAGGAACGCGAAAATTTGATTA
>Ga0265309_10000857_pt1 | contig 12853 bp, 7 predicted proteins | sample Helome_FD_192492 | JGI IMG/M metagenome (GOLD analysis project Ga0265309, IMG submission 192492) | Marine sediment microbial communities from subtidal zone of North Sea - Hel_20160524 (Illumina Assembly) | ecosystem: Environmental > Aquatic > Marine > Subtidal zone > Sediment ...
CATCACGAGACCTGTTTTTTCTGACTGGAGATTTCACAGGGCACGGACTGCTCGCCGCGCTCGGCGCGATGCCGGTGTCAGAGGTATTTCGTGCCATGACCACCAAGGGATTCAGCCCCGAAGAAATACTCACCGGTATCAACAAGAAATTGAAGTCAATGCTGCCTGTCGGTATGTTCTTTGGCGCCCAACTGGTAGTCGTCAACCATGACCTCGAACATGTGCGCGTATTCAATGCCGGTATGCCGGACGTAATAATCGTCGATGGAGAAACCAACCAGATCAAGCACCGCCTGACATCTACCGGTTTGCCCCTTGGTGTCGAGGCGGTTATTGATCCCAAGGAAATGTTGCAATATGCCCCGATCGCTTATAACGACAAGATATTGATGCATAGCGACGGCTTAACCGAAGCCCGCAATGGGCAGGATCAGGAATTCGGCAGTGATCGCCTGGTAACGTCGATTTCAAATGCACCAAAAAACAGCATATTCGACCAGGTGTTCGATGACCTCGATCAGTTTTGTGGCGATAACACCACCCAGGCCGACGACGTCACACTGGTCGAGATTACCTGCGTCCACGATGTATTGCCTGAAATAGAAGTGCATGACTACATCAAACCGTCGAAGTACATGCTCGGTGATCGCGGTGAATGGAAACTGTCGATGCGTTTTAATGGGGCTAGACTGCGCGAAACCAATCCGGTCCCGATCCTGGTTAACTACCTTATGGAGATGGAAGAACTGGAAGCAGAACGCCAATCATTATTCACGGTTATGACCGAACTTTATATAAACGCTCTAGATCATGGTGTACTCGGCCTTGATTCCAATCTAAAAACCGATCCGGCAGGCTTCGAGGCCTACTTTCAGACACGCGAAAGTCGACTTGCCAATCTCGACAGTGGCCATGTGATTTTTAATCTGTCAGTCGAGCAGGAGTCAAGCCGGCGCAGTATATTGCTTCGCATCGAAGACAGTGGTAAGGGTTTCGATTTCGAAAATCACAACCCGCCGCCCGACGAGGCAACGGCTCTCAGCGGCCGCGGCCTACTGCTAATTCAGGATTTGTGCGAATCGCTGGAATACCATGGTAAGGGTAATATCGCAATTGCCCGCTTCGGATGGAGCACTAGCTAGACGGGGCTGGAGAGATCGTAGCGTTAAAACGGCAATTGGCTACCGATCTCTCTTTAAACTAACGAATTACTGTCAGATTTACTGCTGCGCCAGTTCTTGCGCGACAAGGAAGTTCATAATTTGAATCATGCGCTCGTTACTTCCAGCCAATGACGCCGATACCAGATACTTGCCATTGACGATAACCGCGGGTACGCCACGATGGCCATAGCGCTTTTCCTTTTGAATATTTTTTCGAATCTGGGTTTCAACCGGGAATGAAAAATAGTTTTCTCTAAACAGTTTTTCGTCGAGCCCCAGGCTCACGGCAAACTCGGCGAGCGTATCGAGGCTGGTTAATCGCTCGCGCTTGAGATGTATTGCATCAAACAAGGCTTTATGTGTCTGATCCAGCGCGCCCATCATCTTAAAAGCATAATAAGCACGCGCATGTTCCGTCCACCGGGGATTGAGGGACGATGGAGCCTGCTCAAATATAACACCATCCGGTAATCCCGCAGACCAGCGCTCTACATAAGGCTCGAAACGAAAGCAGTGCGGGCAGCCATACCAGAAAATTTCGGTGACCACTATCTTATCGGGTTGCGATGTTTTAACCGTCGGCGTAACCAGCTGGTAATCGGTACCTTCTGCGAAAGTCATCTGCGCAGCAGCGTTGCCTGAAATTAACAACAACACCGCGAAACTCATCAGCCAGCGCTTAATCATTTTGTTTCTCCTGGAAAAAATCATTCATCTAGAGACAGCATTGTTCTCGATTAGTTTAGTCGTGAATTTAAATCGAGCCAGGTTAATGGCCGCTGAATGTAGACATTAGCCCGATTTACTGGATACCTGCTATGTAGGCCGCTACTGCCTTCATTTCCTCATCTGACATACGTACCACAACGTTGCGCATCATTTTGCCGGTATCGTTGGCACGTGTTCCCTGCTTGAAGCTCTGTAACTGTGTAACCAGGTATTCGGGATGCTGGCCCTTGAGGGATGGCCAACCAGCGGGGCCGTTACCCTTGCCGCTCGGCGCATGACAGCCCATACAGGCAGCCACATTGGTTTCAGTAATACCACCTCGATAAATACTTTCGCCAGTTTCAATCATGTCCCGGTCGAAAGCCATCGCTTTAGGTTGCTGACTTTCATAGAAAGACGCAAGATTCTTCATGTCCTCGTCATTTAACAGCGCCACCATGCCGGTCATCGAGGCATTGTTGCGACGTCCGGCTTTAAAATCCGCTAGCTGCTTGTATATGTAACTGGCATGCTGGCCGGCAAGCGATGGCCAGGCTCCATTGGTACTGTTTCCGTCCGCTCCGTGGCAAGCGGAACACACGGCGCTCTTAGTTTTACCAGCTTCGATATCACCGGCATTCGCGGCGAATGACACCAGGCCGGACAAGGCCAAAATCATGGCTCCAATTTGGCTCGCTTTCATTATTTCTCCAGGGGGAAAATGGTCGGAAATTTTGGGCGCAAATGTATATCATACCCGGGCCGCACGTTCAACACTAACCCGATCGATATAATGAGTATTTCTTTCAAACAGGCAAAATTCACCACCAGCGCATTCGAGCTTTCGCAGCTGCTTCCCGACGAGGGAGCCGAAGTGGCGTTCGCCGGTCGCTCTAACTCGGGCAAATCGAGCGCGATAAACTGCCTGGTGCGCCAAAAGGGTTTGTGTAAAACCAGCAAGACCCCTGGACGTACGCAATTAATTAACTTCTTTGAACTCGATCAAGACCGACGCCTGGTTGATTTACCCGGTTATGGCTTCGCCAAGGTATCAAAGCAAATGCGAAATCATTGGAATCAGGTGCTGACGGCTTTCCTGTTGGAGCGCCAGGCCCTGAAAGGTTTGGTTATAGTGGTTGATATTCGCCGCGGCATCGGCGATCTCGATCGGGGTCTTATCAGTATGATAGGCGACAGCTTGCCGCTGCATATCCTGCTCACCAAGTCAGATAAGCTGTCACGATCAGCGACTCTCAAAGCGATATCGGCCACCGAGGTGCAACTGCCCGGCCCGAACCAAAGTGTCTCCCCGCTATCGATCGTGAGCCGCCAGGGGCTTGAGTCTCTCGAGCAAATATGCGGCAAATGGCTCACGTTTGACTGAGCTGAATCCGGTTAACGCCAACAGTTTAGGAGCAAAAAAAAAGCCCTGGCAGATAACTGCCAGGGACAAACGTGTGACCCGGATGGGGTTTCCGGATCGTTGTCCGCTCATAGGAGGGAGAACGGACTTAGCGCTGGGCTATAGCGCTAATTAAGTAGACATCCAATACCCTGTTTAGTTCCATCATATTGCCTCCAAACTGGGCACTTTGGGTGTCTGTTACTCATGTCAGATGGGGGTTAATTTAGCGTTTTAAACCCCTTGATACCAATTAATGAATTTACGCATCTGCGGGCAAATTGGATCACCATGTCGCTAAAAATTTCTCACGCTTACGGATTCTTTGTCAACAATAAAACGGCGGAGATGTCTTTAACTACGGTTTAGCAGGATTGCGCTAGTCAATTCCCAGGCCAATGCAGTGGCTGAATTAGTAAACGGGCTTGGTTAAACCCAGGGTCCGACCAGGATTTCTAGTGGGCTTCGTTCCAGTTGAGCCCTACTCCGGCGTCTACTTCCAGCTTCACGGAAAGATCGGCTGCCCCGGTCATTAACCCGGCGATGGAAGCCCGGCATGAGTCAGCTTCATCAACAGCAACTTCAAACACCAACTCATCGTGGACCTGCATAATCATCTTACAGTCCTGGTCGCCCTTAACGAGCCAGGTCTGTACCTCGATCATTGCGCGCTTGATTATGTCCGCCGCAGTGCCTTGCATTGGTGCATTGATTGCGGTGCGCTCTGCATATTGACGCACATTGCCATTGCGCGCATTAATATCAGGCAAATACAGCCGGCGCCCAAATACTGTCTCAACATAGCCCTGGTCGCGAGCGCGTTGCTTGGTTTCTTCCATGTAGCGTTTGACGCCGGGATAACGCTCAAAATAGGTATCAACATACTGCTGCGCTTCATTTCGACCGATATTCAATTGCCTACCGAGACCAAATGCCGACATACCGTAAATCAGGCCGAAATTGATCGCCTTGGCAGCGCGACGCTGCTCAGCGCTGACCTGCTCAAGCTCTTCCCCGAAGACTTCGGCAGCGGTTGAGCGGTGCACATCCAAACCCCTGGCGAATGCATTCAGGAGGGTTTCGTCAGCAGACAGGTGTGCCATGATGCGCAGTTCGATCTGGGAATAGTCGAGTGCCAGGATCTTATGCCCGGCAGGAGCAATGAAGGCTTCACGAATACGGCGTCCCTCGGCCGTGCGAATCGGAATATTTTGCAGATTTGGGCTGGTCGAAGACAGGCGACCGGTGGAGGCAACCGCCTGCTGGTAAGAAGTATGCACTCGCCCGGTTTTCGAGTTGATTTCCTTTGGCAGTTTATCGATATAGGTCGACATCAATTTGTTCAAACTGCGATGCTCAAGCAGCAGGGCCGGAATTTCATAGTCGGCAGCAAGTTCCTCAAGCACATCTTCTGCAGTCGACGGCTGCCCTTTCGGTGTTTTGCGCAGTATCGGTAAATCGAGCTTGTCAAACAGGATGGCCTGGATTTGCTTGGGCGAACTCAGATTAAAAACTTCACCCGCCTGCTGGTAGATCTTCTGTTCGATTTGGCTCAGCTTCTGATCGATCTCCCTGCCCTGTTTTTGCAGCATGTCTCGATCGATTAAAACGCCATTTTGTTCGACATCCAGTAATACGTCGACCAGGGGCATTTCGATATCGGTATATACCTGTTTGAGCTTCGTTTCCTGCTGCAAACCTGCGCTTAATGCCTGGTGCAACTGCATTGTGATATCGGCATCTTCGGCGGCATAGTCGCTAGCCTGTTCAAGATTAATCAGGTCGAAGGTTTTTTGTTTGGCTCCCTTGCCTGCTATGTCTTCGTAATGAATGGTATCGTGGTCCAGATAAAACTTTGCCAGGGCATCCATGTTGTGACGGCTGGCGGTCGAGTTGAGCACATAGGATTCGAGCATGGTGTCATGGGCAATACCTCGCATCCGAATACCCTCACCAATGAAAATATGCGCGTCATACTTAATGTTCTGACCGATTTTCCCGATTGCCGGATCCTCGAGAATCGGCTTCAGTGCGGCAAGCGTTGTCGCCTTGTCGAGCTGCGAGGGAGCATCCTCGTAGCGGTGCATTAGCGGAATGTAACAGGCCTCGCCCGCTGTCACGCACAGCGAAATGCCTACCAACTCGGCCTGCATGTAATCGATGCTGGTAGTTTCGGTATCAATCGCAAACTCATCTGCCACGCGTAATCGCTGCTGCCATTGCTCGAAGTGACTTCGATCGAGCACCGTTTCGTAGGCGGCAGAAACTTTTGCGAATGCCGGTTTTACTGCTCTGTTACCACTGTCCCCTACTTCATCGTACCAGCGGGTAAATCCATACTCTCGGTAATAATCTGCAAGTGCTGCCTGGTCGGCCTCCCTTTGCTCCAGTTCATCGATGCTGATACCGGTATCACAGTCAAGCTTGATTGTCGCAAGCTCATAAGACATGGGCAGGAAACCAAGTGATTCGCGCAGGTACTCTCCAACCTTTCCCTTTATTTCATCAGCGTTATCCATCACACCTTTCAAGCCACCATATTCGTCAATCCATTTAGCTGCCGTCTTTGGCCCCACTTTTGGAACGCCTGGAATATTATCTGAGCTGTCTCCCATTAGAGCCAGGTAATCTATAATCTGGTCGGCTCGCACCTGGAACTTTTCCACCACCGCGGCTTCATCCATGAAATGGTTATTCATGGTATTTATCAGGCGCACGTTTTCATTCACCAGTTGTGCCATATCCTTATCACCGGTCGAAATCAACACTTCGTATCCCTGTTCAGTCGCCTGGCGACTCATGGTTCCGATCACATCATCCGCCTCGACACCTTCGATACTGATCAAGGGTAGTCCCTGTTTTTTTATAATCTCATGTAGCGGCTCAATTTGTACGCGCAGTTCATCCGGCATTGGTGGTCGATTAGCCTTGTATTCCGGGTAGATATCGTTGCGAAAAGTTTTTCCCTTGGCATCGAAAACAACCGCAACCCTGTCGGGCTGTTCATCCCTGATTAGCTTGCGCAGCATATTAAGTACGCCGTAAATCGCACCGGTGGGATGTCTTGTGGGACTCTCCAGTTTCGGCAGGCCGTGGTAAGCACGGAACAGATAGGAACTGCCGTCAACCAGCACCAGTTTTTTTTGTTTCTCTTGATTCATGTAGATGCGCTAAAATGCCGGACCCTGATTCAGGATCATATCACAGCCGCAGCGGGAGCTTTGCTCGTTTGCGTCTTTAACTGGCAGTATTCATGTCCGTCTATACCCCCGTCGAACCAGCACAGCTTGAGCAGTTTCTGGCACGTTACCGGCTAGGTAAACTGCAGGCATTTACCGCGATTGCCAACGGTATTACCAACACCAATTACTATCTCGACACCGAGACTGGCCATTTCGTGCTAACTCTCTATGAACACCATAGCGACGATGAGCTCGACTATATTTTGGGGTTGCAGCAACACCTGGTAAACCGATCAGTACGCTGCTCCGAGCCGGTAACGGACCGGCGCGGTGATCTCTTCTCGAGCCTGAACCAGCGTCCCGCTGCAATCATCCGTCGTCTGCAGGGACAGGTACAGCCAGAACCAGAATCCCTTCATTGTGCCGTGGTAGGCGCCGAACTGGCCAGGTTCCACCTGGCGGGCCAGGATTATCCTGGCATTCGCCCGAATCCTCGTGACATCGACTGGATATTTGCGGTAACCGACATGCTTGCCACAAATCTGAATACCCGCGATCGGAAACTGATCAAGACAACCTTGCAGGCAGCAAACCAGTTTGATCTTGGCAACCTGCCCCGGGGTGCGATTCACGCTGACCTGTTCCACGATAATGCCTTGTTTGTCGACAATGAGCTTGGCGGCATTCTCGATTTTGACTATGCCTGCAGCGGCAGCTTCGTATATGACATTGCAGTGCTTTTGAATGACTGGTGTATCGACAGCCGCGGCGACCTGGTCGACAGCCGGGTTAATGCGACACTCGAAGCCTACCAGCAGCAGCGTCGCCTGAAGACTGTGGAAATCGACGCCCTGCCGTTAATGTTGCGCATCGCTGCACTTCGCTTCTGGTTGTCCCGGCTCTACGACAAGGCTTTCCCACTCAGCGGAGAGCTGACATTCATCAAAAGTCCCGATAGTTTCCGCGACATGCTTGTGCTGCGCAGTTCACAGCAAGATAAGACTGCAAAGCTGCTACTTCCGCACCGACAGCGGTGAACGGCTGAACTATACAAAATTGTGGCGGGCCCTGAAGCCAGTTTTTATTTTCCGATACAGAAGGTCGAGAAAATCTTTCCCAGCAAGTCTTCGCTGGTAAATTCGCCGGTGATCTCATTTAAAAATCTTTGCGCTTCGCGTAAATCCTCAGCCATGAGCTCTCCCAATCGGGTTCCGTCAAAAGTGTGGGTGGCCCGCAGCACAGATTTTTGCGCTCGCAACAGTGCATCAACGTGGCGTCGCCTGGCCATAAATGCCTGATTATCCTGGTTAAAGTCGGACACATTTCCGGTTATTCGTTGTATCAACAAATCCATGCCTGTGCCATCCAGGGTAGAGATATAGAATGCTTCCGGATCACGTTGCTGATCAGCCGGGGACAAATCGGATTTGCTGAATACCAGCTGCAAGTTATGGCTTTCGAGTTCATCGATAATTTTCTGATCCGCAGGAGTTGATCCCTTGCTGGAATCGACCAGATAGATGATTATGTCCGCCTGACTGATGGTTTCCCAGGCACGTCGTACGCCCTCCCGCTCGACCGGATTTTCGGATTCACGCAGGCCCGCGGTGTCGGTAATCTTAAGCGGGATGCCCTTAAGCGATATGTGTTCGCGTAACACGTCGCGCGTGGTGCCTTCGATTTCGGTAACAATAGCGGCCTCGTAACCGGCGAGATAATTTAGCAGGCTGGATTTACCGGCATTGGGGAGCCCTGCTAACGTTACGCTTAATCCTTCCTGCAGCGTTCTACCCTGCTCGGCCTGCTCAAGCAGGCTTTGCAAATGCTGACTGCAATCTTTGAGTCGCTGGTTAATATCGCCGCTGTTCAGAAAATCAATCTCTTCTTCGGCAAAATCGAGCGCCGCTTCAATATAGGCACGCAAATTAATGATTTCGTCAATGAGACTGTTAACCTGCTGCGAAAACCTGCCCTCCAGGGAGCGCATCGCGGCCCGAGTTGCCGCCCGGCTGCCCGATTCGATCAAGTCAGCGATCGCCTCGGCCTGGGTTAAATCAAGTTTATCGTTGAGAAACGCGCGTTCTGAAAACTCACCGGCCCGAGCCAGTCGCGCACCAAGCTCACAGAGTCTTTCCAGTAGCATATCGAGTACGATCGGGCCGCCATGTGCCTGAATTTCGACACAATCTTCACCGCTGAAGCTATGCGGGGCCTTGAAATACAGGCACAACCCATGATCAAGCACTGCATCATCGGCATCAAAAAACTGCCGAAATTGAATCAGTCCGGGTTTTATTTTGCTTTTGCTAATGGCCTCGCCGATCGCGAGCGCCCCGGTTCCGGATAAGCGTAAGATACCGATGCCGCCGGTTCCGGGGGGCGTTGCAATTGCGGCAATGGTTTCATGCGACGGCATGGTGATAAAGGTGCGCTGGTTGAGCCAGAAACCAGCTTACTTGGTAGCCCCGGCCTCGATACGTTTGGTAATGACCCACTGTTGTGCAATCGACAGTGTGTTATTAATAACCCAGTACAATACCAGCCCCGAGGGAAAGAAGGCAAAGAAGATCGTAAATACGAATGGTAGAGCCATCATTATTTTGGCCTGAATCGGGTCCGGCGGCGGCGGATTCAGACGCTGCTGAATGATCATGCTGATCCCCATCACAACCGGTAACACGTAAAATGGATCCATCACCGACAGGTCCTTGATCCAGAATATAAAGGGTGCCTGGCGCAGGTCTACACTTTCAAGAAGCGCCCAGTAAAGTGCGATGAAAACCGGTATTTGCACCAGTATCGGCAGGCAACCGCCCATCGGATTTATTTTCTCGGTTTTATAGAGCTCCATCATCGCCTGGTTCATTTTCTGGCGATCATCACCATAACGCTCCTTGAGGGTCTTGAGGCGCGGACTTACTTTGCGCATTTTCGCCATCGAACGATAACTGGTTTCCGACAGTTTGTAGAATACTGCCTTGACTGTCAGCGTCAGCAGGATGATCGCAACTCCCCAGTTGCCCACAAAACCGTGGTACCACGAAAGCAGCCAGTAAAGAGGCTTGGAAAGAAAAGTCAGTACTCCGTAATCGACAGTGAGATCGAGACCCGGCGAAATTTCCTCGAGCCGACGCACTATCTTGGGTCCTACAAACAACTGGCTGACAAATTCGCTGCTGCCGCCGACTGCGACCACGCGGTTAGCGGAGCGCAGGCCAACGGTGTAGGTCGACGGATTGCGCTTGGTATTGGCAATCGTATAAATCAGGTTTTTTTCGTCCTGACCCGGTATCCATGCCGATAGAAAGTAGTGGTGGATCATAGCAATCCATCCCCCGGTGGATTCGAGTTTCAGCTGCTCATCCTCCATGTCATCGAAATCTACTTTTTCGTACTTGGTCTCTTCGTTATAGTGAACCGAGCCGGTATAGGTATAGAGCAGACGCGAGGTTTCGAGCGGTCGTGAGCGCTGGATCTGGCGATATTCGCTGCCCTGCCATTCCTGTGCCGAGCCGTTCTCAATCTGGTGCTTTACGTCGACCAGGTAGTCACCGCGCCTGAAGTGATAACTCTTGACGACTTTGATGCCGTCCTGGGTCCAGTACAGTGGTACCACAAGCTCATCTTGACCATCGGCAAGTTCATAAACGGTCTGATCCGTACGGTAAATACTGTAGTGCGTTGGTGCCTTATCTTCTTTATTACGCAGACCGCTTTGTACAATGTAGATCGAGTCGCTATCGCTATGGACCAGTTCCAACCAGTCGTCGGGTTGTTCCAGTGAGGTTGGATACTTTTTGAGTTTAAGCGAGCGTATTACGCCGCCCCGTGTGTCGATCATTGCCTGCACAACATCGGTTTCGATCCTGACCAATTGCTGTTGCGGCAGAGTTGGTGAAACTTCCCCGGTGCTGGTGCTGCTACCCGCTACAGTGCCCGGGCTTAATTCATCGGCCTGCTCCGGCAAATCATCTCCGGGGATCCCCTGCTCGGCTACGTTGCCATCGGCGGGGGTATTAGGTTCACTGCTGGAAACCGGCTGGGGGCCATAGTCAATTTGCCACTGCTGCCACATCAACATGCCAACGAAAACCAGTGCTGCAAACAGAAAAAGTCGCGAATTATCCATGGTTATGATCACTGCAGGAGCCTGGAACCGGGTCATAACCCCCCTCATGCCATGGATGACAGCTGCCAACGCGTTTTAATGTCAGCCAGAAGCCTTTCAGCACACCTTGCGACTCGATCGCTTCAAGCGCGTATTGGGAACAGGTGGGTGTATAACGGCAATGGTTCCCAAGCAACGGGCTCACCAGATAGCGATAGGCGTGAATCAGTATTAGCAGGGACTTTCGCATTGTTTGATGATGCTATTCCAGTGTTGATCCAATGTGGCTCGAAAATCTGCCGGCCGGGTTAATAATATTTCGCGTTTCACCATAATCACAATGTCACGCGCCGGCAAGCGATGCCTGTTTTTGCGAAAGCTCTCCCGCAACAACCGTTTCAGCGCATTGCGCTTCACCGCGGTTGGTACCTGTTTGCGCGCTATCGCAAACCCGATACGAGGGCATGCACCCGTATTTTTACCAACCAGGAGCGTAATACGGTTATCGCCAATTCGAATATTGTTCTTAAAAACCTGCTGAAAATCGATTGCGCTCGTTAATCTCAGCTGTCTTGGGAAAGACTCGCTGACACTGACATCCACTTTACGGTGTGAGGCGTGCTCTGCCTTTCGCTCTGCGGGCTCGAATTACATCACGTCCGCCGCGGGTTTGCATACGCGCACGAAAGCCATGCGTTCTGGCACGCTTAAGGTTACTGGGTTGAAATGTACGCTTCATATCAAACGCCTCGGCTGTTTAGTTTGTCTATTTCAACAAGGCGCGACAATGTACTGTTAGAGTTGCGTTACGTCAATATTTAATTGAGCTTTACAACGAAATTTCTGCCTTTTCGCAGTTATGGCATCGATGGGTTATGAATTGGGCACGAAACATTTATTTTTTTGTTCATGCCTCTTGCTAGGGCTGTGGATAAGTATAATATTATGCCTTACCGGCCGAGATCCTAAATTTACCGAAATAGCGGTTAATACAGCCGAAAAAACAATTTTTGGGGGTTTTTACCCGGCCTGCGCATCACGTTGGCTCTGGGTTTGACCACCTATTCCGTCCACTTTGGTACGTGAATATAAACAAACGGGGACGTTTTGAATTCAATCTGGCAACAGTGTATTTCCTGCCTCGAAGGCGAAATCAGTGAGCAACAACTCAATACGTGGATTTTGCCATTACAGGTAGAACAGGAGCTTAATACGCTGAAACTGTTAGCTCCGAACCGTTTTGTCATGGATTGGGTTCGCAAACACTTTCTTGATCGTATACGCGAACTGATTACCAGTCTCGATGACAGCAAATCAATGTCGGTGAGCCTGATGATTGGTTCCCACGCCAGGGTGGCTGAACCCGCTGCTGTTGCCGCGACACCACCTCCGCGAACCTATCGCTCCTCGGGTGTTAACGAATCTCAAAAATTCAAAAACTTTGTCGAAGGCAAATCGAATCAACTCGCGCGAGCCGCGTCGATCCAGATCAGCAGTAATCCGGGCTCCGAGTATAACCCGCTTTACATTTACGGCGGTGTAGGTCTCGGAAAGACCCATTTGATGCATGCAATTGGTAATCAGATCCGTGAAAACAACCCGGCCGCGAACATTTTGTACGTGAACTGTGAACGTTTTGTCTCTGACATGGTGAAAGCCTTGCAGCATAGTCGCATGGATGACTTCAAGAACTCATATCGTAGCCTCGATGCCCTGCTCATTGATGATATCCAGTTTCTCGCTGACAAAAACCGCTCACAGGAAGAATTTTTCCACACTTTCAATTCGCTTTATGAAGCGCATGCCCAGATGGTCATTACCTGTGATCGATTTCCAAAAGAAATCGACGGACTCGAAGATCGAATCCAGTCTCGCCTGGGGTGGGGACTGGCGGTTGATATCAAACCTGCTGACCTCGAGACTCGGGTAGCAATACTGATCAGCAAAGCCGAACAAGCCAATGCAGACGTACCTGATGATGTCGCATTTTTTATTGCTGAGCGTTTCAAATCGAACATTCGTGAGCTCGAAGGTGCGCTAAAACGTGTGGTTGCTCACGCTCGCTTTACCGGTGAACCGATTACCCAGGATTTTGCACGCCAGGCCCTAAGAGAGTTGCTCGCGGTGCAAGACAAACCCATCACGATCGATAATATACAGAAGCTGGTCGCGGAATATTTCAAGATCCGGGTTGCTGATCTATTATCAAGTCGGCGCAACCGTTCTATTACACGTCCGCGTCAGATAGCGATGGCTCTTGCAAAATCATTGACGCGACATAGTTTGCCTG
>Ga0265309_10000861_pt1 | contig 12844 bp, 21 predicted proteins | sample Helome_FD_192492 | JGI IMG/M metagenome (GOLD analysis project Ga0265309, IMG submission 192492) | Marine sediment microbial communities from subtidal zone of North Sea - Hel_20160524 (Illumina Assembly) | ecosystem: Environmental > Aquatic > Marine > Subtidal zone > Sediment ...
CCGAGGCATTCGCCTCTACGAGCAGTTCATCGACCGCCGCTCATGGCTCGACTTCGTGCGGCGCGGCCACGAGGCTGCGCGCCGTGAGCTAGAGGCATTGGAATGACCTCGAGCCCCGCTCCCTCAATCAGCAGCTCGTGAACAAGGGCTTCGCAAAGGTCGTTGCTTGGGTGGGGGAGATAGTCCGACGTCAGCTGGGGTCGCTGACGAAACCGCAATTGCGATTGATGGCTTCCGCTGCCGCATCATAGCATTGCGCGTAGTCGTTCATGTACTCGTCACAGGTGAGGCCGCCCAGGCACTGGAAGTAGCTCGCAATCGCCACCTTGCAGCCGTCTGAGTAAACAGAGTACTCGGCCACATAGTCTTCAACGCACTGCTCCACCGTGGGGAAGAGCGGGTCTTCTGGACGACATTCGGCGGACTTCATGCAGAACGCGCTGATGCCTTGATTGAGTTGCTCGGTTGCCGTCGCCGAACCGTCGCCACAGCCGACTCCGTTCAGCGGCAGCGCGGCAAGGGCCAAACGTGGAATCACTTTTTTTGGAGAAAAGAGCATCGTGGCATCGACCATAGTCAAACATCGTCACTCGTGGTCGAAAAAAGCAGGCCCCTACGCCACATCCAAATCAACATCCGTCGGCCGCCATCTTGGAAACCAACAACATCGCCCAACGCGGCACCGGGCTCTCCGCGCTTTCCCAAAGCCGCACCGTCCGTCGGTCGACTTGAAGCAGCTCGGCCAACGCCCACATAAGTTGCTCACAAAGCCGAGGCGCACAAAACGCTGTGCGACCTAGACAGCTCGTCCGAGCGTTGGCCATTCGCAGACATCAGCCAAACCGTTTCGCCCGCCGCGACGTCGCCCTAGACCTCCAATCGTTCCTTGACGTTTTCCATCGACAGCTGGGCTTCGCGTTGGTTGCGCTTGAACACGGCTTTCTCGGCTAGCTTCCCCAACACGGGAATCGGGATCGTATAATCCACTTCGAAATCCAGTGTTGTCCCGCCCTGATGAGGCGCGAAGGTGAACGTAATCGTGCTCACCATCCCCCCTTCTTGCTTGGAGACCGAGCGTTGGTTTGGGACCTGCTCGATAATCTTGCTCTCTCCATGAAACGGAATCCCAATCATCGAGTATGTCCAGCGGTTGTGCTGGCCAACCCCCGAGCCGCTCACGTCGGTCACCTCCGTCAAGCCTACGAACCACTCCGGTAGGTTGATTGGGTTGGTGACGTACGCGAAGACCTTCTCGACAGGTGCACTAATGCTGATGCTCTTGTGAATCTGAGGCATGCCTTCACCCTCCTTTTCGGGAAAGGTGATGCTACCAGGGCGTGAAGTTCTTGAGCATACGTAATTATTCACCTTCGAGGCGAGCACATCACGCTGGCAACGCACCCACGTCGCACATCATGCCGTGTGGCCCAGCTGCGTAGCGTCTGATCTTTCCCAGACCGGCTGGCTCGCAGTCGACCGTGCAGGGATCGGGTGCAAACAACAGGCCGCGCAGCCTGTAAGTTCGGCTATTGTTGTGACTGCAGCACTAGACGCCCCTTACCCTCGGGCGCCCCTTCACACCACATCGAGCTGCGCCAACTTCCCAAAGTGCGCATCCCGCGTACACAAGCTCGCCCCATGCTCCGTCACCAACGCCGCAATCCAAAGGTCATGGGTCGGCACCGGCGTCCCCTGTTGCCGAAGCTGCCGAAAGAGCGACGCGTAATGATGCGTCGTCGCGTCCGTCGCATACACCACCTGCACCCCAGGCTCCCCCAAGAACCGCTGAAGCACCCGCTCGTTCGAACGCCCCTGCGTCCCCACGGCAAACCCCGCCCGAAGCTCCGCTACCACCAAAAACGGAACCAACACCGTGCGCGCCCCTTCGACCAGCGCCCGCACCTCCGCGTCCCCCCGCATCAAGTCCACGTACCGATTCGTATCGAGCGCGAGCTTCACTTCCACATCTCGTCATCGATGCCCCGCTGCGCCTCGAGTGCGTCGTCGACCGCCGCATCCTCCACCCAAGCCGCCGCCGCGCTCCTCAACGAACGCCAATACAAAACCCTCCTCGCCGACCTCCGCCGCATCATCGGCGAAGGCAAGCAAGAAGCCGAACGCGCCGCCGCCCAAGCCCTCCTCGAAAGCTACTGGTCCATCGGCAAACGCATCGCCAAAGAAAAGCTCACCACCCGCGCCGGCTTCCACAACGCCATCCTCACCGACCTCTCCGCCACCCGCCTCCGCACCGCCATTCAAGGCGCCCGCTACGAAGCCGTCCAACGCCAAAAGCCCGGCAAGCCCCTCATCCTCCCGCGCCCCCGCGACCCAAGCTACCTCTACAAAGCCGAAGTCCGCGACGTCATCGACGCCGACACCCTCCTGCTCGACATCGACCTAGGCTTCGAAGTCATCCGCCGCTACGTCGCCCACGTCTTCTACGCCTTCAACAAGCGCGGCATCGAGCACACGTTCTTGAAGGGGCGCTATCTCAACCAGGAGCTGGTGGACAAGCGGTTTGCCAAGATGGTGTAGTCGTTCGGGACCCTAGCTCACTCGTTGCGCGCCTTCCGGGTGCGGAAACAGCAACCCGCGCACTGAGAGGTCTTCATCGAGCTGCGGCCAGTGGATGCCAACCCCGCCGCCCACGAGCCGCAAATCCTTGCGCTGCTCTGGTGTGGCCTGCCGCAACCTCGGAAACCACGAAATCGGCACTTCGAGCATCCGCCCGTCCTCGAGCTCCACGCGCATCACGCCGCCAGAAATCGAAACTGATTTCGCCGTCGGATGCTCAGGGGCCAAAGTAATCATGCCATCGCTCCAGTAGGTAGTCCCGATGCTCTTGCACGAGCCGCATGGAGCCTCGGAGCTCCATGAATGTCATGCCCCGGTAGTATGCCATCGTCACGGGGCTCAACCAATACTTCACGACTCCACCGCCTCGTTCGACGTGAACGTGGGGCGGCTCCCATCCCTCGTCACTGAAGAAGAAGACGCGGAACCCGCCCCGCCGAAGCACCGTCGGCACACTCGGTCATCGGTCATCCGCAACGAAGGTTGCCGCCCCCGCCAAGGAAGCGGCACCGCTCGCGAGTGACCCCCTCGTTGGTCGAAACACAAAGGATCCCGCCACCCCGTCTGCCGCCCCTAGCCATGTTCGCGTTTAGGGTGTTCATTCGTGACCAACTGGGTGGTCCCCCTCTGCGATAGCCGCCTAGAGCGGCATCGCCTTCGACCTCCCGGGGCTCGGGCTCGCAGACAGGCCGGAGGACTTCGACTACTCGTGGACCGGGCTCGGGCGCTTTGCCACAGCCGCGGTGCAGGCACTGGGTCTGCAGAGGTTTCACCTCGTCGTGCACGACATCGGCGGGCCGGTGGGCTTCGAGATGGCCGCTCAGGTCCCCGAACGGATCGCGTCACTGACCATCCTGAACACGCTCATCGAGGCCGACAAGTTCAAGAAGCCATGGTCCATGCGTCCATTCGCTACGCCCGGCCTCGACCGCATGTGGATCTGCTGTTCGGAGACGACAACGCCAGGGCGTTCCTGAAGATGATGAAGTCGTTCGAGCCGACTCCCGAGAAATCGCTCCTGTATCAAGGCGTCGCATCTTGACCGGGTTGGCCATCGACCCCGACACCCTCCTGCGCGCCTCTACGTCCTCTGGTGCCCCAGCACGATCTCCACCTCCGGATACCGTTCAGCGAAAGCCCGAATCCGCTCCAGCGACTCCTGCGCCCGTTCCGTCGTCTCGCTCGTTGCACCGCTCGGCCCCACCGCATGTTCAAACCCCCAGCGCATGTGGCAAGCGTCGCCCGTCAACAGAACGGCCCCCTCCGCACCATTGACGAGATAGCTCACGTGCCCGGTCGTGTGCCCAGGCGTCGAAATCGCCCAAAACGATCCATCCCCGTAAAGGTCAATCGCGCGCCCCAAAGGCTCGAGCACCACCGCGTTGCTGAAGTCGAGCTCGCGAAGCACTCGCGCATCATCGACCAGGCCGTGGTTCAGCCGGTGCCCAAGGTCATCGAGCTCCGCAGCGCCGGTGTAGAGCGGAAGCGACTCGTCAAACGTCGGCAGCGCCGTCGCATGGTCCGAGTGAAGGTGCGTGAAGTAAATCGCGCCCACATCTGCGTTCGCGTGTCGAAGTTGCGCGTGCACGTCTTGGCCAGGACGCTGCGAAAAGTGCAACCCCAACCAACCCATCACGAGCCGACCGACACCGCGCATGTGTCCCAATGGCTCAGTCGCGTAGACCTCATCCAGCCCCGTGTCGATTAACACATCGCCTCGCTGCTCGTGCCGGACGAGATGAGCAAACACCCGGAGCGGTGACCCGTCATCTTTGAATCCAGCCATTGCCGAATGGTCGCCGTTCAAAAGCAGCTCCTTCGGGAAGTGCACAATCCCAGTGTCGAGCGTGTCCACGTGAATCGGCCCCGGCCGCGCAAACACCTCGCCCCAGGTCGACGCCTGCCCCCTCTTAAAGGAAGTCGGCTGCCGAGACGCCCCGGGTGGTTCGAACACCACTGCGCCCGTCGTGAGTACTGCTGCTGCCACCAGGGCCACAGCTGCGATGATTCGGAATTTCGTCATGTTCCTGCCTCCTCCCAGCATCATGGGCCCCGGCACATCATGCGAAAAATGCATAGATTGCATTTAGACTATTATCCTATGATATAATGACTGCCGATGCCCAGCCTCGAATCGATCGATCTCGACCGAGTCCTCGCCCTGCACTGGCTCCTCGAAGAGGCGCACGTCAGCCGTGCGGCCCGCCGCATGAGCACGAGCCAACCGGCGATGAGCCGCACCCTCAACACGCTCCGTGACCTATTCCACGATCCGCTCCTAGTCCGCAGCGGCCGAGCGATGGTCCGCACCCCATTCGCCGAGTCCCTGCGACCCCGCCTCTCGGTCGCCATCACCGACTTGCGCACAGTGCTCCGCGACCCAGAACCATTCTCACCCGAAACCGCCACCGGCACCATTCGCGTAGCGACCACCGACTACGCCGCAGCGCTCGCAGTCACCGCATGGAACACCTGTGTCCGCCCCGAGGCTCCGCTCATGGACCTAGAGCTCGTCCCGTTCGGGCCCACGACCCCAGAGGACGCCATTCGCGGCGAGCTCGACCTAGCCATCGCCGGCGCCGACGTCCCCGGCATCGACGATCGCTACGTCGTCAAGCCCTTCCTAACGGAAACTTTCGTCAGCGTAGTCCGAGCGGGCCACCCACTCTCGCGTCGCAAAGTCTCACTCTCCCGTTTCGCAGCCCTCGATCACGTGCTCGTCATCACAGGCAGCGGCCAACTCTCCTCCGTCGACCGCAAGCTTCAGTCGCACGGCTTGTCACGCCGCATCGCACTCCGAGTCCCCAGCTTCTGGACGGCCCTACACGCCGTGCGCGACAGCGACGCAGTCACCACCCTACCAAAACGCTTCGTCGACATCGCCGGCACCGACGTCGCCGCCCTCCGACTCGCCGACGAGATCCCCGGCTTCTCCCTCAACCTGCTATGGCACCCGAGAAACACAACGAGCCCACGACACCGGTTCGTGAGGGAGGCGCTGCTTGCGTGGGCAAGACCGAAGACGACGTCCCCCACCTAGGCACCGCGTTCGCGTTGAGCTCCTGGCCGGCCGCCGCATTCTTCTCCGTCCCTCTTCCGCCCGCACTCCGCAATCCCAACGCATGTTTGTCCCTTACTAGTTGGTTCGATGCTCGTTGTAGGAAGGTCATCCGTGCTGGTACGTCCGACCACGGAACGTGCCGAAAACCCAGCCTAAGATCCGTGTTTGGAGCAGCCTGACCATCAGGTCTCCCAAGCGGGGTGACAGCGCCTGCGCAAACATCAAGAGCCGGGGCTGCCAGGGGACCACGATGCGAGGCTTGCGCCGCTCCAGGCCGTTCAACGCAGCCACTGCCACTTGGTCGACGCGAATCGGCGTCAGGCGTCGAAACGGGGGCGGCATGTCTTCAACTTGTACCGTCGACAGAAGCGGCGTCTGCGTGAGCGACGGGAGGATCACGGAGACATCGATACCGGACCCGCGCAGCTCTTGTCGGAGTGCGTCGGTGTATCCGATGATCGCGTGCATCACACTCGCGTAGCCGCCGAACTGCGCAAACGCCTTTCGACCCATGACCGACGACATGTTGAGAATCCGCCCTGAACCCTGCTTTCGCATGGCGGGCACCACAGCTTGCGTCACGCGCACGGTTCCGAGGTAGTCGATGTCGAACATCTCCCGGACTCCGTCGAGGAACCACGGCGCGTCCGTTGGCCCCACTTCGGACTTACCAGCGTTGTTGAAGAGAATGTCGACACGCCCGTAGTGCTCGAGCACGCGTGCAATCGCAGCGTCGACCTCTTGCTTGGAGGCGACGTCGGCGGGCGCAACGAAAACGTCTTCTCCCATTGCTCGAATCTCGCCGGCGACCTCATCGAGCTTCTCGCGCGACCGCGAAAGCAACACCGTCCTTGCGCCTTCTCTTGCGAATGCGAGAGCGGCTGCGCGTCCGATACCACTCGATGCCCCGGTCACGACGACTACTTGGTCCTTGAAACGTTTCTTACTCATGGCAATCTCCTTTACGTGTAGTTACACGTATTGTTTTAAAAAAATCACGGATGCAGGCGGTCCCGCATCGCGTCGAGCTCCCTCTGAAGTGATTTCCAACGGTTTGCACCAAACTCCCGCAACATGCGCTCATGCGCCTGCTTCCAGAGCGGCAGAGCGGCGTCGAGCCTGCGCTTTCCCTTGGCCGTGAGCCTCACCGTCTTCGAACGCCCATCGGCGCCGGGCCCGACTTTCACCAACCCGTCTCGCTCGAGCACCTTTAGATTTCGGGTCAGCGTCGTACGCTCAATCTCCATCGCCTTCGACAGCTCGGTAATCGAGATCCCGTCGTAGGCATCGGCCACCGCCAGGGCCGTGAATTGCGTGTTTTTGAGCCCCGTGGGCTCGAGCGCGCGGTCATACGCCTGCCCCAGCACACGCGCGGTCTTCCGCGTGTTGAAGCACGCACAGTCGAGAGGGGTCGGTGCCTTGGCCATGAAACGTGTATATACACTATTTTGTCGCTGTCAAGTGCTCCGACAAGCGTCGTGCGGCTGATTGCCAGGCGCTAGCTCAGAAGTCCGGCAGACCCCTCACGCCACATCCAAATCGATATCCGTCGGCCGTCCCTCTTCATCGGCAAGCTCCGTCAACCACGTACGCATCACCGCGCGCCCCTTCGAGCGCTCATCTGCCATCTTCGACACCAGCAACATCGCCCAAGGCGGCACCGGGCTCTCCTCGCTCTCCCACCGCTGCACCGTCCGCCGATCCACCTGCAGCAAGTCGGCCACCGCCTGCATGCTCATCTCGCAAAAGCTGCGGCATAGCCGGAACGATTGGGGCCCCCGAAGCTTCTCGGCAAAGATCCGCTGCGCGACCTTTCCCTCGAACACCTCGAGGTCATCGAAATCGATGAGCGGCCCCAAGTCGGGTCGCTTCTTGCTCACCGAACACGGAACCCGGCCGCGAAACGTCCGGCCATCTAGTTTGATCTTGAACTCTGTCGTCCGCATGGTCTTGTTCACTTGGCCTCTCAGTAGACGGTGATGACTAGAATCCCGTCCTCCAAGATGACCGCGACCTCCAAATCGTCGCCCTCCGCGTCGGGACCGAGGACCGTCCAGTCCGACGCCCGGCCCCTGCCGCTCGCTCGAACGCTCTTCGCGTTGGCGAGCGCACCGCGGACATCATCACGCGTCGCTCCACACTCCACCGCTTCCCGAGCCGCGTGAGCGGTGAAGCGAACTCGGTTGGCCTTCGCCAGCCCCCGAATGGCCCGAAGCGCCTCCTCTGAATCCATCTATCCACGATTAGGACAATTTGTCCTAATCGCAGAAGTTGTCAATCTGGAGGTTGGCGCTGGTGCCTTAGGCGATGTTCGGGGCTTGGCATGCATACCCCGTCATCGGTCACCGACGGCAGAAGTTGCTCAAGCCCTCCGCCGCCTCACCGAACCCGACTGGCACCGCGGCGTCGCGTACGTCGGCACGTCACGCGCGCGAACCGGGCTTCACGTCTTCATTCACGAAGATTGCGACGAGAAGCGGCGCGAGCGCGAGGTGGAGTGGCGGGAGAGGGTCACCGATCCCGTTGGAGCGTATGCACCTCAAGAATGATTGACGTACACGCATGGTTATTCGGAGCCGGGCGCCTACGGCTGCACCTCAAACGCGCCGACGTCGCACATCGCTCAGAACATGAGTCGCGAGCGTGTGGGATCCCATTGTACCCGTCGCAGTGTCCCGTCATGCGCTTCCCTAAGGCTGTCCCGGTCACGCTTGCGCCTGCGCAGCAGAATGCTGGAGGCGATCATTCCAGCGAAGCTACCGACCAAGAGAGCCACGCCGGTCCACGCCAACGGGTTGACCCACTTTGGCTCGGGGGTGCACTCCCCGAAGATGCAAAAATTTGAGAAAGATTCACCAATTGCGAACCCCAAAAACATCCCACCAGCGAAGAAAGCAGCAGAAGAGCTGCCGAGCCCAATTTTCGCTCGCCGCACACGAACGTCCATCTGCTCGAGGGTGTATCCGTCGAGTGTCCGTGGCGGGATTGGCGCAACGTCCACACCCGCAGCATCTAGCCTGAGTTGTAGCGCGGGCTCTTCGGATGCTGGTTCAGACGAGGGTGCTGCGGGCTGCTCTAGATGTGACTCGGTGGTCGCGCCTTGCTTTTCGACTTGCGCATTCGTGCTCTGGGGGAACACCGCTACCAACCCGCAAACACATAGAAGCCCGAATAAGTACCGCATGACAACCTTCCGGTCCGGTCATGGGGAATGTGGGGTCGCCGGGTAGCGCCTGGAAATACGTAATTCTTTACTCGCGCCTACGGCTTCACCAAGAATTGATTGAGGCGACAGCAACTGCGGCGCCAATCCCCACAGCCACGAGGCCAACTCCCAGTATTACGCCGACCGCGATACCGGCTTTTGCGCCTCGACTGCGCCCCTCGGTGCCTCTCTGCGTCCCGCTCTTCTCACTCTCGGTCTCGTAATGCTCAATGGATCTCTGACTAAGGGTGTCGATGTCAGGCACTTCGCTCGCTGGTGCGGGGGAGGACACAGATTCCTCTAGGTTTGACTCGGAGGTTGCGACTCCCGCATCCGCCTGTGCGCTCTTGGGCTTCTCCGCATTGGGCTCGGTCTGGTCGGACGCGGCTTCAGCGTCGGCAGCGGCATCGAGGTATAGGTAATAACTCGCCCGCAACATGAACTGCGGTGGCAGACGATACCTCGCATGGACAGCCGGGGCAGCGCTCGTCGCGACCTCTTCACCGGTCCGTGCTGCTACTCGCTCCGGCAATGCGACCAACAGCGTGAGAGCGCACAAAAGAGTAATTAAACACCGCATGACCACCTCCTCACCCGGTCGTAGGTAACCTGGGGTCGCCGGACCGCGCCGCGCTATACGTAATTCTTTAGTCGCTGGCCGAGTGCAGACGCAGGTTTTGCGTTTAGGGCGTGGGGGGCGCAACGGGTTCGCGCAAGTAGTCATCATTCACGAGGATTGCGATGAGAAGCGGCGCGAGCGTGAGGAGGAGTGGCGGGGGAGGGTGGATAGTGATGTGGAGATGCTGTTGTTGGGGGCAGGTTGAGAGAGCACCAAGCCCCGCCCCTACGCCGCGCTTTCGTCTTCGGTCCGCCATCCAGGAAACAACAACACCGCCGGATGTACATGGAGCGCCCTCGCCAGCATCTTCGCCCGTTCCGCCCCAAGCTTCACACGGTCTGTCTCAATCGCCGAAATCGTCGACTGCGCAATCCCGGCGAGTGCGGCGAGCTCATTCTGACTAAGCTCGTTGAGCTCGCGTGCAATGCGCACCGATTGACCCACCGACAACTGCCGCCGCAACTTGGCATCCGAAAAGCGCCCCTTGAGCGCAGCGCTAGTCTTTCTTCCGGTAGTCATGCGGATTCACCTCGAGAACGAACACGGCCAGCTCATCGCCCCGCACCGTGTAGATGACACGCCACCGACGCGAGAGCCAAGACGACCTGGCGCCTCGCCATTCTCCCTTGAGCGCATGGTCGCGAAAGCCAGGAAGCCGCCGAAGCCCAGCCGGGCCATCGAGCTCCACCACGCTTCTCCAAAACTCATACTTCTCCTGCACATTGTTCGGCGCTCGCTTGAGTTGCCTTCCGACGCCAGCCGCTTCGACAACCCGCCACATAGCTAATTCAGTCTATACCAAATATGATATGCAATGTCGAGCTGAGACTGAGGAAGGGCAGGGCAAACACTTCGCATACCCTTTCATCGACCACCTTCGTCGGAAGTTTCTCTGAAGTTCGAAAAGACAACAGTCCGCGCGGCCTGTTAGTTCGGCTATTGTTGTGACCAAGGGAGCCTTGATGAATTCGAGATCCAGCTCACGCCCAGACTACCGAGACGCTAGTGAACGAGCCACCGCAGCGTTTCTCTGGTTCTTGATTGCGCCTCCGACTCTCCTCAACGTCAGCATGAACTATCACGTTTCGGAAAGCCCTTGGGATCCGCCCCCACTGTCCTTGGAAATCGTGGGGTTGGTCGCTCTCATGTCGGCGCTTCTTGGCTACATGCTTTCGAGACGACTCAAAGAAGGGCCGAAGGCTAAAGGGAGGATGCCTTATTTGAAGTACTTGGGAACGTTCCTCGCTGCGATGGCGCTCGCGTGGTCGCTCCACGTCTATGGGATGGTGTTCGCCATGCATGGGATTCCCCCAACCACAGCGCTGCTGCTTTTCTTCGGCCCCGCGTGGCTATTGTTCTTGCTCAATCTCCCAACCAAGAAGACGGTCCGCACCTGGACAGGTCGTGGCTCGTCAGAGGGATAGCGATCCGAGCCCCTAAGAACCCACCGCCGCCAACTCGAGCCTCTACCGCGTCCCCCGCGCAATCTGACTCACCCGCTGCTGCGACAGCTCCAGCAGCTCCGCAATGTCCCGCGTCCCCAACCCCTTCTTCTGAAGCACCCGAACCGCCCGCCGCCGCTTCGCCGCCAGCTTCCGCGACACATCAGAGTGTAGCCGCGCCAGCTCCTCCGTCTCCGCCAGCTCCTCCTCGAGCGCCGGCTCGAGCTCAACGCGGTCCACAATCGTCGCCGAGTCTGCATCGTCGTACCAGAGCGAAAGCGCATCGCGGATGTTCTCCCGCGCCGTACGCAGCGACCGCGCAAACGTGTGAATCTCGTGCCGATGCCCCCGGATGTACACAATCCAAGCCCCGTCCGGCTCCCGCGAGTAAACCGCCGTGTAGGTCCCCTTGCCGGGTAGCACGTCGTCGTCGGCCATCATCGGCCTCCCTTCAGCCAGCCGTCGCCGAAGCACGGCGCCAGCGCAATCTCAATGCTCTTGCAGGTCTTCGGGTGCACGTTGTCGCTCTTGGGAACAGTGGTCTTATAGGTGCCGCATCGACAGGCCATCTTCGTGTGCGACCCCTTGCCGGCCCTCGCCACCACGCCGCCACCGAGCCGCTCAATCCGCTTGATGATGTCCTTTGACCTCATGATAGACCAGCCCGCTAGTCAGTCAACGACCAGCAGGCTAGTCACTTCTGGAATCGGCGATTCGTCAGACCATTCCTGATAACCGGGGGACACCTGTCGCATACGCTGTCATCGGCGGATGGCGGCAGAAGTTGCCCCTCGCCTCCAACTCCAAGCACTGCGTCAAAGCCCGCATCGACGGCCGCCCCGGCCGCATCTCCATCCTGCTCCTCAAAAACCCCCGCCCCGACGAAGAACAACACCTCACCCGCCTAGCCCTCCGCCGCCTCACCAAACCCGACGTCCCCCACCTAGCCACCGCCACCCTGCAAAGCATCACCTGGTCCACCGTCTCCGGCTTCAAGGGCCTCGAAAACGACGTCATCCTCGTAGCCGGCCTCACCGACCTCGAATCCGACTGGCACCGCGGTGTCGCGTACGTCGGGATGTCACGCGCGCGGACGCGGTTGCATGTTCTCATTCACGAGGATTGCGATGGGAAGCGGCGGGCGCGTGAGGAGGAGTGGCGGGAGAGGGTCACCGATCCCTTGGAGCGTATGCACGTCAATACTGATTGACGTTCACGCATCGCTATTCCGAGCTGGTCGCTACGGCTCCGCGCCTCAAACGCACCCACGTAACAGCCACAAACAAAACGGCGACCCACGGAATAAACCGAAGGCCGCCGTTCTTGTTTGCTGCTTGGACTAGAGTTCCGGCTGCACCTCGAACGAACCCACGTCGCACATCGTGCCGCCCGTCTCCGGTCGTGGCTGGCCGCGCTGGTCAGTCGCCTCGCCGCAATCCACTGCTGGAATCACGTCGATGGCGACACTTCCCGCGCCAGGTTCATGGGTCATGGTCGGCCCGCCGTTGTCCTGTAGCGGTCCGAGCTTCAGGTCGTCCGCGCTGACGTTGATTTGGTCGGTGGGTTGGTCGAAGCCGCAGGTGTTGCCTCGGGATTCGAGGTTGTAGCCGCCTGAGTCGATTAAACCCACGCACTCCCCGTCTACGATTGTCGCCGTGACCATTGCAGGCGGCGCGTCGCCAGTGACCGCAATGACGGGATTCGATCCCCTCGACCTCAGTGTAGAGTTGGTCACTGTGAGGTCCCCGTCCGCGCTGACATTGGTGAGACCGCTGCCTTGGCTACCAAACGAAAGCGTGCTGTTGGCGATCAGCGTGTCACCGTCGTCGCTGAGGATTTCCATTTCTTCACTTCCGAGGACCGTGCAACCTCTCAGAGTGAGAGCGGCGCCCCGTAGCAAGCCGAGATCGCCCACCACGGCCTCGTCATCGTTTGTCACCGTG
>Ga0265309_10000862_pt1 | contig 12843 bp, 12 predicted proteins | sample Helome_FD_192492 | JGI IMG/M metagenome (GOLD analysis project Ga0265309, IMG submission 192492) | Marine sediment microbial communities from subtidal zone of North Sea - Hel_20160524 (Illumina Assembly) | ecosystem: Environmental > Aquatic > Marine > Subtidal zone > Sediment ...
CGCATTGGGAAGGACGATTTTGTAGACCGTCTGGAAGCGCGTCGCGCCCAGGGCGAGCGACGCGTCGCGGAACTCTTGAGGCACCGTTCTCAGCGCCTCTTCGGTCGTCACGATCACCACGGGCAAGGTCAGCACCGCGAGGGTGAGCGAGGCCCAGAGGATCGAGGGCTTTCCCCAAACGGGCGTCGTGTCGTCATAGAGGAGCGCATCCATGCTGCCGCCGACGAAAATGATGAAGAATCCGAGCCCAAAGAGACCAAAGACGATCGAAGGAACGCCCGCCAAGTTGTTCACCGCGATGCGCACGATCTTGGCGATGCGCGATCGGGGGGATGCGTACTCGGTCAGGTAGATTGCCGTCGCGATGCCGACAGGCACGCCGGCAATCGTCATCAGTAGCGTCATGAACACGGTGCCGTAGATCGCCGGCCAAATTCCGCCGCTGACCATGTCGGCGCCCGGGCTCTGAGTGAGGAACTCGGCAGAGATGACGGGTGCCCCGTGCCAGATGATCTGGCCGAGCAGCACCGCCAGCAGCAACAGAATGACCGCGAGCGAGACACCCGTCAGCCCTGCTAGCAGCCAGTCTTTGCTCGTGTACCTCATGACGCGGTCAGCTTCTTTTGCAGTCGCTGGATGAAAAGGTCGCCGAGAATGTTGAGGACGAAGGTCACGGCAAAGAGCATGACGCCAAGCAAGAAGAGAACGCGCCAGTGTGGATCGCCCTGTGCGACTTCACCGAGCTCCGCTGCGATCGTTGCGGTAACCGTGCGCACGCTGGTGGTGAAGTCGAAGAGCTCCATGATCGCTGCGTTCCCGGAAGCCATCAGCACGATCATCGTTTCCCCGATGGCGCGGCCGAACCCCAGGACGACGCCAGCGGCGATGCCGGGAATCGCGGCAGGGAGCACGACACGGAGCGCGACCTGATATTTGCGGGCTCCGAGCGCGAGGGCCGCCTCGGTCAGGGTACCCGGGACGGCTTGGATCGCGTCCTCCGAGATCGTGAAGATCACCGGGACGATTGTGAGTGCCAGGCCAATTGCGGCCACGAACGCATTCAATCGGAAGTGAAACCCAAAGGTTGCCTGGGCCCAGGACGCGAGCACCATAAGTGCGAAGAAGCCGAGCACGACCGATGGGATGCCCGCCAAAAGCTCGATCGCCGGTTTCACGACTTCACGGACGGCTCGCGGTGCGTAGAGGGCGATGAACATCGCGCAGCCGACGCCGAGGGGGACACTCATCAGCATCGCCAGCAAGGTCACCTTCAGCGACCCGACGAAGAGCGGCACCACATTGAACTTCGCTGGTTCGCCCACCGGCTGCCAGATGAACACCGGCTCGTCGTAGCCTCTCCATTCCTTTGCGAAAAAGAGGTCGCGCATATGCACCTCTTCGGCGAACTCCGCCTCCCAGAGCATGGGAACCGCTTCACGCGCGATGAAGATGAAGATGAGCGCGATCGCCAAAACCGCAGCCAGCGCGAGAATGGCGATGAGGCGCTCCGCCACGCGATGCCACAGCGGTGTGTGAAACGAGCCCGCCAACTTGGACTTGGCGCCCTTCGGGCGAACGCTCATGCGCCGCTGGGTCTTGGCGACGCCCGGATGTTCGCCGGCTTCGAGCACCTGTTCTGTCACTTTGCTGCCGCGGTGGCTTCCTTTGGAAGCGGGTAATAGCCGACGCCTTCGACGATCTTCTGACCATCGTCGGAAAGCACGAAGTCCAGGTATTCCTTGGCGATTCCGCTGGCTTTGCCTGCGCTGTAGATGTTGAGAAAGCGGGAAAGCGGATACTTGCCGCTCGTGGCGTTCTCCATCGTGGGCACGACGGGCTCACCATCGGCCGGCGCAACCTTCACCGTTCGGACGCCTTCGGCATAGGCGATGCCTCCGTACCCGATGCCGCCCGCATCCTTGCTGACCGCGTTTATCACGGCTGCGGTGCCCGGCAGCGTTTGTGCCGTCGCGGCGAAGTCTTCGTCCTCGAGAACGTGCTCCTTGAAGTACGCGTACGTGCCAGAGCTGTTCTCCCGGCTGTAGAGGATGATGGGCTTGTCTTCACCGCCCACATCTTTCCAGTTCGTGGTCTTGCCGCGGAAGATACTCTTGAGCTGAGGGATGGTGAGGGATTCGATTTTATTGGATGCGGGCACATAGACGGCGAGCGCGTCGAGGGCGACGCGGAACTCCTCGACCTCTGCGTTTCGGCGCTTGGCGAGTTGCTTGCGCTCCTTGTCTTTGATCGGCCGGCTGGCATTCGCGAGGTCCGCGGTGCCGTTGATCAGCGCCGCCATGCCGGTTCCGGACCCACCGCCGGAAACCTGAATCACCTTGCCCGGGTTGACCTTCATGAAGGCCTGCGCCCAGTTCTGAGCCAAGATCACCATCGTGTCGGAGCCTTTGATCGTCAGCGTCGAGCTACGTCGCGTCTGCGCGGTTTCCTTGGGTCCTTCAGCTTCTTGCCGGCTCTTTCCCGAGGTGCACGAGGACGCAAGGAGGGCCGCGGCGAGAACCACGAAAATCAAGTGATTTTGACAGGCTTTTCTCAATGTATTCGCTCCAATCGCCCCGACTCTGAGCCCCCTGTGTGACAGCCGTGTGACAGCCCGGCGACGACACGGCGTCACCTCTGGGTCGGGTTTCAGCCCCAATTTTCGACACCGGACTGCCACGGACGAATCACGATCTCGACACGATGGCGACGCTGTTCTGTCACCGTCGCTGCCCAAACTCTGGGCGATGATGGCGATAAATCGTTGCGTCGTAGCCGGTGACCGCTCGCTCTTTACGGCGCTGAAACAGTCTCTCGGGCCAAGTGGGCCCGATTTGGAGGCCGCCGGGGACGGCGAGAGTGCGATTCGACTGCTCAGCAAGCAGGGGGTCAGCGGCCTCGTCGTCGAAGACCAGCTGACCGACATGCGCGCCACCGAGGTGCTCAAGCGAGTTCGGGAGCGGCCCGAGACCCGGTCGAAGCCCGTCATTTTAGTTTCCGGCCGCCACGATGAGGTGGACCGGGTGTTGGCCTTCGAGCTCGGCGCGGACGACTTCGTAGCCAAGCCGTACAGCCCACGAGAGTTGGCTCTCCGCGTGCGCGCAGTCCTTCGACGATCGCAAGCGCAGGTGGAAGAGCCCCTCGATCGTTTTCAGATCGACCGGCTCAGCGTCGACATCCCGGGGCACGAGGTCATGGTCGACGGCGGCGTCGTCGGGCTGACCGCGCTGGAGTTCAAACTCCTGATCGACCTGGCTCGGCACCGCGGGTTCGTTCGCAGCCGTGAGACCTTGCTGCAAGCGGTTTGGCATCACGCCGGGACGCTCGAAACCCGGACGGTCGACACCCACGTCAAACGCCTTCGAGAAAAGCTCGGAGAGGTCGGACGCCAAATCGAAACCGTGCGCGGCGTGGGATACCGACTGAAGTAACGGACCGATGTTTAGCGATTTCGACAAGACGAAGAAAGAATCCAGCGAATCGAGAGGCCGCATGGGCCTTTCGCTTGCTGTGTCGTCCGTGGTCTACGTCGTTGCTGGGCTGGGCGTAGCCGCAGCGGTCGCGACGGCAAAAGTCGTGGTGGATCGGCAGGACCGAGATGTCGACGTGCAGTTCGCCGCAGCTCCAACGCCGATCGAGCAAGAGAGACCGAAGCCCAAGCCGATCCAGAAGAAGGAAGCGCCGAAGGAAGTCAAAGCCGAGCCGGGTCGGAAGCGAGGTTTGAGCGCGCCGCAGGAAATTCCGGACGAAGAGCTTCTGGAGGCGAGCGAAGGGCGCCTCGCCGACGTGGAAGAGATCAACATCGACGAGATGATCGGCGGGGGCGGGAGCAAGGGGAAGAAGAAGAGCGGCCCCCGCCAGAGACGCGAGACCGTCAGTCGACCCAAGTTCTTGAGCGGCTGCCGCGCGCCCGAGATTCCGCTGGAGGTGCGCACCAGCGCCGAGACGATTCGTGTGCGGGTGCGCCTTTTGATCATGCCCGACGGGGTTCCGATGAAAGCCGAGATGGAGGCATCACACGAGCTCATTTCCGATGAGTCGATTCTGAAGTGCGCCTTGGCTCAGCGATTCGAGCCCGCGCGCTTACCCGACGGTACAGCGGTCCCCTACCCGTACCGGCGACAGTTCACATTCAAGCCGTCCAATATTTGAGAGAGAGGTATTAGCCATGGAAATCAACATTCTCGAAATGTGGCACACGATGAACCCGATCGTGAAGAGCGCGGTGGTCGTGCTCACGATTCAGGGCATCTGGGGCGTCACCGTCACCGTCGACCGACTACTGATGCTGTTCATGTCGAAGCGGCGCTCGCGTAAGTTTGCCGCCGACGTTTCAGAGCCGATGGAGCGCGGCGACGCCAATGCCGTCATGCAGGTTGCCGCCGACGCAAAGAAGCGCAGCCATCTTGCGCGCTTCATTTTCGAAGGAATCAAGGTATTTCAAGACAACCTTGCCCTCGGACACAGCCGGGACCGCGCCGCCGAGTTCACGCAGCGCAGTCTAGAGCGCACGGGTGAGAATCTCAGCACGAACCTGAACAAGGGCATGAGCGTGCTGGCCACGACGGGTTCGACTGCACCTTTCGTCGGCTTGCTCGGAACCGTTTTCGGAATTCTCGGCGCCTTCAAGGTCATCGGACAGGACGGTGGCGGGGGCCTCAGCACGATTGGGCCTCTCATCGGTGAAGCGCTCTACGTCACCGGGTACGGCCTCATGGTCGCGATTCCCTCCGTGATGCTGTTCAACTGGTTGAGCGGGCTCATCTCCAAGTACGAAGCGGGCCTTGCCAACGCAGGCAGCGAGCTCGTCGACCAGCTCGAAGCGGGCGCCCTCGGTGGCGACCCCGAGGCGATCTTGGATTCGCCCAACCCCGCGATGAACGGTCAGGTCGCGGCACCCTTTCCGGCCGAATAAACGAGACCATCTAAGCGGACGACCCCATGTCTAGTCTTTCACGAAAGAAGCGCGAAAGAGTAAAGCCGGAGATGAACGTCACACCCTTGGTGGACGTCGTCTTGGTGCTTCTGATCATCTTCATGGTGATCCTGCCGGCTGCCGTGGGCGACCAGAACCTCGAGCTCGCGAAGCTCGAGAACCCTGACGAGGCACGCAAGGGCGAGCCGGACCCCTATGTCCTTTCGATCGATGTCGACGGACGGCTTTATCTAGACGACTATGGAGTGAATAGGGACGAGCTCGCCGCCCACCTCAGAGCTGCAAACGCCAGCGACCCGACCAAAAAGCTCGTGCTTCGCGGCGATCACCGGCTGACCTACGACAAGGTGCGCGATGTCATGGCCATCGTGCAGAACGTCGGGTTCCCAGGGGTGGCACTACGAGCCACCAAGGCGGCTTTGGACGACGCTGCTGCTTTCGCGGAAAGCGTTCGCAACACCAAACGGGCCGTCAACTAGGAGGCGACACAGATGGGAATGAACGTCGGTGCCTGCGCAGGCAAAAAGGGCAAAGCAAAACCGGAGATGAACGTCACGCCGTTGGTGGACGTCGTCCTGGTGCTCTTGATCATCTTCATGGTCATCATGCCACTCATGCCGGCGCACTTCTGGGTGCACGTGCCGGACAAGCCGGATTCCGAGGACATCACGCCTCCCGATCCGAACGAGAAACAGCCACTCGTGATCAGCGTCAATCCGGAAGGCCATTTTCAGATCAACAAAGAGGTCGTTCCGGACGAGGAGTTCGCCGAGAAGCTCAGGCGTGTCTTGATTGCGCGCGGAGAGCGAAAAGTATTTTTTGATGCGGCGGATAACGCGCCGTACTCACGCGCTGTTCGCGCGCTCGATTTGGCGCGTATCGGGGGAGCGGCACACATCGCAATCCTTACGGAGGGCGTGCACGACTAGGAGCATGTCGAGCTGACGGTCGGGTGTTGCAACTCGGTTCGTCGAAGGAGAGAAATGTCCAGGCTGACTAAAGAAGGGCTTCTATTGGCCCTTCTCGTGGGGATTAGTGCGTCGACTTCGGGGGAGTTACTTGCCCAGGAGCCCGACGTGCCGTCTTCCGAGGAGAAGCCTCCGGCCGAAGAGCCGCCAGCCGAGGACAAGCCTCCGGCCGAAGAGCCGCCGTCCGACGTCGAAGACGAGGCGCCCGCCAAGAAAGCGCCCACCGACGAGAAGAAGGAAGACGCGCCTACCGAGGAGAAGAAGGAAGAGAAGGTCCGCCGCGATGTCGACGGCAAGGAGTGGATCACGCCGGACGTGGGGGCTGCCGAGGAGGAAGAGGAGGAAGACGCGATCGGAGACGTGGACGAGGTGGTCATCGAGTACGCGCCTAGCCCCGACATGGAGGAAGACAGCGTCAAGGATGCCGAGGGCAAGGAGATCGAAGAGGCCTCGACACCGGTGGTTTCGAAGTCCGTCGAGGTTCAAGATCCGGACGCGCTCGAGCCCGGCGCCGACAAGGAAACCGGCGTGCAAGGGCAGGTCGTCTCTCGCAAGCCGAAGAAGGTACTACCGGACGCGCCGGTGCTCGCGAAGGGCAAGGCAGACGGCAAGCTGCGCAGCACCATCACCGACGAGCGCGGCCGCTATCGGCTCTACTTACCTCCAGGCAAGTACACCCTTCGCTCGTACTACGACCTCTACCACGGCGCACGCTGGGACGACATCGCCGTCACCCGCGGCAAATTCAGCCGAGTCAACTTCATTCTGGATCCGATCAGCGACAAGGACGCGGGGGTCGAAGAGCAGGAGATCGTGTATCTCGCGGACACTTCGAGCGAGGCGGCTCAGCTCAACATTCGAAAAGAAGCCGTCAGCGTGCAGGATGCAATCAGCTCCCAGGAGATCAAGCGTGCCGGTGACAGTACCGCCAAAGGTGCCGTCTCACGGGTCGTCGGCGTCACTATTGACGACGACGGACGAGTCATCATCCGCGGTCTTGCCGGCAACTACAATCGAATCCTTCTCAACGGTATCCCGGTTCCCGGCGTCGACCCAGATGTTCCGAGCGTCAAACTCGACGTTTTTCCGGCCGACGTCGTCAGCAATCTGGCGGTCGTCAAGACCCCTCGACCCGACCTACCTGGCAACTTCGCGGGTGGCCTTCTCCTCATCGAAACGTCCAGCTACCCGAGGGAATTCACGCTCAAGGCAGGTGCCTCCGTTGGTGCGAATACGATGAGCACATTCCAACAAATGCCCACCAGCCAGAGTGGGCGGTTGGATTTCCTAGGATACGACGACGGCGGGAGGGCTTTGCCGAGCCAGCTTGGCCCGCAGCGGCTCGCGATCGACCGGAGCGGAACGGGCAGCGGACGCTATCAGAACTTTGATCAGGTTTCGCAGGTTGGGAGGGCGTTCCCCAACACATGGAATCCACGAAGCAAGCGGGCTCTGCCTGAGCTCGGCCTCAAGCTCAGCCTCGGTGATTCCGGGAACTTCAAGAAACCGGACCGAAGAGGCGGGTATCTGATGAGCTTCACGTACCAATACAAGGAGTCCATTCGCGACGGGTTCAACAAGAAGTTCAACTTCAACGATCAGAATCAAGCAACACAGTTTCGCGAGGACTTCGACTTCGAGTTGGGCAAGCAGGATGTGCTCTGGGGAGCGTTCCTTAGCGCCTTCGTGGAGCTCGACCCCGACAATTTCTTGAACCTCACCACGCTCTTCAGCCGGACGTCGCAAGACGACGCCCTGATCAAGTTTGGTATCGAGGAAGACAACGGAGAGCCTCAGACCCGCGCCAGCTACGATTTCATTGGCCGCACTCTGTTCTTCAACCAGCTCACCGGTGACCATCGGAATCTCGGCAAGACCAATTCGCGGTATCGCTGGAACGTAGTGGCGGCCCTCGGGAAGCGAGATCAGCCAGACCGCCGCTTCATTCAACAGTTCATCGAAACCCAGCGGGTTCCCGAAGCGACCCGCTTCTACTCCGACCTGAACCAGGTTTCTGTCGGTGGCACGACCAGTGTTCGCTTCCCACTTTGGAGCGGCTTCGACTCCACGGCCTACGCCAGCGTTGGCATCGATGGCGGGTATGAGAAGAGCGACTTCGCTGCGCGTCGATTCACCATGGCTCCGTTTCCTGGTCCTGGCGCGAGCGTACCAACAGGTGACCCAGAAGCGCTGTTTGGTCCGGAGGGACTTGGAACGCTGACCCTCATGAACGAGATTACGACCGCTCAAGATAGCTACAACGCAAGCACCAGCCTCTATGGCGGCTACCTGCAGTTGGAGACGCCCATGGCCGAATGGCTGAAGTTTCTCGGTCTCATCCGCATGGAGGTGTTCCGTCAGCAAGTGGAGAGCTTTGATCCCTTCGAGGGGGATCCAGCCCGTCCGCCGCTCCCTCCCGACTACGAGCCTCAGAACACGGACCGCACCGACATCGACCCGATGCCGTCGGCCAACTTGGCTTTCACCATCAACCCAAAAATGTTTGTGAAAATCGGCTACGGCATGACGGTCATACGACCGGCGATTAGAGAGCTCGCTCCCTACTCGTACACGGATTTCCTTAGAGGCTGGTTCATTACCGGCAATCCCGACCTTCAGCGCGCCCGTGTTCAGAACGTCGAGGCACGCTACGAGTTCTATTTTGGTGAATCGAACCTCGTTTCGGCGACGGCGTTCTACAAGCAATTCAAGAACCCGATCGAATTCGTGATCACGAGCCAAGTCAACGGAGCCGCAACTTTCGCGAACGCTGACAAAGCTTGGCTCGTTGGCGGCGAGCTCGAGTTGCGTCTCGGCTTTGGAACGTTCCACTCCAAACTCGAGAGGTTCTACTTCCTCGGCAACGTTGCCGTCATGAAATCAGAAACCAGTCTGAGCGCGGAGAACGCCGGGAGCGGGCGCTCCCAACACCCGCTGTATAATCAATCGCCTTACGTCACCAATCTGTCACTTCGTTTTGACGATCCTGATGCGGGCGTGATGGTCGGTCTGGTCTATAACGCCTTCGGGAAACGTCTTGTCGAAGTTGGGGGATCCGGGGGTGATTTCGTGTTTCCCGATGTATTCGAGAAGCCCCAACATCTCTTGGACCTCATCGCAACCTGGCAGCCGACGCCACACGTAAAGATCGGATTCAAATGGAAGAATATCGCCTTTGCGAAGAAGCGTTTCCAACAAGGCAATGAGCTCGTGCTCGTCGAGAATCGGGGCACGACGTTCAGTATTGGTGCTGAGTACATTTACTGAGCGTCCTGAGAGACGCTTCAAATAGCAGGCAGATCGCTCAGCGAGACCTGCAAAGAAGAGGATAGAGATATGAGAAAATGCATTGGACTGGTTCTGGTGGGTGCACTCTTCGCTTTTGGCGCGGGTTGCAGCGATGAGGGCGGCTCGGGCGGCTCGGGCGGCACCGCAGGAACCGGCGGAACGGGTGGGAGCCAGGAGCTCTGCTCGACCCCCGGCGAGACGGTGACGCTGCCGGGCGAGATCGCCGAGAGTGTGATGCTGACGGCCGACTGTACCTATCGCATCGCGCAGACCGTCTTTGTGACGGGAGGCACCATGACCGTCGAGGAAGGAACGAGGGTCATCGGCGACCAAGCAGCAGGACTCATCATCACGAGAAACGCCACAATTGAGGCGCAAGGCAGCCCCGGTGCGCCCATCGTCTTCACCTCTTCTGCACCCGCGGGCAGCCGGCAACCGGGTGACTGGGGTGGTGTCGTCTTGCTGGGCAGCGCCCCGCTGAGTTGGGGTAACGCAGCCTGTGGCGGAGATACCGGAGTGATCTGCGAGGGCAGCATCGAAGGGCTGCCCGAGGGGGACAATCGCGGGACCTATGGCGGCGACGCCCCGACGTCCAATTGCGGAACCTTGAGTTACGTGCGCGTCGAGTTTGCCGGATTCACGTTCGGCGATGACAACGAGCTCAACAGCCTGACGCTCGGCGGATGCGGCACCGACACGACGCTCGAGTACCTTCAGCTCCACCAGGGTGAGGACGACGGAGTCGAGTTCTTCGGCGGCACGGCCTCGATCAGTAACTTCATCGTCTCGGCGACTGGAGACGACGGGCTCGACTGGGATCAGGGCTGGCAGGGCGAGGCGACCAACTTCATCGTCGATCACACCAGCCCGCGGAGCGACGATCCGCGGGGCATCGAGGGTGACAACTTCAGCGACAACAACGACGTGGAACCCCGTTCCAATCCGACGGTCAGCTTTGGTACGCTGCTCGGTTCGACCGGCACGGTCGCCGGCATCGTCTTACGCCGGGGAACGATTGGAACGCTCTCCGACCTCGTCGTCGCGGACTGGGACGGGCCCGGCATCGACGTTCGTGATGGCAGCTGGGACCCGGCCTGGCCAACCAATATGTCGGTTTCGGATACCTGCTTCTGGGCTAACGATCCGGACTATCCCGTCGACGACAACGATCCGAATACCGCCGGCACCGGCTTCTTTGACGAGCCAACCGAGCTCGACGACGGGCTCGGCAACACGGTCGATCAAGATCCAGAAATCGCCGACCGCGCCGCGCACGACTACTCCGTCGGCAACAGCAACTGCGCGGGCGCCTTCGCCCCGAGCGGGACGGACTGGACGACTGGCTGGACGGACTACTCCGCCAACTAGAACCAGCGACTCCGATCGGCACAACCTAGTGCCGACCCACAAACGCGACCGCCGCCCCCATCCAGGGAGCGGCGGTTTCGTTTTAACCGCTGTCACGTGTTGTTCACAATCTCGGCACCCTGCCGGGCCTCAAGATCGCATACGTTCGCACTGTCCAACCACAGCCTCCCCAAGAGCATTAGTCACAAACGCCAATCCACCACCCAGCCCCGGTTGCGCGAGCACGCAATCGGGGCCCTTTAATTCGCGCGGCTAGTGCAGTAGCATCGCCGCATGGACTACCCGCACTTTCACAAGAACCGCACGAATCTGCTCCTCCACATCGTGGTGGTGCCGCTGTTCGTCTTGGGTGTGGTCTATGCGGTCGTGGCCGCGTCCCAAGGCCGCTGGCTCGCGGCGCTGCTCTCCCTCTTGCTCCCTGTCTTCTCCCTCGCCGTTCAAGGCGTCGGCCATAAGAAGGAGCCCAATCCGCCGCTGCCCTTCGACGGCCCAGGCGAGTTCTTGACGCGGATCTTCACCGAACAGTTCTACAGGTTCCCGAAGTTCGTTCTGAGCGGTGACTGGCTGCGGGCGGTTCGATCCTCGCGTTGAGCCGCTCGTACCGCAATTCGCAACCCTCAGCTCGGAGCTGGGATGCAAGGACCGGTGCGGGCGAGGCGAACGCCAGCCATGTCGGCAAAGCAAACGTTCTGATAGGTCTGATCGTCACAACCACATACCGGGCTATCGGTGTCGGGGCACATGGTTGGCCGTTCGGTGCACACGCCGAGCCCGCCCTCGCACAACCCTGTTGCGCAGAGCTCTGTGGCGGCACAGTCGTCGTTGGACCGGCACGCCGCATCGATGCGGCCCGCGTCTCCACAACCCTGCAGCAGGAAGACGATGAGGCCCGCGGCGAGCGCCAGCAGACCGAGGAAGACGAGGATACGCATCGACATGAGACCAGACGGTAGCCCAAGACCAAAGGCGGGCGTTGGCGCTTACCCAGATCGTTTCGAAAATGTTGCAGGTGGCATCATCGCGATCGCGGCTAGAGCGTGCTTTGAAAGAACCGCCAGGCCGCCACGGCGGCGTTGATGTCTTGGCTGGTCGGTCCGATCATGTTTTCGGGCAGGTATTGCCAACCGGACGGCCAGGTGTGACCCGCGCCCTCTACCGCGAAGAGCTCGACTTTCGTGTCGCCCGCACAGCCCGCAGCCTTGTGCCGCTCGATTCGGGTTCCGTCGCTGGGAACGAAATCGGGGATCTTCGACACGGCGACGTTCGTGCAGCCGTCATGGCGTCTCCAAAACGAGAAAGTTCGCTCGACCGAAAGCACCCGACCGAGCTTCTGACCATCGAACTGCACCATCCCTCCGTCCCAGGGCACGATCGGGTCTTCCGTTCCGTTGATCATCAGGGCTGACAACGGTTCTTTACCACAACGCCAGCGCCTCCGTGCGACGTCGTAGGGCATCGCGCCGATGATCGCTGCAAACCCCCGAAGCTTGTTGGTTCGCTCACACGCGAAGCGATGCGTCATCATCGCGCCGTCCGACACTCCGACGAGAAAGACCGCGTCGGGGTCGACGTTACGCTTCTCGACGAGGTCGTCGATCAGTGTCGTGAGGAAACCGACGTCGTTGACACCCTCGCGCTGCGCAACATAACGATTGACGTTGCGCCCATCGTTCCAGTGGCCACCGATGCCCTGCGGATAGACCAGCAGGAAGTCGTCCTCCGCGGCAAGCTCGTTGAGCTTTCCGAAGGTCAGTGTGACTGTGTCGTCGTCGTCGCCAAGCCCGCCATGCAGCACCACGACCATCGGCCGAGACAGACCCTCGTTTGTCCTCAGGCGAGGATCGAAGACACCGACATCTCGCACGATGCCTTCGTGCTTGAAGACGTAGGTCTTCGACTCGCCCGCATCGTTCGTCCCGCTCGCAGACGGAGCCGACCTACACGCGGCGAGCAACAACACCACGAGGGAACACAATCTACCGATGTTCGCTTCCGAAAACATCTCAACTCTCACTGCGCGGTGGGGAAGTCCACATCAGACCTGGTACCACGCAATTCGGTCCCGCAGGAACTCAAGAAGGGCTGGAGGAGCCGATGCAGACGGGCACCGTCGAGCCGCCGTTCGTGCCGGCTTCCGTCACGGGTTCACAGGCATAACCTGTCCTGCAATCCGCAGTGTTCACGCAGTTCAAGAGGCAGACCCAGCCGAGCGTGAGCTCTGCGCAGGAGGACCCCTGGGGACAATGCCCGGACTGGCCGCAGGAGATGGTGCAAATGCCATCGGGG